>OIXA01001848.1_pt1 | contig 25615 bp, 20 predicted proteins | sample 1587721 | NCBI WGS metagenome assembly OIXA01 (sample SAMEA3888900, study PRJEB22519) | human gut metagenome | biome: human gut; feature: human-associated habitat; material: faeces | place: Denmark | collected 2013
TTGTCGCTTTGCAAGCAAAATCCCACTAAACCCTATAGGTTGCGGATTTGAGGTTCTCAATAAATTTTCGTACTTTTGAAGTCGGATTGTATAGCCAGACCGCAGTTGTCGCTGTAAGACGGGTTCTTTCATGATAACCGAGTCGGCAGCCTACGCCGTGCTGAGTGTAGTGAAGTCAACCATGACATATCTATACGAAAGCGGGCTTTGGGTGGGAAGACAATCCAGACATAATGGAAGGCGTTTATCGACGCTGTGTTTGAGACACACTGAAATCTTCCAAAACAATCAGTATCAAAGTCTCGAATATGGTCAACGGCAGATGTCCCGGGTGTGATTATATCAATCCCGTGGAGACCTTGTAAGCATGAATTGTACCCTTTTGGGTGCAGTTAAATGTTTTATATAGGTCTCTTTGCGGTAGTGATTTTCATATCGGCGTGGGCTCTGACGTTGTCTGTTCGACTTTGATAGGCAGTTGGAAGAGCCTCAGTGTGTGGAATGGACAACAGGACGATTCCACGCTCTTTTTTTTGTCGCAATTTAACGGATTTCTGTCTAGAAAAAAGTTAGCACCGATATGAAAGTCGATGAATGGACATCAGAAGATGTACACACCTCAGGAGGTGGTGAATTCCCTCCTTGCGCTGGACTTACCTCCAACGCCCTCCCCGAAGCTCAAAGCACTGTTTCCGCTGAGAGTTCACAAACAGGGGTGTCCACCAAAAATGCACTTTTGGCAACTAAGCCTAAAGCACCACGAGAGGCAGATATTCCTCATTGGTATGCCTTACGTACCACTTATGGTAGAGAGAAAAAGGCATACGACTATTTGACCGCCAGAGGTATCACGGCTTTCTATCCTACCACTAATGTAGTAAAACTTATAAAAGGTAAGCGCAAAGTCGTTACTAAGTCACGTTTACCCAACATATTCTTTGCCTATGGTACCGAAGAGCAACTCAAAGAATATGTTTTCGACAACGTAAACCTCCCCTTCCTCCGTTTTTATTATCGCCACATCCATGAAGGGAACACGATAAAAAAGACTCCATTGATTGTTCCTGATAATCAGATGGACAGTCTGAAAATCATCTGTGCTGCCGATGCAGACAATACTTTCGTATCTTTAGTCAAAGTACCAAAGTTTGAGAAAGGACAGCTGGTAAGGGTGATTGATGGGGCGTTCAAGGGCGTGATAGGAAGAGTTGCGAGATGGCAAGGACAACAGCGAGTTGGCGTTGTTGTGGATGACTTGGTAACAGTGGTAACGGCTTATGTACCAAGTGCGTTTTTAGAGAAAATCATTTAAGATGGGTTACACAAATAGCCAAAAACTCATAAAACAGAAAAACAATAATATGAAAAAAACATCTTTCCTTATTCTCGTACTTTGCAGTTTGCTATTTTCCTGTAGCAATTTATCTGAAAAAGAAATTGAAGAGATGACATCAAGTGGTGTTGTCTTAGTACAAAATCAAAGTTATTATGAAGTTGTTCTCTCAAATGGAGAATCCATTTATTTTTCCGGTTTCGATGAGGATGGCGATTTAAAGGGAATTGCTACGGATAAAGACTCTGTAGAACAAGTTATAAACTACGGAACAGGCTTTTTCATTTCACAGGAGGGTGAGATTGCGACGAATTGTCATGTCGTTTCAAATACAGTTGCAGACAAGGACGTGAATAAATCTGTGGATAAAGTAATCTCCGCCTTAAAGAAGGTGATTATTACAATATATAACGATTATAATGAAAAATTGGAAAGAGCTCAGATGGCTTATGATTATGCCAACCAAAGCTCAGAAGTAAGTTATGAGGACTTTTATAAGGTAAGAGACATTCGGGACGCGATAAAAAATGAGATGGAGGAATACGCTCAGTATTATAATGGTTTGGATGACATACGCGCTAATGATTCGGAAATAAAGTATCATAATGAGGTTAGCATTGCATACAACAACACGTTTGTGACAAAGACTAACGACTTCATCTCTTGTGTTGTAACTAAAACCGACCAAGAACACGACTTGGCTATAATTCAATTGAAGGACAAGAATACTCCAACGAACAAATATATATTCTCGGTCGAAGAGAAAGATCCTTTGGAGACCTACAACTGGGAAGACAAAATTGAAAAAAGAATCAAAGATGACAAAAACAGCAAGCTATTCATGTCAAGCTTTAATCTTGGACCCCAATTGGCTATAACCAAAGAAGGAATAAAGTCCCAATTTAACAACGGCAGCATAAGCCAAAAAACAAATGAACGACTAATGTACTCGATACCTACTCTCCCTGGCAGTAGCGGTTCACCTGTCGTGAATATGCAAGGACAATTAGTTGCTGTAAATTTTGCCGGTCTTAACGGCACTCAAAACTTCAACTATGGAATTAGGGTGAAGTATCTGAAAAATTTAATAGAGAAATAAGAAATACTATAATATGGAACATTTAATCGCTGATTCTGGGATTCATTTCATTACAAATGAGATAGAATTCAATCCTTCAGAGCCTCTGCTTTTGAGCGGCGGAAAAACTCTGAAGTATTCGTTTTGCGAGACCATTGATTTCTTGGAGGGATATAGAATATTCAACATTCTGTATTACGACCAGGACAGTGGTAAGTATATCCCTATAGATGAAATGCAGAATACTGATGACTGTGTTATTCGTCGCCCTAATGGCCGCGAGGAGCTGGATGTTACTGGCATGGTGCAAAAGAATCCATTGTGTAGTACTACCTTGCTAACTACCTATGATGAGGGTAACGAGGATGTATTCAGCATTAACTCAATGCTTTCTTTTCGAGTAAAAGATCCACAGAACCCTCATGCACAGATTTCTGCATTTGAACTCCTTTTGGACAAATGGCTTCCAATGCCAATGTTCCGCAAGGAAATTGACGGAGTAACCAGCAACTATCCAATGGGCTGGTGTCGTATGAAAATGCAAAGAATTGGACAAGGCAGTAAAAAAGGAATAGAACGCTTCCGTCTTATTTGGGCATTTGATACGCAGATGGCAGAGGACGAATTGTCCGTTTTACGTCCTTACATAACTGAGGATGAAAATGGCTCTGCTGAATATGGAATGTGTAACAAGGTTGACTTGTTGCTGAGTTTCTTATCTTCCGATGAGGATTTCCATGCTTTCTCTGACTATATTGCATCTTTGCTTGGTATAAATATAGAAAAAGAGGAATCTCGTAAATACAAGGCATTCTATATTTATTTCTTGAATTTCATTCGTTTGTCTGGCGGTGCGCCAGATATAACATTGCATGATAACAAGTGTAGAGACATATATGTAGACTTGGTACTTGACATTGGTAATAGCCGTACTTGTGGTATCTTGTTCGAAGAAGGTGATTTTGCAAGAGGCAAGATGCTTGAATTACGAGACCTCTCTATGCCATGGATTTCTTACGAGAACAAAACCTATGATATGCGAGTTGTTTTCCGTAAAGCAGACTTTGGCAATGATATCATCCTCGATGAGGAAATGTTCCAGTGGAAGAGTTTTGTTCGTATCGGTGAAGAAGCGCGCAGACTCGTATATCGTTCTTTGGAGGAAGAAGGACTCTCTGAAAAGACTACCAATTATTCTAGTCCTAAGAGATACCTTTGGGATACAAAGAAGTACGAAGGCGAATGGGAAAATCTTGTTACTACAGATGATCCATTCAATGTGCTTCTTTCGAATGAAATATCTGTTCCTACATTGTCTTCATTGTTTGATGATGATGGCAAATATACGCCCAACACAGACAGTAGCTTAGAGCTGTTGGATCTAGATGGTAATAAGCATCACTATTCTCGTTCTTCTTTGATGACATTTGCATTTGTTGAAATCTTCCAGCATGCAATATCTCAGATCAACTCAATCAAGTATCGTGAGAAGTGGGGCAATGTTGACTGCCGTCGCTATATTCGCAATGTGATAATTACATGCCCAACAGCAATGTCTTTGCAGGAACAAATTACTCTTCGTCAAAGCGCACAGAATGCTTACGAGGCTTTGACTTTGTGTATTCCATCACTGAAGATGGCTGAGATAATACCAAAGGCATCTGCTTTGAAGATAACAGATCCATACGCAGATTCTAATACTCGTGTATGGTCATACGATGAAGCATCATGCTGCCAGCTCGTTTATCTTTACGCAGAAATTGCACAGCGTTATAGTGGTGAAATCCACAAGTTCTTTGAGTCAAAGGGACATGTTCGTCCAGAGTTTGTTGCAGAGGGCTACGAAAATAAAGCACTTACTATCGGCAGTATCGACATTGGCGCTGGTACAACAGACATTATGATCTGTTCGTATGAATATGAGGGACAAGGTCGTAGCAAGATTACCCCTTCACCTTTGTTCTGGGATAGTTTCTATCTTGCAGGTGATGATATTCTGCGCAACCTCGTCCAGAACGTTGTTATCGAAGGCAAGGAACATCGTCAGCCTAACCTTGGCAACTTGACAGGTGCTTTGACCGTAAGAATTTGTGGTATGTCTGACAATGAGTTGTTAGCACAGCCTTGTCTTGACAATGTGGTTTACAGAACAAAGGTAAACGACATTTGTATGACAACAAACGAAGAAGAGAAGGAAGAGAAGAAGGTAGCATTCGCTGCCAACCTCATCCATGACTTTTTCGGAACAGACAGCTCTATGATGGGTTATCGTGACCGTAGGTGTAGAAATGACTTTAACACTCAGATTTCTGTACCTATTGCTCAGCGTATGCTTGAACTCCTGCGTACCCATAGACCATCTAAGCTTTACACTTATGATGATTTGTTCCCAGAGGTCAAGCCTGCAGAATACCTGCTTAACTATTTTGAGCATCATTTCGGATTCCGATTTGAGGAGTTGAACTGGCGTTATGATCCTACAGAAGTGGCAAATATCGTTAAGTCAACCATGGAACCACTGATGAAGCAGATGGCTTTGGTGTTCTATGCTCATCATTGTGACATTATCGTTCTCGCAGGACGTCCATCTTCACTTGATCCTATCACAGAACTCTTCATTAAGTATGTTCCAACTGCACCAGACAGATTAATTAGATTGAATGAGTACCGTGTAGGTTCGTGGTTCCCAACTGCTGATGGTCAAGGTTACTTCTATGACCAAAAGTCTATTGTTGCTGTTGGTGGTATGGTCGGCTACTTGGCTTCACACAACGGTTTGAAGGGTCTTGTTATTGATTTCTCTAAGATGATAAAGAAGATGACTTCGACTGCAAACTATCTTGGAGAGTTCAATTCAAGAAGACAGCAGGTGACAACATCGTTGCTCACTCCAACTGCAGCTACTGCAGAAATGACCGTTTCTGTATTCCCTGCTTTCATTGGATGCCGTCAGCTGAATGCTACTAACTATCAGGCTCGTCCTCTCTATGCTATCTACAATCATGGTAGATCTCAGACATTACAGATTCGCCTTTCACGTTCATTCCATGAGAACAAGGAAGAAATTGTAATTGAAGAAGCACTTGATAGCGAATATCGCAATTGTAAGAAAGACCTTGAACTTGTACAGCAGTCGTTGGTTGATGACGGTAAGTACTGGTTGGACAAGGGTGAATTTGAACTTTCTATTAAATAAGAGCATCCATGTTACAGACTATAAAATCTCAAATAGAAAATATAAATGCATCGCTTGAATGGATTCGTAAGAACAAGCCAAACGATTATGAGCAGAGATTCCTCCAGTTGGTTGAAGAGCGTCGTAAGTTGAAGAAACTTGACACTGCCAATCAGGATAACCCTGCTATTGCTGCATACGGTGTTAGTCAGGTCGGTAAGTCATATTTGATGAACTGTATCTTGCAGAAGGATGGCAAGCCATTCCTTATCGAAGCAGACGGAACTACTTATAAGTTCATTGAGGAAATGAACCCAAAGACAGATAACACAGAGGCTACTGGTGTTGTAACTCGTTTTACGTCTTTCTCAAAGGACAAAAGTAAGTACAGCAAGGAATATCCTATACTTATGAAGTGTCTCTCAGTTGCTGATGTGTTGTTGGTACTGAGCGATGGTTACTTCAATGACATTAGTGATTATACCACCTATAGTGAATCGGAGATAACTGAGTTTGCTGAGAATCTATATAATAAGTACATCCAGAAGCCTGTTATCACTAACTCTGCTATTACTGCCGATAGCATTATGGACATTCGTGCTTACTTCCATAAGCATGTGAACAATGCTCAAGCATTCTTGCATACAAGTTTCTTTGATCAACTTGCTTTGGTTGCGGAACGTATTCCTGCAACTGACTGGGTTGATGTATTCTCTGTTCTGTGGCATCGTAGTGAGTATCAGACAAAACTCTTTAAGAAGATGCTTGGAACTTTGGCAAAGTTCAACTATGCTCAATATGTTTACCTTCCTGCACAGTCAATGTTGCATGATGGTATAAATGAGAATACTGTAATGAGCGTACAGTGCTTGAACGAATTGTTCCTTGCTTCACCTCGTTACTTCACTGATGCATACCTCCGTTCTGGAAACACATACACAAAGGTTGCAAACTTGACAAAGAGTGAGGTTTGTGCCGTTTGTGCTGAGATCATCGTAAAAATCGGTGACGAGTATTTGGAAAACACCAGCCGCTATAGCTTCATCAACATTAACGACCCAAGAGTACAAGCTGAATTGTCAAAGGGTCGTGAAAAGAAGGAGGTTAGCAATCCTGTTACTGGAAAGACTGATGTGAGCTATGAGACATCAATCGGAGTCCTCAAAGAAAATGATATGCTGGACTTCCCTGGAGCTCGTTCACGTAAGAAGGAGTTGTTGGACACATTGAATGAGGATGCTATTCTTATAAATGTGTTGCTTCGTGGTAAGGTCGCGTACCTGTTTAATATGTATAATGAGTCAATGCTCATCAATATATTGCTTTTTTGTCATCATGCAGCACAGAATGACGTGACCGACATCCCTCTTTTGCTCAATGACTGGATTATGAACTACGTTGGCGATACAATGGAGAAGCGTCGGAAGACATTGGAATTGACCGGCGGCATTTCTCCTCTCTTCTACATTGGCACAAAGTTCAACATAGATATGCAGAAGAAGACTGAGGATATAGAGAACCGAATCAATGCCCTCAATGGTCGTTGGCAGCAGCGTTTTGAGAAGGTGCTTTATCACCAGTGTTTCAATGCTGATGGTAGTTTGGATGCACAGAAGGTAAAGATTTTCCTTAACTGGACTCGAACAGGTGAATGCTTCAGCAATAGCTATATACTTCGAGACTTCAAGTTCTCAGGCCCTCTGGCAAGCAAATTGTACGAAGATGAGAATACTCCAAATCGCACAATGACTATCCCACAGGAGCACTATGAGAATTTGCGCGAGACATTTATTCATAACGATGCAGTGAAGAGATTCTTCTCTTTCCCTGAGCTTTCATGGGATGTTTGTGCTTCCGTTGATAACGACGGTGCTCAGTATATCATTTCTCAGCTGGCAAAGGTTGCTTCATGTATGGGAAAGACTCGTGATGAGCAGTTCAAGCGTCTGTTGCAGGTATCTTCAAGCAAGATCAAGAGCGTGATGGAAGGTTACTTTGTATCTACTGATCTTGACCAGTTGCTTCAGGCTAACATTCGCAAGGCAAGAGCTATTTCTCGTGAGATGGCATTCACATGCAACTCTGATAATTACTATTTCGGTCATTTGCTTCAGGCTTTGCAGTTAACAGAATCAGTATGCTATCGTGAAGTTCATTCTGTAATGCAAGGACCAGAAATCAATAGCAAAGTAAATGATTTTAAAGACTACGAGATTATTCGCAACCACTGCAAGAATTTTGGTTACCCAATTGAAGAAGCAAAAACTACAGATGATAAGTGGCTTTGCTTGATAAATTCATTTGCATTCATTTCAAGAGAAGAGGCTGAGGAGTATCTTATCAGAAAGAAGGTTGATGTCAACAAGCTCTTTGATGGCTCATTCAAGCGCAAGCTTAATTCGTGCATTATCGGTGATGCCATATTTGACAAGTGGTGTTCTCGAATCAAGTCTGTGGACTTCCTTAATGAGTTCTCTAATGAAGATAGTTTCGATACCAATATTATGACGATGTTGGTTGAAGAACTTATTCTTACAGCAAACTCATTGAATCTTCGTGATATTATGGCAGAGGCAATTGCTGAGTATGTAAATGTGGTAAACATTCATACTGCGAATGAAACATTGTTGGCTGATTTGCTTGCAAGCATCATCAATGACTTTGTCATGGACTTTGGCTTTAAGTATCTAAGCGATGAAGAGAAGAATAAAGCAAAGGGCGTATGTGAGCAGAGTAACATTCCAGCATTTAAGTACATCTGCAAGAAGACACCTGAGACTCTTGAAGAGGAAGAGTTGACTGCAATGTTCAACGAAATGTTTGAGAATCCTCAGGCATTGCTTCCTTCTTTCGATGACAACTATAACAAGTGGATTGAATACATGTTCGTGTCGTTCGTTGCACATCTTGACATACCAGAGTATGATCACGATGCAAACGAAGCACTTGCTAAGATTCTGGAACATATTAACGAAGCTTAATCCAAAGCGATAGATGAAAAAAATATTTTTTGGTAAAAAATTCAAGAATGGTACTCCATTTTGGCAGCCATGGAGCTTAATGGGATGCTTAGGCAGACTCTTAGGCTTCTTGCTGTTGCTGTTTGGTCTGCTACTTTTATTGAGTCTCTTTAGAGGCTGCAATAACGAGTCTGGCTCTAACGGAGGAACTGACAGACCTATAGCTCAGGTCTCTGACCCTGATTGGAACCAACCGATTGAGGGTGGAGAAGAAGTAGGTTTGCCAACTCCTGAAGAAAATGTACTTCCACCTTTTCAGGAATCGGAGCCAATTCCGAATCCTGAAAATGGAGGTGCAACCGAAATCTATCCAAATCTGCTGTATGTGATTTTTGATTCAGATGCAAATGATGAGACTTTCAAAACTTTCGCTAAGAAGTTCACTTCTCTATATGCTGCACCTGAACATCAGATTGAATACTACAATACAAGTTCAAAAACAGCAGTCTTGAGTGTGCCAGAAGAACGACGCGAGGCTATTTGCGACAAGTTGCCACAGCAGATTTCCGAGATAGATTTCTATGTAGTACCAGTTGAGGTTATGACACAATATGCAGAGGTCAAACCCAATGATCCTGCTTTTAATGATGCTAATAAGTCCTGGTATTTCAAGCCTATACAGATGTATGAAGCATGGGGTATAACACAAGGATCATCAGACATCATTGTCGGCATCGTTGACAGCTATATGGATTTGAATCATCCAGAATTGGCTGGTACTCGTGCTATTTATCCTTTCTCTGTCACTAAAGGAAATGCTAATGTAGCTCCTCCTCGTGGAATTGACAAGGGTATGGCTGGTCATGGTACATTGGTAACATCTGTAGCCGTTGGCAATGCTAACAACAACGCTGGTTCATCAGGTATTGCTCCAAGATGCAGGTTTATCCCTGTTAGTATCGGTGATGCTCTTAATACTGTTACCATGGTGGAAGGCATACTATATTGCATGTATCACGGAGCTTCGGTTGTCAATATCTCATGCGGAGCTCAATTCCCACCAGAGATTACAAGAATGCCTCTTGAAAAGCAGATAGAATTTTCTGAGCAATATGGCAGGCGACAAGAGGCCATGTGGAGTTATGTGTTCAAACTTGCAGACAAGCGCAATGTAACCATTGTTTGGGCTGCTGGTAACGATAACTGCTTTGGTGCAATGGACACATCAAAACGAAATGCAAATACTATTCGAGTATCTGCTGTTGATCGCAATCTTAAAAGAGCCGAGTTTAGTAACTTTGGTAACTTTAGCAACAGAGGTATTTATGAATCAACGATTTCTGCTCCTGGCGTAGATATTTGGGGAGCCTTGCCAAACAACTCATACGATGCATGGCCTGGTACAAGCTTCTCTGCTCCAATTATTACAGGAGTCGTTGCGCTCTTGAAGAGTGAAAATAAAGATTTAACAACAAAGCAAATAATTAAAATCCTACAAAGCACAGGAAAACCTGTAAATGGCTCACCAGAAATTGGCAATCTAGTACAAGTAAAGGATGCTTTAGTTAAAGCAAAACAAACAGTATCATCTGCTGCTACAGATGAATCAAGAAGATAATTATAAAAAATAACAGATATGGCTAAAAAACAACAAGCAGGTAGAATTACCATCGCCAACATTATCGCGATTGTCGGTATTGTTTTACTTTTGGTGTTCTCATTTTTGGGTCGCTCATATATGAGTGGCGGCGAATTAGGTTTTGACATCGTTATTGCAGTAGCAATTACTGGCTTTACTGCATTCTTACTTTGGTTCCTTATTAAAGCAAAAGGAGCTGAAAACAACATTGACAAGTGGAAGAAGGCAGAATTGGCAGCTCTTGTTATTTATATTGTATTTGCTATCCCTGCATCCTTGTTCGGAGGTATTATGCATTTCTTTGTGGTTAATGACCAAAAGAATGAGATTAAGAAATATGCAGAGGCAGATCTCAATATCATCGACCAAATGTTTTCAGAATACAAGAATTTTGAAACTGAGGCTTTGGCTATTACAGGAACTGGTCTTTCTAATGCTAAGGGTACAGGTCAACTCTGTGATGAAAACTTGAACAGTTTCATGCAGGAACGCTCAATCTCTACACGTGAGAGTGCAAAGAACTACGAGCAGATTCAGCGTAACAAATTGATCGGTGAAGGATTTGATTCTTACTACAAGTCATTCCGTAATGCTCGTAATGAGATTGAAGCAGCTGTTAGTAGCTGGAGTGTAATGCAGATTCCTTCTAAAGCCAAGCAGATTGAAGAGTTAGCAACTTCTGCAAGCAAATACCTTACAAACTTATCTAACGAAGCAAAATTGCCAGTCATTGAGAACTCAGGTTCAAGATTTACTATTACAGGTTATCAGACCAAAGATTTCTCTGTTGATACGGAGAACTTTATGTTCAAGAAAAAGTTAGTTGACGCATCAGGTTTTAGCATTACAGCTTTGATAGTAGTTCTTCTGATTCATCTTCTGATTTTGTTCAACTACATCGTTGCTTACCGCACAGACAAAATCGCTGTTGGAAAGTATTCTCAGAGTGATGGTGGTCGAGTTCTTTAACGAATAAAATGAAATCTATATATGGCACTTACTGATTTACAACGTAAAAAACTTATAGAGGGGATAAACTCCATCTCTATTAACTCTATTATAAAATATATACAAATAGGTGATATAACATTGGATGATGTTCCCCACATCTCTGCTGAAAGAAAACAATATATTATTGACCAATTGAATAGCATGCCTAATCCCGTAGAACAACAGGAGTGGCAGGCTATTGAGATGATGCTTATCCAGCCTTCTACAGAACTCGTTCAGAAACTTTCTTCTTACATTGCTCGTTGGGATGCCGGTCGACCTGCAGGCAACCATGTAGAGTTGGCAAAGCAAAAACTCCCAGAGATTGAATCTCAAATCAAGTTAGAAGCTGAGAGAGCTGAGCAAGCAGAATGGGATGCCGTTGATCCTTTCTCTACAACAGATTTGTGGGGCTATTTGTCGAAATATCCAAATACAATTCACAAGTCTGAGATAGACGATAGTCTCTGGGGTTTGGTTAATCAAGAGAGCGTTCAGGATATTCAGAATTATATTACAATGCTTCCTCAGGGCATTCATGTTCGTGAGGCACAACTTATTCTTAACGCTATTGTTGAGTGGAACAATGTTAAACTTACTAATGACATATTCTGCGTTAATGATTATATTCGTAACAATCCGAATACTCCATTCAAGAATCAGGCTCAGGTACAGTTGATGGGCTTGAAACAGCAGGAGATTGGTATGATGCGTACCAATCCTAATAGCTATGAGGTTAATCGTCTTCTTCGTCTCATCAATGATGGTATTTTCTCTGACCATGAGCTGATTAATGCAAAGGTTATGACAGAAACTGTACTTGAGACATTGCGTAACCACGATATTAATGCTGACCTTCCTGACATTCGTCAAGCTATTGAGAACTCAAGAGCGGAATGTAAGGATGGTTATACAGACGTATTCTTCTTTGGAGTTCCTTCTACAGGTAAGACCTGTGTATTGATGGGTATGTCACGCTCTAATTCTTTGCACATCAATCTTGCTTCTGGAGGTGGTGACTATGCAGCAGCTCTTCAGCAATATACTGATGTTGGTGTAACAGTTCCTCGTACTCCTGGTACATTTGTTACAACATTGGAGGCTACTATCAGTTCTGTGTCAGACCAAGGCGGTGCTGTACATAAGATCAATCTCGTCGAGATGTCTGGTGAGGAGTTTGCTTTTGACATCGCTAATAACCCTGACAGGATTTTCACTTTCGAGCAAATGGGTAGCGGTGCAACTCAGTTGTTGAAAAATGACAACCGTAAGGTGTTCTTCTTGATTATTGACCCAACTGCAAATGTTGTTCGCATCAACCGTGAAATCGTTGTACAGGATGGCTTTGATGAAGATACTGGCGAGCCAATTACTCATACAGACCTTCAGTACTGCGTAGTAAATCAGCGTACTCTTATTCAGAAGATGGTTGACTTGTTCACTGATCCAGGTAATGCAGAAATCATGAAGAAGGTGGATTCTATCCATATCATCATGACTAAGTCTGATACATTGGGTAATCCTGTTGAGCGTGAAGAGAAGGCTCTGAATATCTTCCAGCAGAAATTCAGTGGCGATATTTTGAAACCATTGATTGACCTTTGCGAAGAATACAATATCAACTCTCGAACAAACTTCCACCCAAATCTATATACATTCAGTTTGGGAACATTCTATGTTGGAGGTTTGTATGAATATGAACAGACCGACTCAGACAGGCTTGTAGTTGCTATCAAGAATTCAACACAGAGTGTTAAGAAAAAGTCTTGGTGGGACCGTTTAAAAGAGACTGTTAATTAAAAACTGAAGAGAAATGGCAAATATAAATCAAATATCATTAAAGGTTTGCGGAAATCCTGATGCAAATGGTGGATTTCAGCCTATGGTAATCTTTAATTCTCCTTCAATAGAGATTAAAGATAATTTTTATACAGGTTTTGACGCAAACTCCTATTTCTTCACTATAAAGATAGAGAAGAATCAAGTTGTATATAAACTTATCAAAAATAATGTTAGTAGCCTTGGTGCAAGTCGCCAGGGAAGCTTGGTTATAGGTATAGCTATTCCAAAGGGATATAAGCTTGATGCAGGTATTTCTCCTTATACCGTACTTATTGAGTTGAAGAATAGATTCCTTGCACTTTGTATGACTTGTAAGGATCCGGCTACCGAAAAGTATGAGTTTAATAGCAATCGAGTTTCACCAAACATCTTAGACGACATAGCAAGTTCATATTCACTTGTACCTGTTCAAGCACCATATCGAACAATGTCAACCGGGGCTCCGATTGCCTATGTAACTATAACTGAGGATAAAATTGAACAATTGATGAAAGATGTTCATTATCCTGCTTTTGTAAAATACAGTGAAATTGTAGTTGCCAACTCTGTTGGAAGCACAAGCTATGCTCCGATTTCGAACCTGCCAATTCCTCGTATGGTGGAGTATTCAATCTATGACGATGGAGTGCTCCAGCCAATTGTCGTTTCTGATCCTAAGAAACTTCTTACTGTAAAAGGAAAAGGAGACCCAAAGTACTATGAAAATGATACTTTGATGTTTACTCTTGAGGAGTTGTTGAAAGGCGAAAAAGTACCTAATGTTACTCTTGATCGAGCTAATGAGATTATCAATGTTAGCTCAAAAGCTCTTGTAAAACCGATAACACGTAAGATTAATGTTGTATTTGTCCCAGAGGAATCCGAAACATATTTCTTTACAAAGACAAATGAATGGGGACTTTATTATGACAATCAACAGATTCGTCTTGCAAATGATCTGTCCTTTGTGCTGACAGGAGAAGAAATAAAGATCCTTAACAATATTCAGAACTTTAGAATTCGGCAGTCTCGCAAGGATAAATATGAAGCAAAAGTTTCATCTGTTTCCTCTAACGAAATTCGTATTTCAGCAGAAAAAATACGCCGTACTGTTGGCCCTATCGGAGGTGGAGGTAGAATTGGTGGTGGTCTTGTCGAAACACCTAGTATTAACGCTTATGAAGTATTGCTAACATTAGATCAAGCTTATAAGCGTAGTCGTTGTAGCGTGCAATTCTTCAACTCAGAAGGAGTATTATTGCAGAGCACTACAGCTTTGTTTGCTAGAGGTAATGATGGAAATCATATAGCTAGAGTATATGTACCAAAATCATGGTCGGGATGTAATGTTCAAGTACGTTTAAAATACAAGAATGAGTATTGGTATTCAAATAATTATCTTGGCAGAGACATTAATGGTGTTATAGAACTTCGTGACAAGGATTTTTCCCGTAAGTCTATCGGCTTCTATAGCAAACATTCAAGAGAAATTGTTCTATCGACTATTTTCCTTCTGGGCTTATTGTTAGGTGCAGCAGGAATGTATTTCGGAAAGGACTTTTTAGGTTCTAAAGAAACTAATAATGCCGAAACAGACACAATAAGTTGCACAGAATGTGGTAAAATATGTGCTGATCAAGAAGAATTGATACATCACATGTCTGAGGCACATCCAGATAATGGAGAGACCGCAGTTGATACTGACAACAAAAGGCCATTAACTTGTCCTGATTGTGGAGATGGTCCTTTCAATCAGGCAGAATTAAATGCTCATAAATCGACGTGTCCTAAAAAGGTTGAATGTAGCGAATGTGGTGAACGCTTTGCTTCTGACAGCGAATTGAGAACTCATAAGGAAACATATCATAATGCAGTAGTTGCCTCTTCATTCAAGTGCGATAAGTGTAATCTTGAATTTACTTCTGCAAAAAGCCTTATAGCGCACAAGAACAAAGTCCATGATCCTAAAGTGTGCAAATATTGTAGTAATACTTTTGACGACCAAACAGCGTTAACTGCTCATGTGCAAGCAATGCATCATTTTGAATGCAAAGAATGTGGATCTAACACTTATTACGCAACACAAGCTGAGCTAAATAAGCATATGAAAAAAAAACATGAACGATAAAAATTATGAAGATAATAAAATTATTATTAGTATTTGTCATCATTTTAGGTGGCGTTGTCGGAGCATTCTATCTTATTGGTGGAGGAGGTGGTACAGGTTTGGAAGAACCATCTGATGACACATACCAGACATATCGTACTCAGTTTGAGAACGACTGGAAGGACAAAGGCGATTGGTCTGATAGCTTGTTTAACGCACACTGTGATATGGTTAGACAGCTTAGTTTAGATTATAATGTTGCACCATTAAAAGATTTGAATACTAATACTGCAGTAGAGGTGGTTTATGAAAAAATCTTCTGGCAATGGACTTCAGAGTATTGTAAAAAGGCAACTATAGAAAACTATATCAGGGCATTAGGCAAGATACAGGCTGAAGATGAAAACGCCAAGGCTAATCCAAATGTCCAGAAGATTAACTCAGTAAACGGTACATACAAGAAGGCCTACGCGCTTGCGCATAAGGGCATAGGATTAACTCCTGGTTTTGATGGAACTTCATGGAGATCGTTTTCAAGCTATAGAAACTCGATGTTATCAGAGAAGAACTCGATGCAGAATGATGCGAATTACAAGCAGTATCTTGCAAACATCAAGGACATTAAGGATGGTTTGAATGCGATTCCTTCTAAACTTGATAATGCAAGGACTCGTTTCTACAACGATCTTGCAAGTGACATCGTAAACCACTATCGTAATATTGAGCAATCTTCACGTACAAGAAGCCAGTTGATTGAATTACGAGATGCTCGTAATAAGTTCAATAACGAGGCTCCTTCTTCAAATAACTATTTAAACAATTTCTGCAATTCATTTGCAGATGACGTAGATAGGAATGAATCTAATGAAAACAACTAAGATTCTTAAATCATTACTTGTACTTTTTCTGTGTCTTGCTGGTACTCCAGCAAGTGCACAGAAGGAGTCTTGGGAAGAACTTGTTAATCGTAATCGGCAGATAGAGAAAGAAATACAAGCTCTACTTGCTGATACAACAGCTTTGTATCAAACTATTATTAAGTTTGGATCAGAGCAGTCGCGCCTTGATGTTCAGATTGACTCCATAGCCAATCTATGTAACGAACTAAAAGGTGATGTTGATAACAAAAAGGTGGCTGCTGTTCAGCAAAAGGTTGACTCCTTAAATTGTGTTGAAGAGAAACTGCAAACTCGCAAGAAAGAATTGGCAGCATTGCGTCAGCAAAAAGAATCTTCGTTGGCGAGTCTGAAAAGTAACATTTCTGGTATGGGCGCATATTCTGCCATTAAAGATGAACAGATGTATGCTCAATACAAGGAGGTGCTAACAAAACCTTATTCTGAAATTACGATAACAGTTCTCGATGAGATAGAATCTAAGATGAGATCATTCACAAAGTTGCCAGACTTTGCAGATTTCAAAGCACGATTAAACGCATGTAAGAATAACAAGAAGCTATATGATTTGGCAGAGAATCTTTTAAATGAGAAACTCAATAGTGATATAATAGATAAAACTCGTGATAAACTCTATGAGTTACTTGACATAAAGAAGGATGACCCTCGTAAGGGTATTGTAAAACTCTCAGAAGCACAATATTCTGAGATTGACACGCTTGACATCAAACTTTCTCGATATGGCAATGGAATTTCGGTATTACAAAATATTGTAAAAGCCGTAAATGAAAGCAAGGTTCGCGAACAATATCAGGGTAATGAGTCAGCTTGTATTGATGCCATGCGTTCTATAGTTATTTCTGATGCACCAGAAGATGTCGAGAATTGGAAGCGTTACTTCGATATGATTCCAACTCTTAAAGCACTTTGCCAGAAGTATTGGAATGAACTGCAGGCTGATCCTTTTACAGCACCTACTGAAACAGAAACATTAATCATGCAATTGAAAAACGAATAGATATGAAAATAAGAAATATATTACTCGTTATGCTACTTGCCTTCAGTTGCAATGATGCTTTTGCGCAAGCGGAAACAGACTATGAGGCGTTGTACAAAAAGGAACTTGCTCGACAAGATTCCTTGAACGATGTGTTGCAGAATTTGAAAAATCGCAAAAAGGAACTTGTAGCCATTACCGGTTCAGACTGTTCTAAGCTGACAAAAAAGTCAGGTGCAAAAATAAAAGAACTCGATGAAAAAAAAGCAGAGCATTCCAAGTTGTTAAGTAGTCCGAACTATCAAAAGTTGCAAAAGCTCCTAAATAAGCAAAAGCAATTGGAGTCTCAAATTGCATCTTTGTCGAAGAATAACACAAACTTAATTGCACAGATTTCTTCAGTTGAAGCACAAATCAGCCAGTTAAATGGCAATGTGGCAGAATTGGAGACTATTAAAAATAATGTCAGTAAGCAGCTGCTTGATGAGAGCAAGGGTACATTAGAAAAGCCTTTCTCTCTGTTAAGTGTTGAAGAACTGATTGCTATTAAAACAAAATGCAGCAAATATTCAACTGACCAAAAGATTAATGCGCTGATAGCTAAAACTGACGATGTTCTTAAAAACAAACGTACTTATGATGACGCAATTCGCATTGCTAATTCAAAATTAAACAAAGGTGAATTGAAAAGTATCTTAGATCGTTTGACTCGTCTTAGCAACGTGAATGCTGTTCAGCGTGATGAGATTAGTCATGTAAGAGGTGTGCTCTCACACTTTGAACCAGGCATGACTGTATTCAAGGAGTTTATTCAGAAACTCAACAAGAATCGTGCAGGTGTAACAAGCTATTCAAAGGATGATCTGAATGATGACTTGCGACGAATAATGTCAAAGGACAACCTACAGGGAAGAATTGACTCTGAGATTTCTCAAGTGCCATATTTGAATAAAACTTATAACGATTATATCAAAGCGATAAAAGCAAATCCTATGAGTCATCCTGCAATTGAAGCAGAGATTCTTGGTTACTCAAATTAACGAACTTGACATAAGAATAATATGGAAAGAAAGTCGTCAGTAAATGAAGTACATAAGGTTGTTCAGAAGGATCTTTCAGAACTGTTCAAGACCTTGTCCAAAAAACTTGGTCAAGACAATCCTTTTGCCAAAATCAGTATAGGTAATGGCTATTATCTTTGGTCAGATACTCGCTGTCAATGGAATCAAATGGTTGCTGCCAGCGATTTTGAGAGAAGTGTTGTTCAAGACGCTTTAATACAAACCAAGAAAGATATTGCCTCTTTAATAGGAAGTAATACTGCAGAGCAACTCTTTACCATTCCTGATGATAGTTATATATATTATAATGATGACGAAGGAGAGGTAAAAATCCTTGTTACTGGTTGGGGATTTAAGAAGCCGGTAAGAGTTAAAGGAGGTCCTGATGAAGGAGATTTGAAAAGAAATACTCCTGTTAACATATCGTTTTCATACGATGGTGAAAAGCAACCTATGTATGAGTTCGGAGTGCAGATACCTACACAAGTCAAGAAGTTCAAGACAGATAAAACTGGTCAATATCATTTCAATAACCTTACTCAAAATGAGTTATTGTTGAAGGACTTCGTAACAGGGAAAGACTTCCGTTTAGTTGTTGAAGAAGGACGTGAAGACTACGATTTTGACGTAACCATCTACACAACTCTACATGTAAAAGCAACAGTTGATGCTAATCCTGTAATTGGAGAGAAGGTTTCTATCCAGTATTGCGGCAAAAACTACGAGGCATCAACAGATGCAAATGGTTCTGCGGTAATCCAACTCCCTTTACATGACAACGAACAAGTAATTGCTACGTTGCGTGACCAATCACTATCAGAGCCAATATCAGCAGGAACAAATACAATAGAGTTTGTCTTTGAAACTCCAGTAGAGGAAGTGAAAACTGATATTGAAGTTTCTGTAATTGAGGACAGCAAACCTGCTGTTGGCAAGTTTGTTACAATTTCCTATTCTGGCAATCAGTACACAGGAGTTACAAATGAGCGTGGCTTGTTCACACAACGTGTTGATGTGGTTGCAGGAGATTCTTGTACCATTTCTGTTCCTGATTACGAGTCACAATCAAAAGTACTTCAGGAAACTGCTGTCAATGTTTTCCATTTCGAAAAGACAACCGCTCATCCAGAACCTCCTGTAGAACCTATTAAGTTCTCACCATATATCCGAATCGAAGGGGGTAATGGTTTCATTGGCAACAAATATCCTATATCTGTTGAATATAATGGAGTAACAAAGGAGTATATCTCTGATGAAAATGGTATTGTACAACTTCCAGAAATGGAAGAGGGTAAGACTATGAAGGTGACTGACGGACTCAATCCGACCAACTCAGCAGAGTATGAACTGAAATCTGGGCAACCAGAATATGTTTTCCATGTGCCATACGAGCCAAAGGAAGAAGATGTTAAAATAAAGGTGATGCTTCGTGATGCAGACGGTAAGCCTATCAGATGCGACCGAGTTCGCTTCTTACAGGAAGGAACTAATGATGTCCTTGCTACTCTTGATGAGAACGGTGACACGTATTTAGGGGCAGATACTTTCAAAGTGGGCAAGCCTATCTCTGTCTCTATTCAAGGTGGAGCAAAGACATACGATTCATTTACTTTCACCCTTGACAAGAACGAGAACGAATATCTTTTGCAAGAAAAGAATACCACTTCATGGTTGAATATACTCCTGCAAATACTTCTCGTTTTGGCTTCTATTGCTGCCGTATACTATCTATGGCATGTATTATCAGCAATCTTTGCAGGAACATTTGTAGGCATATATCAATAACAAAAACTCGAAAAGTATGGAAATCTATTATGATTTGTTTGTAATATATGCGATGAGCTTGCTCACTTTCGCTTTATATGGATGGGATAAACATTTGGCTGTCTATCAAAAAACTCGCATCCCTGAGTTTATCCTGTTGCTGTTCTCATTCCTGGGTGGCGCATTTGGGGCATTATGTGCAATGATACTTTTCAAACACAAGACTTTGCATAAGATGTTTCTTATTTGTGTTCCAGTCTTTCTGTTTCTTCAGTTAGCGATGGATGTATTGTACCGAGTATTCATTTTGCAATTATAAATGAGCTATGAAGTCATTGAAAACTATTCTTGGATTGATATATCCAATATTGATCATATTGTTGCTATTGAATAATTGCAATGGTTGTAGTAGAGAGCAATCTACGGAAACTCCACCACCTACGCCATTAATTGATTCAATTGCTGCACCGACTCCAGAAGATGAAGTTGAAATAGATTCAACTGCAACTGAAGTTGTGAGACAGGCTGAGTCTATCGGTTCTACTGGTGCTCTAAAAGTTACATTGCTTTGGAACTTTCATGCTGATATTGATTTGCACGTGAAGCAGCCTAATGGTAAGGTGATTTACTACAAAGATAAACAGGACTTATCAACAGGAGGTTACCTTGACGTAGATAATCGTGAAGGCGGCAATGGTGCTGCAGAAAACATATACTGGAATGAGCCACCAAGGGGACAGTATATTGTAGCACTTAACTATTACGGAAAGTCTCAATCTGGTAAATCCGAATCAGGAACATGTACAGTTGTTGTATTCCAAGAAGGTAAAGAACCTGTAGCATACAACGTGAACATGGCAACATTGAATGAGTTAAAAAATATCGTCTTAATAAATATAGAATAACATATGAAAACTTGCCCAAAATGTGGAAAGGTAATCCAAAATGACAACGTAAGATTCTGCAAAGAATGCGGAACCGACTTGTACGGAAAGAATGATGGCGGCATCTGGTTGGGAGATCCTACAAAAGATCCAGCTTCATCAACTCCGAAATCCTCAAAGAGTGAAACTCCTATTGCAAAAATCGGAGTAATTGCAGTTGCTATCGTTGCTCTGTTCTTAATTCTTTTCTTTGCTTTCTCTGGTAGTGATGAAGAAATTGAGGCTACAGCCACAAAGACTGAGGTCGTAGAGAAACCACAGGAAACTCAAAGTCCTGCAAGAACTACGGAGTCTGCAAGAAGAGAGACTCAGAGAGAGCAAACACAAACACCAGCAACCGAAACAGTTGTTGAGCAACAGCCTGTAGCAACTCAACCTGCTGCTGAAACTGAGAAGACAGAAGATTCTCAGAAGAAGAAGTTGAGTGCTGCTTTAGCCAAAGGTGATTATAAGCAAGTACAGGTTCTTGCTAACGAAGGCTATGCTCCAGCTTATGTGCCATTGGCAAAGTATTATTTGAATAACAATGAGTATGATGATGCTGACCGCTACGCAAAAAAGGCAAAAGCTGCTGGTCAAAGCGGAGCACGGGCAATCATTACAACTCTTGATAATCTTGGTTATTACGATTAAAAATCTTTTATACTTATGAAATATCTACTTTCTCTTTTGCTCATGATGGTTGTTACCATCAGCGCAAACGCACAGGATGCGTCTTTCTACCAGAAATACGCAGAAAAGGGTGATAAAGAGGCCATGTATAACTTGGCACAGTGCTACATTAACGGTAATGGCGGCGTTGCTCAGGACTACAATCTTGCAACAACATGGTTAACAAAAGCTGTAAAAAAGAATTATGCACCTGCCCAAAAAGACCTTGGCTTATGCTATTTGTATGGTGTTGGCGTTTTAAAAGATTACCAGCAAGCGTGGACATTGTTAAACAAAGCGCATAAACAAAAAAATGCTAGTGCTACTTATTATATAAGCCAAATGTATAAAAGTGGTATTCATGTTAGTGCTGATAAGGCCATGTATCTAAAATTCTTGAAGGAAGCAGCAGGTAATGGTGACGATGACGCTATGTTGGAATTGGGTCTATTGTATTTGCATGGTAGTGAAGATTACAATATAGATCAAAATGCAACATTAGGCGTTGAATCAATACAGGCAGCCGCAAAGCAAAATAACGCAGAAGCAATTCTAGAACTTGGTTTTGCATATAGAGAAGGAATGGGTGGATTAAAAGAAGATCTTCAAAAATCCACAGAACTCATTACTCAAGCTGCTCAATTAGGCAATACTAGAGCTTTGAGTGAAGCTGGTATGATTTATCTTAATGGCTATGGTGCAGAGCGCGATTTTTCTCAAGCATATAAATATTTGTCTGTTGCTGCAGAACGCGAGGTGCCAAATGCAATGAAAATGCTTGGAGATATGTATTATTATGGCTTAGGCATGGATATTGACAATAATTCAGCTTTCCAATGGTATCAAAAAGCAGTAAATGCTGGTTATGGAAATGCATATGCACAATTAGCAAATATGTATTTGTATGGCTTAGGTGTGACTGAAGATGAGCCAAAAGCTTTTCAGCTTTTCAAAGAAGCTGCAGATGCAGGCTATTCTTCTGCGCAATCTGGTTTAGCAATGTGTTATGAAAATGGATATGGTGTTACCAAAAGTCTCTCTAATGCTGTCTCATATTACAAGCAAGCTGCAGAACAAGGAAACAACTATTCTATGCATCGTCTATACTTTATCCTGAAAGAAGGTGGAGACGGTGTAAGCAAAGATACACAAGAAGCAATTCAATATTTGCGTCAAGCAGCAGATAATGATTATGACAATGCATTATATTCGTTAGGATATGAGTATTTGGTAGGCGAAATTCTTCATCAGGAAAATAGTAAGGCTTTGGAATATATGACTAAAGCAGCTGACAATGGATATTCTTTTGCTTGTGCAGTTTTAGGAACTTTTTATTATGATGGAGAACCATTAGTTGAAAAGGATTATAATAAAGCTTTTAAATATTTGTCTGTAGCAGTAAAGGATGCAAGTTCTATAAATGAAGGTTTATTGGCAGATGTCTATCGTAAGATAGGTGCGTGCTACCGTTTTGGAAGAGGTACGGAAGTTGACCAAAGCCTGGCTTCCTATTATACAGAGCAAGCTGCAAAATATGGAGATAAGGGATCTCTGGATGCAGTTAAGATGTTGAGAAGATAAATAATATAGTTTATGAAAAAGGGTTTATTATGCATACTTAGCTTGTTCAATGTTTGTGCCATCTCGGCACAAACATTGAGCAATGTTCAGAAACAGGTTAAGCAAGAAATCTATAATGCAATCAAGAAGGTTGGTACAAATCTTCAAGATGATGGTGGAGAAGTCATCCGATTCACATCCAGAGAAATAAACTACATAGTACAGATTAGTGCGGATGATAAAGATCCCATGTATGTAACAATAGGTGCTTATTTTAACCTTCCAGAATCATACAAAGAAGATATTGCACGTAGAGCTGCATTAAATGCCGCTGGTGGTATGCCTGTTTTTTGTGATTGCAGAGACAATGTTTTAGTGTTCGATTGTGAAATGTATTTGAAGGAGTCAAAACCATTCACATCGGTTCTTCCTTCTATGATAAAAGCAATAAAGACCTCTGTTGAAGGATTCAATGGAGAGTATGAAAAGCTCAATCAGACAAACTCTTCTACTCCTTCCTCCACCTCAAATGGTACGTTCGGAAAAGCTGACACTTATATTTTCCCACATCATTCAACAGCAAGTGATAAAAAACTCTTTGTTTCTAAAGTATATTGGGAGGGGGAAAATACTGTGTTAGAGTTCATTTCCTATAATGGTGGTCAGTATCAGTGGTGCTCTATGAATAAGAATGCCTATATTATGGCAAATGGAAAGAAGTATTCACTAAAGCGTGCAGAAGGTATTGCTTATTCTCCAAGTCATACAGACTATCCAAACTATCAATCGGCTAACAATGTCTCATTGACTTTTAAGTTATATTTCCCAGAGATACCTAAGACTACAAAGACACTTGATTTCTATGAATCAAGCACTGAGGGGTGGATTGTAAACAACATAACATTAGACAACAATGGTATTCAAAATATTTCTGGTGGTGAGACGATTGTTACTTCTGATCACAAATGGCGTGCAACAGGAATCCAGATTTTACCTACTCAAACCGTAATCAAGAAAGTTGTTACTCCAACCACAAAGGGTACATATGTTAATAGTAGCCAAGATGAGTATATTCAAGATGCTGATACAGGTCGCAAATACTATCTTCAGAATTCAAGCATTGGCTTCGAAGGAAATAGAACCATCGTTCAAGACAACAAAGACCACGAGTTCTTCGAGGTTTATCCTGCATTACCATCATCGGTAAAACGAATAAACATCTCTTCAGGGAGTCAATATTACGTGGAGAATCTTCAGATTAGGTAGAAAATGGGGCACTTTATTGTGCCTTTTTTCTTTAAATCAAGGGTCTGCTGAGAATATTTATTGGGCAAGACCACCCAAATGTGAATATACAATTCAACTCGTATATTATCAACTATCAAAACCCACGGGTGTCGTAGGCTCTGGAATATGTAAGGTTGTTGTATTCCAAGAGGGTAAAGCCCCACAAACATATACAACAGAAATGCCTGAAGTAAAAGAAACAAAGAACATTCTAAAAATTAAAATACAATAATTATGAGAATATGTCCAAAATGCGGCTTCAAGATAGAGAATGATGAAGCAAAATTCTGCAAGAAATGTGGCTCTCGATTACATGAGATTGAAAAGATAGCAGAAGGAACAATACATACATCTAACGATAATGGTGTTACATTAAATCCTCGGCAAGAATCTTTAGCATTCGTAAAAAAAACGCAAGTGAAAAACATAGAGGTTGATAAAATACCTAAGCAGCACGACATACCAGATATCAGACAGTCCCACGAAGAACATGTAACGAATAGGAATATGATGTGGGCAGTAAAGACATGTTTCAAAAAATATGCAAAGTTTGAAGGACGTGCATCACGTTCGGAATATTGGTATTTCGCACTATTCAATAATCTGATATTCTTTATTCCTGTATTATTGGCTTTTGCTATTGACCATGATGTCATAAGTCCAATATTGTGCATTGCTGCATTTATATATTTAACAGCAACGATTATCCCGGGGCTGTCTGTGTCTGTAAGAAGACTGCACGATGTTGGTAAAAGCGGCTATTTTTACTTTATATGTTGTATTCCTTATATTGGAGGATTTATTCTGCTGTATTATTTCTGTAAAGCAAGCGAGATCGGTAGCAATATGTATGGAGAGACGGATTAAGCAGATAAAATCAGTCAAATTGAGAATGAGAAATTAACACTCATAGATTCTGTATTGCTCTTAAAAGCGACCTTGGAGGTGGATTCCAATAAGACGGCTAATCAACGTATCCAAGATATCAAATCAAAAATTGATGTTTCGGTGAATCGTATCATGGAATCAAAATATACATACGCAGATATAAGAGAAATTGAGAAACACAAAAGATGGCCTATATTATTTGTCGATTCTCGTGTTATGAATAATATATCTTCTACATACCTATCTTCAGAACAAGATACAAATGGAACATCAAATAGAGCTTCCACTTATAGAGAAATACAAGAAGAAGTTGAGCGTCTAATAGCGAATGCCAAAGAAAAATTCACAGAATTGAATAAAAAACATTCAAGCAGTAAGGAATCGAATTTTGACGATAACTTTTATTCAACCTAAAATCCGCAACTATCATCCAATACACGATTAAGGGTAGATTTATGAGTCGT
>OIXA01001850.1_pt1 | contig 25583 bp, 16 predicted proteins | sample 1587721 | NCBI WGS metagenome assembly OIXA01 (sample SAMEA3888900, study PRJEB22519) | human gut metagenome | biome: human gut; feature: human-associated habitat; material: faeces | place: Denmark | collected 2013
GCAAAAGAACTGCATATTACTCAGCCAGCTGTTTCACAGCATATTCATTATCTAGAAGAAGAATATGAAACAGCACTCTTTGTATATTCAAATAAGCAGTTATCTTTAACACGTTCTGGAGAGATATTGAGGAAATATCTGATGACTATGCAGAATGATGAAAAGAATATTATAAAAGAGATGAAAAGCAGTGAAACTACCATAGAGACATTATCCATTGGTGTGACTATGACAATTGGTGAGTATGCGATAGTTGATAGATTGGCTGATTTTATTAAACATCATCCTGAAATGAATCTACATCTTCATTATGGTAATACAGCAGAATTATTAAAGCTATTAGATCAAGGTATGATTCATATAGCTATTGTGGAAGGAAATTATCCTAAAGAGAAATGCAGTCATAAAAAATACAGCACAGAGGACTATATTGCCATCTGTGCTGCATCACATGAGTTTAAGAATATACCTCATACTTTACATGACCTTCTTAATGAAAGACTTCTTGTACGAGAACAAGGCTCTGGTACAAGACACATTCTTGAAGAGAGTCTACAAGTACGTGGTTTGTCTATTTCTGATTTTAAATATTATACACAGATAGAAAATATGCATACAATCATCAGCTTGCTTAAAAAAGATTGCGGTATTTCTTTCATGTATAAAACTGCAGTTAAAGAAGAATTACAGAAAGGTATATTAAAAGAAATTGAATTAGATGACTTTAAGCTCCAGCATAATTTTGAATTCATCTGGGAAAAGGATAGTCTGTTTACTGAGAAGTATATTTCTATCAGTGAAGAGTTTTTACATAATACGTTTTAGTAGTTTAAATTTCTTATCACCAAATGGTGCATAACGTAATGGCACATCAATCATTACTAAAGTTTATTTCTTAATCTTCTTAAAGGCTAACTTGAATACTGCTATGCCGGCTTCAAATAGTTTCTTTTGGTTTTCTGGTTTCTTTATCCATTCAACAGCTTTTTCTAATTGAGCTTCAAGTATATCCTGTGCAACATCTTTTCCATCAGCAATCAGTTTTCTTTGTTTAGCCTGATGTTGGAGCTTTTTATCATTCGCTTTGATGTTAGCGGGAATGACAAATACATTATAACCTAAACTATTTATATACTTCTCCATGTTATCACCATAGATTACTAAGAATACTTTCTTCAGATTTACACCTTGGAATGATTCGATACTTTCCTCAGCAATTCGTACTGCGAGTTCCTTATCAAAGCCATTATTACCTGATGCTAGAAGCGGAAATGCAATTGATTCACATCCCATCACTTCTGCAATATTAAGTGCCGATAAATATGCAGAACTTAATAAGTCATATTCATTATGCTCTCCGTCAATCCATTTAGGCACGACTGCATGAATTATATATTTTGAACTTAAATTATAAGCCAATGTTGCCACCGCACTTCCTATATTGCAATGACCCAGTTTTTTACATGCTTGAGTTAGTTCTTTTCTACCAGCAGCACTAAAGATAGCTTTAGAGGATCCAGGACCTTCCTTGAGTCCTTCGTTTGCAGGTAAAACTATTGCATCTGAAGCAACATCAACAATATTCGCTTTTATAATTTTAAACTTCATCATTTTACATCTCCTTTGTCATAAATCATTTGATAATACCTAGTATTTTTTTACATCTTCTAATGTTAGCCAACCTTTTTCTTTACCCGATTTTCGACCTTTAACGAGTTCATTTGTCAGCTGTAAAGTTGCCTGTATTTTTTCAGAGTCCTCTATATCAAAAATTGTATTATTACTGTCTCCATCTGTTATAGCATATGGTACTTCGCTATCACACAGATCTGAAATAAGTTCAATTTTTGTCAAACATCTCAACGCCTTTCAATCCTAGCTATTCGTACATTACTTAATATTCCAAATCACAGTTACTGTATCTGTGACATCAATATCATCTGCTTCAATATCTATATCATATCCAGCACGAGCTGATATTTTTTCAGCACTTGCGAAGGCAAAATTCTGTATAGGTTCTGAGACAAAGCTGATTTCACCCCAAGAATAATCAATAGATACGATATCACCTAATTTAACATCTGCAGCATTTGCTAAGACTTCAGCTTTGTGCTTTGAATCTTCTATTGCCTTCTTTAATAATTTATCTTTATGCTTTTCTGGATCACTGACTGTATATTCAATAGAGATTTCTGGTGTAATCACACTATGTGCCAAAGCATAGAGTATTTCACCTAGTTTCTTATTATCTGCATCAAATTCTATCAACATATGATGTGTATATGTATATCCTATTAATCTCTTTTTCCAGCTTTGATCTTTGGCTTTATAACTTTCATATTTGGTATTAATATCAAAGCTTCTAGTTTTTAAATCATCATTTTTAAATCCTAGAGAAACAAATAACTCCTTCAATATTTTTGTTGTTTCACTAGATTGTCTTAATGTGACTTCATATTCCTTATATGATTCTTCCATTGTCATATTAAGACGTATTATATCAGGCTTGACTGATACTTTTCCTTTACCTGTTATTTTCATTGTTTTATCCATAATGATGTCTCCTTTCCATTATTATATCAAAAAAGCCCTATTAATAATCATAAGGCCAATAATTCTTTGACTTTTTGAGTTGTGAGATTATTTAGTAATAACCCTTCTTTAATGAGTGCATTGGGTGCTGATACTTTTAATTCATTTACAGTATTTCCTAAACCGCTGCTTCCTGATGTTGCGAATAGAGTAATTGTCTTGTTAGAGAAATCATACGCTTCTAGGAATGTATTGATAATTGTAGGTGCAACATACCACCAGATAGGAAAATAAAATGTAGCCAGTTCCCCTCATGCGTTGATTTTACTGGGTTTAACTGTATACAAAACTGTGTTTACTGTTACTATCTTTCATTCTTTTCCAAAATAGCTTTGAAGCATAGGCCACATTATTTTCATATATGACACAAAGCTCAGCTCTACTTGTGCTTCATTAAACCATCCAACCATAAAGCTATTTATCTCTTCAAATAATACTTTTGAAAGTTTCTGAATAATAATTGTGTTATCCACTTCTTCAGTATAATCTTTCGCATACATTTTACATATAGAACGCACTCCAAAATAATTATATAGCACACCTACCGTTGTTTTTAATGCTTCAATATCTCTTGGAAAATCTGTTCTATTCATCATATTCACTACTAATTGATGTCTTGAGTTTAGGTAATTCCTAACTGTACTATTACCTATTTCAACATCAACTGTAAATGAAAAATCTTGAGTTTGTATACTATCTGCTCCTAACATTATCATCAATTCAACTTGTGCTGCATGATATTCTGTATAACCAGACAAAGCCATATATTTCCAAGAATCTTGCTTTGCATACATTTCCGTATCTAAAATATGCGTAAATTCATGAAACACAATATACCTTGGTATTTCCGAACTTTTGCATATCCTTAATATATGTTCATCTGTTTTCGTATTATAGTAAGCTTGGGCGGCTGAAGCGAATCCTGCTGCATCGCTTTCCTCAACATTAATTTCAAAAAAATCTATCTTATACTGTGGTAATTTCTCAATTTCCATAAACTCAATATATTCTTTTTCATATTCTTTAATTAAATTTTTAATTTGTATTTCTGTCATATTGTTTTATACCTCATATCAAAGTTAGCATTTCACTTTTAGTATACCATAAAACAATCCCATTCTCATTCTATATATTTTATCCTCAACGATGAAAAGATGTGTCTGCACACATCTCTTCCATCTTATTATTTTCAATGTTATAAGTTCTTAATAAAATTCAAATCCTGTTTCCGTAATGCCTTCTGTAACTTTTCGTTCTTTCTCTTCAGTTCCTTATTTTCTCTGGTTAGAGCTGCTACCTTCTGGTTCAGCAGTTCAATCTGTTTTTCCATCGCCATGTTCAGAATTTCTCTTCTTGGATCTATCATTCCGGCCTGTTGCTCTACTGCTTGGTTCAATGTATCTCGGACGGTTGGATTTTTATAAAAGAATCCTCTCGACAATCCGGTTTTCTTCATCAGCTTTGGAACACTGATACGTTCTTTATTTGCCAGCATATCTTGTATTGCTTGCAATGCCAGTTCAATTTTCTCTTTACTTTTTCTCTGATTTTCCTCAATCATCTTGTCGTATTTGCTCATATTCTTCACCCCATCCTGCCAGACTCATATATATGATGTCACTCATCATCTGTCTTACTTCTCTGGTTTCGTCTGCCATTCTTTGATTGCTCATTTTCCGGTAATGCTGTACATTATTCAGTCTTTTATGCCCCAATAGTCTCGCTATCGTCCAGTCATCCAGATGCATTTCTGTAAGTTTGACGCCATAGTAGTGCCGGAACATGTGCGTTCCAAACCCGAATAATTCGCCATGATCATCTTTCAACTGCTTTTCCTGTATCATGGACATGACTTTTGTTTTTATAGCCATATACTGCATCGGGCGGTCAGGTTCTTTTTCATTAACAAATATGTATTCTGTATCACCGAACTTTTCCTGTGTATATTCAATAGAACTCTGTAACAGTTTTGCAAGTTCTTTACTGATCGGTTTTTTATATCTTTTAGTTTTAACTTGATATATTTCAATCATATCTTGGCCATTTTCTCTCGTCAGACAATCTGGTCTCAGTGTAAGGGTATCTGATATCCTAGTTCCAAGCATCTGATGTATCAGAAGACATCTTGCAATCTGTACATCCATCTGTGTAATTTCCGCATTCAGTCGTTTCATTTCATCATCAGAATACACTCTAAATTCTGCATTTACTTCCGGTGGAATATCCGTATTAATAAATAAATGCTCCAATCTTTCATAGCTGTAAATTTTTCCGATTGTCTCTAACTGTCGTCTTAATGAAATTACATAAGAACTATTCGCACTATGGGAAGTATCTTTTGTTGACAGATGTATCAAAAATTCTTCCAGCACTTCTCTGTCTATTTCACTGCAACTTTTTATTTTGGAATACTCTTTTTGGAGATATTCTGAGAATATCCTCATTATTGTCAGTTCTCCCTGTACAGTTCCTATTGCTTCATACTGTAGATTCATATAAACAGCTTTCTTACATTCTTCCCGGATATCTGGCTGATATATTTTTCTGAAATCCAGTGTTTTTACATTATAAATTGGATTGGATCTGATTTTAATATCCAGATTTTTTAGTTCCCAAACATCTTTTTCTATCTCATCCCGTAAATCTTCTGGCTCTAAAAATTTCAGTACGTTTCTGAAATATAATATCGTCACTGCTTCGCCATAGCTTACTGTACCATACACACTCTTCTTTTCTTTTACAATGGTTATTCCCTGTTCTAACATCCAGCCTTTTAAAAGTGATATCCATTTTTCTGGATTTCTATCTCCAAGGCTTTTGATTCTCCGATTTATTCTGCTGTTCAAAAACTTTGCAATATGATTATAAGCTGTTCGATCCTGAATCAATGCTCTAAACGTTCCGTTTTTGCAGCGATACATAATATAACCTCGAAACTCTTCCTTTAATTCTTGCGTTGGAAGCAACGTTAAATCAAATTTTCCATTATCCTTACGTGTCCCTGTTTCTTGTAAATTGGGGAAATCGCTGAAGTATATAATATCATTTTCCATCTTTTTCCTCTTTCTTTAGCCATGATGCTAAACTACTTCCTTGCATTTCAAAGAACTCATCATTTGCTTTTGCAATCCTTTGTGGCATATAATCAATATACTGTCTTGTCATCTCTTCATAAGTATGTCCAAGATAATCCCTGATACTTTGCAGTGATACATGACTGTCATAAAACATAGTTGCTACTGTATGTCGATAATCGTGTGATTGAAATAAATATTCTCCATTTGCAATCTTATTTTCCCGGCACGCTTCTATCATCTGAGTTCGGAATGTGCCATATAGACAAGCACCACCTCTGTTGTTTTTAAAAATGAATTCTTCAGGCTGAATTTCATGTTTTTTCAAGTATACTTTCATAATCTGATAAAGTGCCTGTGGGATTGGAATCCTTTTATAATTCTTCATTTTGACCTGATACACCTGAATCCAATAATCCTCGCCCTGCTGATAATAAGCATTTCCTTTCAATGTACACACTTCACTCGCCCGTAATCCTAGACACCACAGATGTAGGAACATACATCGTAATCGCTCTGGAAAAAGATATAATTTTTTCAAAATTTCCATATATACTGTTTCCTCAACGCTACGATCATGATGTACTACTACTTCTTTTTGTTGGAAATATTCAATTCGGAATGGCATTCTTGTAATATACTGTTTAACTTCCATGAATTTATAAAAATGACCGATACCGAAAATTCTTTCATTAAATCCCTTTGCCTGCATTCCCCGTTCTCGCAAGCCGTCTGCATACTTTTTTACTTCTGCGACAGTTGCATGAATCGCCAGTATCTTTTCTTGTTCCAGCAGTTCAATAAAATTTCTAATACATACAAATCTTCGTACAATCGTGCTGACTGCCTGTCCAGTAATTCCCAGTTCATATTTCATGTATGCCTGTAAAATTTCTCGATTCTGTATTTCCTTGACTTCCATAAAAGAAATGCTAATTAAGGATTTACTTTCGTCTATCCGATGTTTTCCAAGATGTAATCGTTCCAGATACCATACATTTGCTTCCCATTGGATCTGTTCCTGCTGCATAAACGCATCTCTTCTGCATTCACCTAAAATACTTCGTTGACTCGTTTCGGGAAAATTCTTTAAAATAGTTTCCACTTGTTCCATTTCCAGCAATCCAATATCCGTAATATTTAACTGAACACAAGAATCATAAAGAAGTTTTAAGGATTTTAACCTGACATTTCTATAAGCCTTAGACATTGAAGTATTTGCAATGATACGACTCAACGTATAAAAAATTTGTTTCTTTAAAACTTCTGAACAATTTTGTGTAAAATCCCACACCAATAGGTTTGTTTTATAAGAAGTTTCAAAGGTCTCAGCTATTTCCTTTTCCGGATAATACTTCAGAAAATAAATTTTATTTTGATATTTCCATTCATATATCCGCTTTCCATTTAGCGTCTGCATCTGTTGATAGATATGTTGTTGTTTTACCGTATCATATATTTTCAAATAGAAAGATACAATTTGTGATCGTATCTGTCCTCTTAAATATTGTTCATACGAATTTCGCAAAGGATAATCCATTTCTTCCAGATGCCAGATTTTTCTATCTGCCAAGAACTTTTTCAATTTGTTAATTCTTGAATCGCTTTTTATTCCAAGTGCATCAATTTCTGAATATAGTTCCTGCTTTTTCTTCTCAATATCTACTTCAGATTCTGTTATGTGTTCTGCCTGTTGCAATAAATATATAGGTATTTCTCACACCTCCCTACTCCAGCAGACGTTCCGCCCCATAAATAGCAGTGTGTTGTGCATAAAACTTATTACTTGCTTCTATCAGTTCATCATCCAGCCAGTCCAGATACTTTATAGTCGTATCCAAATGTTTATGCCCCAATGCCTGACTGATCATTTCCAGTTCCCATCCTGCCTGCTTTCGCATATTTGCAAAATAGTGACGTAACATGTGGGGTGTGATTTTAACTCCGGTTTTCTTTTCCATTCGGTCCAACATATCATATACACTGTCCACTCTTAATGGCTTTCCAATGTTCTCACCCATGATATTCACAAACAGGTAATCCTGATGTTGCAGGATTTTCCGATATTTGGCCAGATAATCCATGAGAAATTCAAACGTATCATTACTTATCTTGGCACTTCTGTATTCCGCATTTTTGGCTCTCGCTTCATTTTCATTATCTTCCCGGAAGCATACCCTTATCATGTGATTCCTATAATCAATATCTTTGACATATTTTACTCCCAGTAGTTCCCCAATTCTGTATCCGGTTTCTGCTAACATAAGTAACAGAAGCTGATCTCTTCGGTTCGTACAGGCCTGTAAAATTGTAATAATCTGATTTTCTTTTGCTGTTCTCCCACGATGTTCCTCTTCCTTCAGATAGGCTTTAAAAGAATGATTCCGCAGTACCTTTTTTACTCCCACCTGATTAACCGCTATAATCTGGTTATACGATAAGGTTTTGAGACTTCCGTACTGTTCATATTCTGCCTCTATAAATAAATAGAACCTGAACACATCTTTTAAGTATGCGTTGCAGGTTCCTTCATTCGGACACTTCTTTTCTCCAGCCGTTTGCTCTGTATGGTTTCCGGCTTTAAGCCAGTATAAAAATTCCACAAAGTGTTCTGTCTGTTTTTCATAATCTAACTGATAGACTTCTGTGAGTTCCATTTCTTTCTCTGCCATATATTTCATATAATAGCAGATTGAAAATGCTGTGCGTTTCACTGTATTTGGTGAACGTTTACATTTAATCTTATGCATTAGATATTTACTTGGCAGTTCTTCAATACTCATTGTTTCCAGATTTCTGATGAAAAAATATTTTTCTGTTCCATCTTTTATCGTTTCCACCTTGTATATCATAAGCTGCCTCCTTTCCTCTAACGCTATACACAGTATACCCACTTCATGCCGAAATAGCTATTCATCAATACCAACAATCCCACCGAAAACGCCCTTGAAATACCACCAAACTTTTCGTGCAAAATCTGCTTTTCCTGTAGCAGAACCACGAACGGTTACAGGTAGTATTCCACGCCTTTCCGGTTTCGGATAAAGTGCTGGATATCCTTGATGTCTTTTGCCATCTTGCAGCTTGGAAGCGCACACATCACTTCCTCATGATACCTGCCGCCTTCTCCTGCACGCTCGTCTAAAATGGACACGACACAAGTATCTGTCTCGGTGCGGAGCGCCCGTCCGAATCCCTGTCTTAGTTTTTTCTGCATGTCTGGAACAATCACTGCCTGAATATAATCTTTCAGGCTGGCATATTCCTTCTTCTGTGCTTCGCTGATGGGATCAGGAACAGCAAAGGGCAGTTTTACTATAATCAGCGAAGATACCATATCTCCAGGGAAGTCTACTCCTTCCCAACAGGAGCCGGCTGCAAAAAGGACAGCATTGTCCATCTGTTTAAATCTTGTGATCTCTTCCGGTGAATGTCTCCACACCTCTATCATCGGGAACGGAATTTCATCCCTTAACATCTGGTAAACGTTTCCCATCAAATGATAAGATGTGAACAGCACCAGCGTATGCCCGTAAGTCGAACAGATCAGTGAATGGATATGGCCTGCTATCATCTCTGCCTCTTCCTGACTTCCTCTTCTGCATTTTTTCAAATTCTTGGGCAGATATAAAAGACAGTTCTTCTGATATTCAAACGGGGAGTCTGCCACATATTCCCGGACTCTCCGCACTCTCTGTAAACCTGTCATTTTCCGAATGTGGGAAAATCCCTGTCCGGTTTTTAAAGTTCCGCTTGTAAGAATCGCTCCCATTCCTCTGCTCCATAACATCTGGTCCAGATACTGTGGAATCCGTCTGCTGGATGCACACAATATAATCCTGTGATCATGGTCCTGCTTCAGATGCAGTACATACTTCTTATCCTGATGGAAAAAGTATTCCAACACACTTCTGGTTTCTTCCAGCTTGTTTCTGATCCACTTCGGAATCTTCTTTTCTAATTTTTCTATGATCTTATTCATGGTCTGTATCCCCTCACATAAATACATTGCACACTCTTCTGTCATGTGGAATTCTTCTTTTATCCCATATCTGGTTCTGTGGTTTTCTCCTATGATGTCCAGCACCATACGGATCGTCCCAGACAGTTTTCTTATCTCCGGGCCTTGGTACTCTTTCCCAAGATAAAAGCAGATTTCCCGGATATCGTCATAACAGAGGCTCTTCCCGAACATCTGCTTTGCCGCATCCGGCAGCTTATGTGCTTCATCGACAATCAATGCCCGGTAGTCTTTTAATAACGGGCGGTAATCCTGCAGCCTGTGATAACCATCAGCCAGCAGATAATTGTGATTACAGATCTGAATGAACATTTCATGATCTCTGGAACGCTCCAGATACTGCTGATACCTGCATGAGCCTCTTTTCGGGCAGTCTCCCGAACAGAACTTCGGTACACTCACCATCCTTCTGTCAAACCCACTTAAGTTGGACACTTCGTCCATATCATAATGTTCTTTCAACGACAGCAGAGCTTCTTTCTGCAACGCATTTTTGTTTTTTTCTTCGATTGCAACGATTCGTTGCTCCAACCTCTCATCGCAGACAAAATGCTCTTTCCCTTTTCGTATCACAGCTTTAATAGGGGCCTGAATCGTCCCGTTCTCCTGAAGAATCCGGGAGAGAAAAGGGATATATTCTGTAAGAATTGCTTTCTGGAGTGCAATGCTGGAAGTGGATATCACGACCGGACGCTGCTCATAAGGGGAACATCCTTCTGCAAGGAGAGAATATTTTCTCATCAGAACACAGGCCACCAGATAGGCATACGTCTTGCCGATACCGACACCCGCGTCACACAGTGCTATGTTTCTTCCCAGCAAGTTATCCAGCATTTCGTGGCATAACATAATCTGTTCTTCCCTTACTGCCATTCCATGCTCCGGGAACAGCACTCGGAAGATAGTATCAATTTCTCGATGCGCTCTATTGAGATATTCTCTTGTGTAATACATAATTTGTTACCTGATATGCGTGCTGATACCACATCAATACGGCTGTAAAAGATTTCTCCCTACAGCCGCATGTATCTGATATCAACGACACATTCTTCCTTGATTTCTTATACTTTTGTTTTTTGGCGTTGTATTTGTCCTCGACTCCCCCATTGCCTTACGGGAACATTACAGGCGGATGCTTGGCATTGCACCGCTCATGGATTTTCTAAAGGTCTTGCTGATTACAACCCAAAGTCCATCCTCTGCTCACTGGCAGTTCCTATGTATCATTATCCCCTCGTAAGTGATCCTCGCAAAAGACCGCCACGGTCCTGTTTCAGTTAAAGGTGATTCGCTCGAAACAAAAACACCAGCAAAGAATTTTTTATATTCTTTCCTGTCATCTTCATCTGTCCTCGCGCCTTCCTGACACGCTTCTACTTACGGGAACGTACCTGTAATGCTGGTATAGGATTGTCAAAGTACACTGGCAAAATTTACCTGCCTATTAAATAGCCGACGAAATTCGTCATTTTTGTCTCAAAAATTAAAACTTTTTCAATTTTTTCCGCAAAATCTTTCTTTTCGTATAAACGGTATCCTTCGGAAGTCCCATAATACTTGCGATTTCCTTAATCGAATATCCCCAGGTACTAAGTAAAAGTATCTCCAGTGTCTGATGCTCCGTATCCTTTAACAGTTCATACAATCGTCTGTCTCCCACATGATCTAAAAGTTCCCGGACATCCATTGCAAACTGTTCACCTTCCTCTGGTTTGCCTGAATCAATCTCCTGCATCGATTCTTCCAGCCGTTCCCGGTATCTGCGTTCTTCCAGAAAATCTTCCCAGTCCATCTGTCTTAATTTCTGAATCTTCTCTTCGTCCATTCCCAGTTCACGCAGTTTCTTTTCTTCCTGTTCTTTCCAATAGTGCCATTTTCGTTCTTCACTTGCTTTGTTATAAGCCATTTATCTTTCCTCCGATCTGATTTTTGGTATAGAAATCAAATCGGAGCATGGCGGTGACCGGATATGTACGTTATAATGTTCGAAAAATATCAAAGAAAAAAATGCTGCAACCTCTTCGATTACAGCACTTTTTTCTCTCTTATGTGAATATTTCTTGTTGGTTCATAGGAGATTCCTTCTTTTTCTCATAATGAATAAAAGTCTCTTGTCATCCATTATTTATTATAATTTTTCTACTATTACAATAGCTTTTTTAACAAGTTTTCTTATCTTGGAGTTTAAAAGAAAGCTACCAGTTTTTTCTTCTGATAGCTTTCCATTCCTTCTTATTCTGTTGGAAACATTGCTGCTTCCAGCTTACTAATCTCTGTATCCGAAAGACCATACTTTCCTGAATTATCTTTTTCCACTGATACTTTTACAGTAACAGCTTTTCCATAACTGTTCTTTTCAAGACTCTTCTGAACGCTTTCTGTTAATACAGATGCAAAGACTTCCGGATCATTTCCATCCAATCCCTGCTTTATTTTTTCATTACTTACCTCTGTAGAGCTTTGTTGCAATGTCTGAAATACATTGGATGGTTCAACTTGTACACTTACTGTATAGACTCCATCCTCTTCTTTCACATCCTGTACTTTATATTTTGCCAGTTTCTTTACTTCTGTCAGTTTTTCCGTATAATCAGCAATTCCTTTGTCCGTAATGTTATCGGAATCATCAAATTGCTGTTGGATGCTCTCATTAAAATCCTCTTCGATTTCTTTCTTGGCATCTTTTTCCGAGATTTCTAACAGATTCGCATAGTCCTTATATTCTCCAAGATAGTATGCATCAAGAGAACTTTGGACGTAGGATTTGGCATCGAAGTCTGGTTGTTTTGAACAAGCACTAATTCCAATACTTAACATTGTTGTTCCCAAAATCATTAGATACTTTTGTAATTTTTTCATCTTGTTTATCCTCATACTTTTACTTTACGAAAAAATCCACAAATTTTCCGGCCTTTGATGGCAATTTAAATTTATATTCTTGTCCTTCATAATTGAAAAAAAACTTTCCACCAAATAATCCGGCTTTCCCTTGGAGATTTTTCATATTGGGAATATAAATTTTCGCTAATCGTTCATCATATGAATTATCAATATTAGCATGATGAATATATAATATATTTTTATTTATACTTAGCAATACTAAACCTTTGATACTTCCAACAGCACCCCCTATTATATTTTTCGCTGATGCATATACATATATTTCGTTTTCATCCAATAAATTTTCTTTTTTTAAACAATTAGTAACCTGCTCAATTTTCATTTGTTTCCCCACTTAATTTATAGTTTTACTAGATATCACTTTTAATGTTTTAAAACTACTAATTGGATTTATTTTTTTCGCATACAGCAAAGGCGTTTCTTCTTTATCCATAGTATATATTTCTTCTGTATACGGCAATTCCATATAGCTTGCCAACATATTTTTTATCACTTCGGTTTTTTCATTCTTTAATATATTTTTCTCAAATACCGCCGTTATATACTTTTCCTTGTAATTTATAGAAATATATATAGTATAGTCAAATGCTGCTGTTACAAAATCTTCAGGTAATGAGAAAAAACTCACTCTTTCTAATTTATCATTTTTCAAGCTATTATATAAATTTTTCCCCCTTTTATACTTCTTTACTTTACCACCATTTTTACCTGTTATACTATCTCCCCAATGAGTAATTTTCTGATCACACATAGCATATATCGTTTCTATTGTATCAGTTAGTTTTTCATATTCCGCTAATTTATGTATTATCCCTCTATATGTAATTGAAATTGTTTCCATCTCATTTATCATCTGCCTTTCCTATGGAAGAGACTTTAAAAAGTAGTTATCCTATCTTTTTTAAAGCCTCGTTCCCAAATGTTATTATTTCTTTACAAATTTATTTATATATCTAAATTCTACTTTTTAATATAAACTAAATTAATATCACCAGCCCTGTCACCCAATTGCTTATTAACTTCTTCCATACGCTCTACTAATTTATCTGGGTCATCTGTTTTACTCGGTACTTCAAACAAATCAATTTTATCATTCCTTTTTACTGCTGTTATATCAGCTCTTCTATTTGGAGTCACGTCCTTCACTTCGTTGCGAATACCCTTATTTACATAGATTTTTTTATATTCGCCTGATTCTGCTAATTCATTTGTTTTATCAACAATTGTTTCCCAATGTCCCTCTGTTTTATTAGTATGTGGTTTGCTTGGCCAACTAATTTCTGTATCTGTTATATGATTGCTATCTGAATCTAATGCCCCACTATTTTTGCTAAGTCCTGAAGAAATCATTCCTTTGGCAAAATCAAGAGCAACATCCTTTGCAGTTACATCCTTTCCATGTGCCAAATCATCAATCGTACCAACCGTAGTATCTGCCGCATTTTCAAGTGCACTCTTGGCTAACGGATTTTTCATGATTGACGATGCAGATGAACTTGCAAGTGAACCTGTTGCTGCTCCAACACCACCTGATACAGCTCCACCAATTGTTCCCCACAAGAATCCATCGGCTGCACCTTGAATAAATCCATCACCATTTGCTGCACTAGATAAACCACCTAGAACAGCTCCAGTTCCACCACCAATCAAGGCTCCACTAAATGCTCCGGCCGCAATTACTCCTGCAGCTCCACCTGTTACTATTGTTGCAATTCCAAGACCAGCTAAGATTGCTCCACCTGCTACTACTTTCTTTACGACATTCCAATCTACTTTTCCAAAAGCTGAAGAAATTCTATTTGTCGTAGTACACATTTCTCTTTTAATTGTCTGGCGAATTTCTTTTGTTTTTTCTGATGCATAGGATTTGAAAGAGCTATATACTTTCTTAGCACCATTTCCGATGTAACTAAGACCGCCTTTTACTCCACCTTTGCTTACAGCTCTTATAAAATTCGATCCACTGGATACAATCTTCTGAGAAGCCTGTTTTGCTTTTTGTTTTACGGTATTTTTAGCTTTCTGTATTACCTGTTTTGGATGGGATACTGCATTTTTCACCCATTTAGCTGCCGCTTTTACGCCTTTTGCAACCGTTTTAACAACTTTTTTCGCTGTATTTACGACTGTTTTAACAACCTTTTTTGCTGCTTTCTTAGCTGCACCCTTAATCCTGCTCCACAATGAGTTTCCTGTCGGATCACTGTAATTCAACGGATTATTGGTCGCATAATCGTAGCGATTTCTGGTCAGTGGATTTTCTGTCGTTCCAAGGTCACTATCTTCAGTTGTAAAGATTCCGGTCTCTGCGTTATAGTATCTTGCCCGCAGATACTGAAGTCCTGTTTTTACATTTGTGGACTCCCCGTTGTAACCGTAGTAATTGACACCATCTGCTGTTCCTGATGTAAGGTTTCCATACGGATCGTACTGATAACTGTTCGTCAGGTTAGCATTTTCAGTCAGGATTCCGGTTACGCTGTTTCTTCCATCATATAAATAGTAACTGCTTTCTTCCGATTTATCAACGCTTACTCGTTCTCCGATTCCACTTTCTCCATAAGTATAAGCCTGACGGACTTTCTCGTCTGCCCCATACTCTGCGAGGACTTCTGTATTCTCACGATTGATATCGTTGATGTACTCTGTCAGTGTGTATCCTTTTGCATTGGAACCGCCTTTTACCAGAGAGGCAAGCTGCTCTTTCGGGCTGTTCCCATCTTCGGTACGCTGGTTCTCCGGAATCAGGACTTCATCGCCATAACAGTCTTCCCATTTATAGGTGTTATCCAGTTCGAATACCCGGTTGTTATCTCCATCGTACATGGCTGCCATCAGGACTGTTCCACCCTGTTTTACGACTGCCAGACGATTCTCTGCTGTGTATTCATAAGTAACCGGATCTGCACTGTTTGTCTTATCACATTCCTGGATCAGATTGCCATCTTTATCATAGCTGTAGGTTGTTCCCGGATCGCCCCAGATCTTTGCATTGGTGCGTTTGATGAGCTGGTTGGAATCGTTATACTTGTAATTATATTTTGCTTTGCTGACACCATCTTCGATCTTCTCGTAAGAGGTCCGGTTTCCGATCTTGTCATACGTATAATTATGGACTGTCTTTTTACCGCCCTCTGCTTTTTCTGTACAGCGTGTCAGTTCCCAGTTGTCATCGTATTCATAGGTACGTGTCGTCTGGATCTCTTTTTCCTGATGCTCACAGTCTGCTTTGTCTGTCTTATTCTGTGTATCGCCCCAGTTGTACCAGTCTTCCCAGCTTGGCGTCTTTCTTGTTCCAGCTTCCAGTTCCGTAGCTGTTTCTCCAACTACATATCCCTGATCATTGTACTTGTACTCATAAGTACTGATTACTTTGCCGCAGGAACCACAGGTATTCACAAGCTTTGTGATATGATCTTCTGCATCGTAAGATACTTCCGTCTTTGTTCCATTGCTTCTAATGACTTCTGTCACACGATTCAGTGCATCATGCTTGTAAGTGGTTACTTTTCCATTACGGTCTGTCAGTTTTACCAGATTATCATTTAAATCGTATTCATAGCTGACCTTTGTACCATCCGGGTATACGATTGCCTGCAGATTATCTGCATCATCATAGACGTAGCTGACATCCTTTTTCGAACCACTTGTTACTTTTGTGATTCTTCCGAGTGCATCGTATTCGTAGCTGCTCTTGCCTGTCTGATCCTTCATGGATACCCGTTCCCCGGCACTGTTATATGCGTAGGTCACGTCCTTTTCGGATTTCTCACCTTTTGCGTCCTGATAAGATTTCTCCAACAGGTCATTCAGCTTATCGTAATCATACGTGGTTTTCTTGCCACTTGCCTGTGTATGTCCGGTCAGTCTGCCTTTTTCATCATAGTCGAATTTCTCTGTTCTTCCTGCCGGATCTTTGATGGATGTCAGGTTGCCTTCCAGATCATAAGTATAATTCGTTATCTTATTTGCTGCATTGGTGAAGGTCACCAGGTTATCCATGTTGTCGTAACCATAAGTTGTTACACCGCCAAGGGCATCAGTTACTTTGGTCAGGTTGTCATTCTTGTCATATTCCAGATGGCTCTTTAATCCGGTCTTATCTGTAACAACCTGAATATTACCATGTGCATCGTAATCAAATCCCGTTGTAAATCCACGCTTGTCTGTAATAGAAGTTACCCTGCTGTCCTTATCATAGGTATAGGATTCCTTCTGCCCCAGTGCATCGGTCTCTTCTGTTACACGATTGTCTTTATCGTAGACTGTCTTTGCAACATAGCCCATCGGGTCTGTTACAGATGTCACATTATAATTCTTGTCATATCCATAGCTGGTCTTTCTTCCACCCGGTTTGGTGATCTCAGTAATATTTCCTGCCGGGTCGTAAGTATAAGCAGTTATCTTACCAAGCGGATCAGCTGCAGAAGTCATCTGGCCTGCCAGGTCATAACTGTAGGTATTGCTCCGTCCAAGTGGATCTGTCTCCTTCACCAGATTTCCATACTTATCATAAGAAAAGCTGGTTGTTCCATCCAGTGCATTGGTAGAAGACTTCATGTTATGGAGCTTATCGTAAGTATAAGTGGTAGTACTCTTTAAGCTGTCGCTTTCTTTTACCACGTTGTCCACTTTATCATAAGAGAAATTCTTGGTATAACCCAGTGGACTGGTCATACTCTTCAGACGTCCGGCTTTATCATAACTATAGGTATACTCTCCACCATTCGCCTGTGTCATCTTTGTGACATTGTCATTCAGGTCAACACTGTACTGTGTCTCATTTCCCTTTGCATCCGTTACAGAAATGACATTGCCATGCTTGTCGTAATCATATTTGGTAACTGCTCCCTTTGGAGAAATCTGTTCCGTCATGTTACTCAGGCGGTCATATTTGTACTCGGTAATGAGTCCCATCGGATCTTTTGATTTGGTAAGATTTCCAATGGCATCATAACGGTATTCATTTGTTTCTTTTAACGGAGAAGTCTCCCCGATCTTGCGGTCCAGTTCATCATACTGGTAGGTTGTCGTATTTCCATTTCCGTCTGTCTGGGATACGAGGTTGTCATTTTTATCGTAAGTATACTTGGTAACCGTACCGTTTTCATCGACAGATTCCGTCACATTATCATTTCCGTCATACTTAAAGGTGCTGGATGCTCCCAGTGGATTTGTCTGAGAGATAACCCGGTCTTTCTTATCGTAAGCGTATTTATATGTAGCTTCCTCTTCTTCTGTCATGGATAACTGGTTGCCGACTTTATCGTAGGTAAAGGTTGTTTTATGACCTTCCGCATCCGTTACCGCTGTAATGCGGTCCATAACATCATATTCATAAGATGTGGTACTTCCGTCTGCTTCAGTAAGTTTCAGGAGTCTGCCGTACTGATCGTACTTGTATGTTGCTGTCCTGCCAAGTTCATCGGTCTGTGTCAGTACATTTCCGGCACCATCATAAGTATAATCCATGCTGTTTCCACCATTGTCGGAGGAATGGATCAGGTTGCCTGCTCCGTCATACTGATAGGTAATTACGAGTCCCTGTGCATCCGTACATTTTACAAGCTGTCCGATGGCATCGTACTCCATCAGCACCTTGTCCCCTGTCGGCAGTATTATGGATGTGTTATTTCCCTCTTTATCATACACATAGCTGTACGCATTGCCGAGGGCATCTGTCATCTTTGTGCTGTTGCCCTGTGAATCGTATTCGTAAGTGGTCTTTCCTTTCAGGGCGTCCACCGTCTGTTCCAGATTGTCGGTGGAATCATATTTCATTGCTGTAATGTTGCCCTTTGCATCGGTTACCGATGTCATGTTTCCATTACCATCGTAAGTCATGGTACTGGTATTTCCATTTTCATCGGTAGAGGATACCAGATTTCCATTTAAGTCATACTTCATGGATACGGTATATCCAAGGGCATCTTTGGATGTAGTCAGATTTCCTGCCTTGTCGTAAGCATAAGTATCTGTTCTTCCCTCTTCATCGGTAGAAGATACCAGATTACCTGCTTTATCATAAGTATATGTGGTAGTTTCACCTTCTGGGTTGGTTTCACTTAAGCGTTTTCCTGTATTATCGTAGGTATAAGTCCAGGTTCTTCCACTGTCATCTGATTTTGATACCAGATTGTCTGCCGCATCATAAGTATAAGTGGTAACTGCACCTAATTCATCTGTCTCTTTAGCGAGCCTTCCGCAGTTATCATATTCCTTGGAATGGCTGCTTCCATCTCCATAGGTAATCTTTGTTTCATTTCCTAATGCGTCATATTCATATTTGGTTATATTACCAACTGCATCTTTTGACTGAAGCACCTGTCCCAGAGAATCAAACTTGGATACGGTTGCATTTCCATTTCCGTCGGTATATTTTTTCAGATTTCCTGCTTTGTCATATTCATAGAGCTTTGTTCCAAAATCTTTATTACTCTCTTCTATGACACGTCCCATGCTGTCATACTTATAAGTAATTGTATTTCCTTTTGCATCGGTTGCTTTGACCTGCTGATAATTCTTGTCATAAACGTAGCTGATCTGATTTCCTTTCGGATCTGTACCACTGGTCATGTTGTACATCTTATCGTAAGTATAAGTGGTGGTATTCCCCAGTGCGTCAGTACTTGCCGTAATATTTCCCACACCATCCAGCGTATAAGCGGTCACACCGCCATCGGCTGCTGTCTTGGAAGTCAGATTGCCATTCGCATCGTAACTGTTCGAGGTTACATTTCCAAGTGGATCTGTCATGGTAACTGCACGGTTCATCGCGTCATACGTGAATCCCCATGCTGCTCCATTTCCATCCACATATCCGGTCATGTTCGGTCCATCATACGAATATGTTGTTGTGACACCTCTGCCGTCTGTCTGGGATACCATACGATGTTTGTCATCGTAAGTATAGGTAATGGCTGTTCCATCCGGTTTTGTAGATGTGACCATATTTCCATTACCGTCATAACTGTAAGTAACCGTTGCTCCGTTATATCCGGTTGCACTGGTCAGCTTATTCTGCTCATTATAAGTATAGGAGGCTGTCTTTCCATCCTCTCTTGTCTCCGTTGCTACATTGCCAAATGCATCATAAGTGTAAGTTTTTGTTCCGGCTGCTGTCGTTTCGGATGCAAGCTGATTTTCTGCATTATAAGTCTTTTCACAGGTTGTTCCATCCGGATATTCAATGGATGTTGTGCGGTACTGATCATCATAATGATAAACGGTCTTATTTCCTTCGTTATCCGTTGTTGTAGTAGAACTCTTTCCGTACTTGAAAGTTGCCGTTCCTTTTTCTGCATCAGTCTGCTCTACAACTCTTCCTTCTTTATCGTAAGTATTCTTTACAACCGTATTGCCATTCTCATCTTTCCAGCTTGTCATACGGCTGTCATCATCATATTTGTACTCTTTTGTTGTTCCATTCGGATCTGTTACAGATATCAGATTTCCCTGCTCATCATATTTGTAAGAAACTTTTCCACCATCTGGAAGAGACAGTTCCTTGATATGCCCGAATTTATCCTGTTTTACCCCGAATGTTTTTCCGGATGGTGTTGTAATCTTACTCAGATTATAATCATCGTCATAATCTAATACTGTCTTAAATCCATTCACATCCGTTACATAACGTAAAATTCCATATTTATCAAATGACCAGACGCTCTGATCCGCATCTGTCAGTTCCCATCCGATGTAGTCATGGTCTGTATCTTTATAGCTGACTGCTTTTAAATCATATACATAACCATCCGGAGCAGTGTAGCTTCCATCTTCATTCTTATCAAAGATCAGATAACTTCCGTCCCCTCTCATATACAGAAGACTTCCGTCCTCCATTTGAGAAAGTGACTGGTCATAGTTAAAGCTCCATCCACGTCCGAACATGGAATGCTGGTCTGTTCCTTTGGAATTGTAGCTTCTTGTAATGGAGAATTCTCCATTCAGTTCATTCATCGTCGCATCGGACTGATCCATGTAGAAGTTACCAGTATTTAAATTGACTGGTTCAAATCCAAATTCACAGTGCAGTCCTCTTCCCATCAATGCTCCGTCAATCCGCATCTTATCCTGATCGGTAAGCGGTGCAGGACTATATGGAACATTTGTCTGTGGGTTACGGATAAAGATCGTGTTGTTTGCGACTACCAGTGCATCCATAACCTGATTGTCTTTCATAATGTTCTTAAGCGGAACACCATAATATTTTGCAATCTTCGGGAATGTATCAAACTGCTTCACTTCATAAATCACAAAGCTGTCACTGGTCACTTCTTTTCCCGTTTCCAGTTTGCCATCGATTTCTTTTGATGCTTTTGCTTTTATTTTATAAAGTTTATCTTTTGTCAGTCCTGAATACAAAGCACTCTGCCAGTTGGAATCTTTGCTGTAATACTTATTCGCCTCCGGGAACTGCTTATTATATTCCGTGCTGTCTGGATAGGAATACAATGGTTTTGCATCTGTTTCGTGATGTTCTTCATTTTCCTCATCTGGAAGCAGATAATATTCTACTGTAGATTTGCTCTTTGCAATTCCGTCTGCAAATACGGCATCAAACTTCAGCTTTCCATTTGTATTCTTTTCTGTCATCGGACGAAGCAGGATCGTTGTTTCATCCAGTGACATATCACGCAGATATGGATCTTCAGCCGGTGACCACTGAATGCTGAGTTTCGGTCCATAAACGGATGCCCTGTTATTCAGTACCTCACACTGCATAGAAGCTCCAAGGTTATTTGCCTCGGCAATGGCTACCAGTGCAAATCCGTTATTCGCATGAGTTCCCTGCACCCAGTCATTGACCAGATCTTTGACGTCATAATTGATATAGCTGTTCCTGCTGGTACTTGCATTCTGTACATCCTGGAATGTAAGATTTACTGGTTTTGTTTTCCATGTGATGGAGGTGTTCCACGACTGATCTACACGATAAAGTCCAAACTGGGATGCACCACCACTGTATGCAGTTTTCTGACTGACTGCAAATGTTGCACTGTCAATTTTGGAATCTTTCGGAATCTGACTAAAATTTGAATTTACTTTAATATAAGTCCGGCAGTTCTGGTGTGCTGTTCCAAATCCTGCAAGGTTTCCAGACTTAATACCATCATCAAATCCAACATACGGATAATTGTTATCTCCAATCTGGCTGGTTGGACTTCCCTCTTCCACACCAATCATGTTAAAGGAACTCTTCTGGATTTCCACTGGTGTCGGATCGATTCTGACCGGATACTGACGATCTTCTGCAGAAAGCCAGTCCCTGTCTGGTTTTACGGTCAAGATTGTTTTTCCTTCTTCTTCCCGAAGTTCTAGAGTAATCAGGAAACTAATCTCCCCGGCAGCATCTTCCATTGATGGAGTCTCCAGAAGATACTTTGCATCTTTGATTGTCTTCCCTTCCGGATAGATATAAACCTGATTGTCTTTTACTTCTGCCTGATACCCCGGAATCTGCAACTCGTATTCATAGACTTCCCTGTCTGTTGGCTGCTGAAGTACGATATCTTCTTTGATACTGGAATCAAGTACTGTATACTGAACATCTGCGTCCTCATAAACTTCATTATAAAGGATCGCATTGTCCTTAATAACGGAATGTGTATAATCTCCATCTACCGGAATGATCCCGATTCTGGTCTTTCCATTTTCAATCGTTACACCATTCTCTTCTGACATCTGTTCCGGAAGAAGGATGGCATAATCGTTTGCCTTGTTCTGATAAACTTCTGTTTTCTCTTCCTTTTCCTCAGTTGCCACTACACTGCTGGCTTCCTGTGCTTCTTCGGATGCCGGAGTATCTGCTTCTTCTGGTTTTACAAGTGTATTATCAACCAGTTCGGTATCTCCATCCTCATTCTTATAAGTTCCGACATAACCTCCATAAACGGTTGTATACTGCTTGTCCCCTGTCTTATAAGTCTTGGAGATGGCATCATAATCAATCAGTTCACCTTCCGGTTCTTCTGGAATCGGATAGTAATCCTGTGGTTCTTTCAACTCCACTTCTTTTTCCTGCGGATTTTCTTCCGCTGGAGTTGTCTGTTCTTCCTGAATCTCTGTATCTTCTGATGGCGTCGTTTCATTTTGTACGTCCGCATCAGACTGCTGACTCTTATCTTGTTCTCCAGATGTGGAATCTGTTATCCCGGCTTCCTCTTCAGTCAAAGCCTCTGGTCTGGAGAAATCTGCATTCTTCTGTACATCCTCAATGGCCTCTTTTGCCTGTACAAAGATAGGTTCTGTTCCCTGTAGTGCCATCAGGAGTGCAAGTACTAAGGCTATAGCCGACTTTCGAAATCTCTTCATAGTCTCTTTCTCCCTCTTGTAATCTTTTTCTATAATTCCTTAAAAAAATAACCGCTACCCTCCTTTTTTTCTGACTTTGGCACTACTATAATCTAAAAAATCACAAAATTTTCACAAATGGTAAAAATGACCCTTGAGGTGGCAAAAATAGACGAAATCGGTCGAAAAAAATAGTAAGACACCATCGCCTTACTATTTTTCATCTAATTTCATATATAATAATATTTTCACTTGAAAGGATTTCTCCGTATGGCAGATCTCCATCTGACCATGATACTTTTCTACTACAAGTTTCACATTCTGTAATCCTATTCCATGTCCTTCTTTCCTGCTTTTCGTTGTCAGATAAATTCCATTCCTCACTTTTGGTGTATCTTTTATGCTATTCTCAATCTGGATATTCATGATTCCTTTTCCATAATACATCTGAAACGATAATCTCCGTTCATCTGAAGCTGCCGCCCCACGAATGGCATTATCCATAAGATTTCCCACAACTATACTTAGGTCAAATAATTCTTTCCCTATATGATTCGGTATTTCCACAGAAATCTCTGGCTTTTCAATTACTGATTTCACATCTTCCAAAATATAATTCAGCAGATTATTCATATTACGGTTTTCTGTATATAAATGATGACATAAGGCTGTTCCGGCTATATTCTCCATTTGTTTCAGATACGATAGAATCTCTTCATTTCCTCCCGTTTTTGCCATTGCACCTATCGTTGTAAGATGGTGTTTATAATCATGATGTATCTTATTCAGCCTGTCCTGTGATTTCATCATCATCTCCAGTTCTTTTGCATACTGGCTCATCTGAATCTTCATCTCTTCCTGTTTTGCTGTTTCAATATAACTTTTCTGAACCTCATCGTGCAGATAGAAAATAAATACATTGATAAACAGTAAGAATAATACAATCGTAGACCGCACACCTCTTCTGTCTGGCAGCAATATCCTGATGCAGACTATAATACTGATCACCGGGACAGAAAGCATAGCCAGCCAATGACTGTTCTTTATATAATAACTTCTCTTTATATCCACTTTTCTTTCAATAATGACTTCCAGTAAAAAGAATATAAAATTTCCCATTACGATAGTTCCCGGTCCCATGTGATGATGTACCGGATTTCTTGCTACCGCATACCGTTGAAAGAACACGATCGGAATCCCATCACATAAAATTCCCATAATATATACCATAAGTGTATTCCAGACATGATGTTGCCAGTCTGCCTGATATGCCACTGTTATAATTAACAGAGCGATCAGCTCAAAGATCAGATCTCCGTACATCGTTCCCCACTGCATACTTCCCCAGCAGGAAAGCAGATATGCACAAAAATATGCAAATAGCTTTTGTGTATCCTCATTTTGAGGATACAGGATGGTATTGTAACGGAACACAATATAAATCCAGAATAATTTACTTGTCAGATAAGTGATCAAATGTATATTCATAATCTTTTCTTCTCCGTTTGTAATAGTCTTTCTCTAACCTTCTTGCGATTTGCTTTACTGATACTGAGACGTGTCTTGTCTTTCATAACCACGTTGTCATATTCGTAATGCTCCACGTGTTCCATATTGATGAGATAGGACTTGTGGATCAGTAAGAAATATTCTTCTGTTATATCCGCTACATCCTTTAATTTTCCTCGATATTCATATTCTTTTTCCGATGTCACGATATGTACTCTTTTTCCCAGACTATAAAAATACAGGATCTTGTCATAAGAAATTTTGTGGATTCCTTTTGTATCCGTATATTCAAATATCTTCTTCCGTTCTTTTAACAGTTCCCGTAATTCACCTATCACCCGGAAAAGTTCTTCCTCTCGGATTGGCTTTACAAGAAAATCAAATGGATGAATGCGAAATAATTTCATAGCATATTCCTGATATGTTGAAATATAGGTAATGCGCAGTTCTTTTCCATAATTTTTCTTTCGTATCTCCGTTCCGATATCAATTCCATTCTCATGTTCCAGACAAATATCAAGGAATAACATATCGTAGGATTCTTCTTCCAGCCTGTTAAGAAGCTGCTCCGCAGAATAGTATATTTCTACAGATATCTGACAGTCATTCGCTTTCCCATAATGGAGCAGCTTCTGTTCTAACCAATTACATAGAATGATGTCATCATCACAGATTGCAAGTTCTAGCATATTTTCTTACCCTCAGTCTTTCGTAACGCGACAAATAGGGAAAAGAATCCCCTTCAATTCTTTTCCCGAATGGACATCACTAATTTTGTGTCATTTTTCTGGTGCAACAGCACCACTTCCTTTGCTGTCTTATTTTGTCCTCTATATAATAAACACTTGAGCAAGAAAAAACTGTCGCCATTTTATAATTTATTTATATTTTTTATGTTTTATTTATATTTTATCCAAATATTACAGCGATAACTAATAATGTCACCCCCTGCATTATTCTTTTTATTTTTAGCGTCATTTGATAAAACATCAACGTTTTTGATGAAAAAAAGGGGACTGGCAAAACCAGATCCCCTCTTTAAAATACATGCTCTTCTCTAAAAGAATGATAAATCCACCATCCTCTGTTTATTTTTTTAACTTTTCCTTTTTAAAATACTTGTAAATATTAAATGGTTTTTCTTTTTTCAAATAAAAAATTACTACTTTTTGCAATATTCATAAATATTAAAT
>OIXA01001874.1_pt1 | contig 25389 bp, 13 predicted proteins | sample 1587721 | NCBI WGS metagenome assembly OIXA01 (sample SAMEA3888900, study PRJEB22519) | human gut metagenome | biome: human gut; feature: human-associated habitat; material: faeces | place: Denmark | collected 2013
TCAGTCGATGAAAACGGTTTGTTTTACCTTACCAATGAGCAGGCAGAGAAAAAAAATGACAGCTCATATAAGGCAGCGCATATGTGTTCGTACTCATACTTTCCAAGAGTGGAGGGAATGCTTGATGATGGTATAAATGCGTTTTCAACGGAGTTTCAGCAGAACGAGTTTTTCAGAAATCAGCCTGTGGATATTCAGGAATGTTTTGAAGCCTATGGAGTGGAAAACTATGTAGATCTGCTTGGAAAAAATGATGCTCCAGGCTCGTGGTATCCGATGTATTCATATTCAGATTCAATTCCTTCGACCTCTGAATGTGGGAAAGTAAAGAATAATATTGTGGCAGTAAAGAAAATATGGCTGCCGCAGGTTATCATGGCAGATGATTTTGATGCTGCCTGGAATCAGTATATGGATGAGTACAATGCCTGTAATCCACAGATATATTTTGATTATTTACAGCAAAAGGTAAATGAAAATTAGCAATATTTGAATACTGTTTGGCAATTTATTAATAGAATAACGAGCCCTTGTTCGTTTACACTTGTATATATCAATAAACGAATGGGGGGATTTTCTTTTGGATGATTTAAAAAACGGTGCTTTGTATATAGGCACGATACCATCATCAATGGACAATAACAGATGCTCGGTCACACTTGAGGATGATGGAAGCGTTACCTTTTATATCTATGCGCCAAATGCCAATAAAGTAGAAGTAGCCGGAATGGGAGGCTATTTCAGCTCAGAACGCATACAGTTAAAGCCTGATATGCAGGGTGGATTTTCGGCAAATATTAAAGATTTCCACTGGGCAATGCATTATTATTTCTGGTATGTAGATGATGTCTGTATAACAAATCCTCATGCGGCTATATCATATGGCTGTTTTGCTGCAATAAACACATTTGAAGTGCCGGAAGAGGGCGAGGATTTCTATTTTGTCAGGGATGTGCCGCATGGAACGGTAAGTCTGTGCAAATATACCTCACAGGTAAACGGTCACATAAAGGAGAGCTATGTGTATACTCCACCTGGATATGAGAGCGGAGATGGAAGGTATCCTGTATTGTATTTACAGCATGGTGTCGGGGAGAATGAGACCGGATGGGTATGGCAGGGTAAGATGAATTTCATCATGGACAATCTGATAGCAGACAAAAAATGTGTGCCGATGATTATAGTTGCAAGCAGTGGCTACGCATTTAAGGATAACGAATACCATGTATTTTTTCCGGGAGATTTTGACAGTGAGCTTGTAAATAGCATAATCCCTTATATAGAGGAAAATTTTAAGGTCAAAAAAGGAAGAAACAACCGTGCTGTGGCAGGACTTTCACTTGGTTCAGGACAGGCTACGGATATAGCGGCAAGACACCCGGAGCTTTTTTCAGCAGTTGGTGTATTTTCAGGTGTTGCAATACATCTCATGAAAAAAATCATTGACAGCCCATATCGGTTTGAAGCTGTCTTTATGTCGGCAGGAGATGAAGAAAAAGAGATACTGCTTGGAATCAATGAGATGGTAAAGGAATTTTCACGACAGGGGAAAAACAGTACACAAAAAGTATATGAGGGCTATCATGAATGGCATGTATGGAGAAAGAGCTTTAAGGATTTCGCACAGATGCTTTTTACATGGGATGACGCAGAACTTGATGATATTAATAAAGCTGTCCCGGTCAGATCAAAGAATATTGATTTTAGCACACCGGTACAGGCGGATGAGAGCATGGTATTTTTTGATCCGGTGTACAGGCAGATACAGTTCGAAAATGACGAGGATGGAAAACCGGCTGGCAAATATCCGGATGTCATACATGGTATCCGTGTGACGGAGGATAACAGCATTGAAGTAAATCTTTTTGCACCTGATGCAAAAAGCGTGAGCGTAGTTCTTGAAAATGGCATGGAGGAGCTTCTTTACAGATCAAAGAAAAATGATGGTTACTGGGAAAAAACAATAGGCAATCCGGCAGAGGGATTTAACTATGTGACATTTATGGTAAATGGAACACCTGTAGTAAACCCTGCGGCACCTGTCGGGTTCGGATATAACAGGGCTGTAAACTTTGCTGAGGTACCTGAGAGGAACTTTAGCTGGCATGAGCTTAAGAAAACAGATCATGGTCAGATACATATCCATTATTCGTGTGATGGAGACGGACAGGTCAGGATGAATTATGTTTATACACCAGCCGGTTATGGAGAGGATAACTGTGACACCGGCAGAGTATGTGTGCTTGAGTGTGCTGCGGACGAAAGAAATTTTTGCTGGATACATCAGGGAAAGATAGCAAATATCATGGATAATCTGTCTGGCGAAGGCAGGATAAAAGGAATTATGATAATAATGGCAGACAGCACGATATCTGATGATATCATCGGGAACATAACAGCCATATACGGAATTAAGGACAGTGCACAGAAAGAATGGTTCAAAAAAGGAGATAATGAATCCTGGACATCATGCAGACACAGATTTGTAAATTTAATGTGCGGGATACAGTAAAACAGCGACAAAAAGGAGAGAAAAATGGCAGGAGCATATAAGACAGGCAAATACAGAAATATATTCAAAGAGTATGGATATCCGGAAGAAGAAATTCAAAAAAGAGTAGAGGATACTTTTAACACGATATTCTATGGGAATGATGATGAACGTTTTTATCATGAAGCCGGTGATGATATGGGATATATGGAGGATACCGGCAATCATGATGTGAGAACCGAGGGAATGTCATATGGCATGATGGTATGTGTACAGCTGGACAAAAAAGCAGAGTTTGACAGACTGTGGAAATGGGTGCGCACATATATGTACATAGAAGATGGTCCGGCAAAAAATTATTTTGCGTGGTCATGTCAGACAAACGGAAAGCGAAATGCCGAAGGACCGGCACCTGATGGTGAAGAGTATTTTGCAATGGCATTGTTTTTCGCCTCTAAAAGATGGGGAGATGGCGATGGTATATTCTGCTACAGCAAAGAGGCACAAAATATCTTAAGGGAGTGTGTACACAAGGGTGAGCCGGGACACAGCGGAGAGCCAATGTGGGAGCCTTCCAACAAGCTGATAAAGTTTGTCACAAATATGGATTTCAGTGATCCTTCATACCATTTGCCGCATTTTTATGAACTTTTTGCCCAAAGGGCTTATGAGGAGGACCGAGAATTCTGGAAAGAAGCAGCAGCTGCCAGCAGAGCATATCTGCACAGTGCATGCCATGAAAAGACAGGACTTAGCGCAGAATATGCAGATTATGACGGAAAGCCTCATACGGGGCATAAGGAAATATTTGGAAGACATGACTGGTATTACAGTGATGCATACCGCACGATCGCCAATATAGCGATGGATCATCTGTGGTTTGATGCAGATCCGTGGCAGATTAAAACGGCAGAAAGGCTTCAGAAGTTTTATTGTGAGGATCAGAAGGACAATTGGGATGGTGTATTTCTTATAGATGGTACACCGCTTGATGAGAAGGCACTTCATCCGGTAGCAATCATTGCTGTTAATGCAGAAGCTTCACTCGCAGCAGATGGAAAATATGCAAAGCAGTGTGTTGAAAAGTTCTGGAACACTCCGCTTAGGACAGGTGACAGGAGATACTATGATAATTTCCTTTACATGTTTGCAATGTTAGCACTTTCAGGAAATTACAGGATTTATTGATTTTTATATACAATGGATCTGGTACCGCAGACTTACTATTATTTGAATTTATTTATCGCACATATAATTTGACTTGTTATATTCTATAATTTGTCCCATATTTTAAAACCTCTCTTATGGTAGAGTGTTTTTGGAATTACAAATACACATGTAAGGAGGACATGGGGTTGAAAAGGAAAAAACTATTGAAACAAGGAGCATGTATTGCGGTATGCAGTACTATGCTTGCCACAGGTGTCACACAGCTTATACCTGCGTATCAGGCGCAGTCGTTAGTATTCGCTGATGAAGTTCAGCAGAATATAAAGAAAACGACATACACAGCTGATAAATTGACAGTAGACTGGGGAAATGCCGGCTATGAGCTGACAGATGGTGTGTGGAAAGTGACATTTAACAATCAGTACGATCAGGTTAAATGGAGACTGCCGGAGACTGTTGATATGTCAACTGTAAAATCTGTGACCTTTAATGTGAAGGATCAGAAAGGATCAGTTTCACTAAAGGTCTACAAGAATGGAGATGAAGATGCTGATGGCGCAAATACGAAGTATGAACTTACAGGCGCAGATGAATACTCGATAAGCCCGACAGGTGAAGGTGATATGGTAGCAGTTGGTCTTATGACTACTGATAATGCCGGTTCGGGATCAGCTATCAGCCTCGTTAGTGTGACAGTGGAAACTGATACAACACCAAAGACACCACCTGAGATAGAGCAGAATATTGAGGACTGGAAAAAATCTGTCACAAGCAGTGATGCTCTTGGAGAAAATGCAATCGCAGGAACAGGTATCATGTTAAGTGAGATTACTGATGATACGCTCATGGAGCTTGTGGAGAAGCATTTTAATGCAGTTACATTTGGAAATGAATTAAAACCGGATGCACTTTTTAATTATCAGCTTGAGAATTCGGTTAAAACAAAAACAGTTCAGTTTGATGGGCAGGATCTTGAAGTACCGGTGGTAAATGATGCAGGGGACAGCCTTGATTTCTCAAGAGCTGATGCGATGGTAGATAAGATTTTGGAGTGGAATGCGGCACATCCTGACAGGAAGATACGCATAAGAGGTCATGTGCTCGTATGGCATTCACAGACTCCGGAATGGTTCTTCCATGAGAACTATGATATCAGTAAGCCATATGTAGATAAAGCGACTATGAACCGCAGACTTGAGTGGTATATCTCAAGTGTATTCGACCACTACTTCGGAGAGGCAGCAAATAAAAAGTACGACGGACTTTTCTATGGCTGGGATGTAGTAAATGAGGCCGTTATCGGCAATACATATCGTACTGATAAGGTAAACCCGGCAGAAAGCCTTGATGAGATACGTCATGGGAACAATTCGAGCTGGTGGCATGTATACCAGAGCAATGAGTTCATAATCAATGCATTTAAGTATGCGAATAAATATGCGCCTAGTGATGTAGAACTTTACTACAATGATTTCGGAGAGACAGACAATATCAAGTCAGAAGGAATCATAAAGCTCATAAGTGATGTAAAATCAGCACAGGGAACACGACTTGATGCATTTGGTATGCAGGCACATTACAGTGTGGACAGCTTCTCAGCAGCACAGTTTAAGAAGGTCGCACAAAAATATGCCGCTGCAGCAGGAAAGGTTCAGCTTACAGAGCTGGATTTCCAGGCAAGCGCAGCTTACAAATCAGGAGCAGCTTCAAAAGATAGCGAGTATACAAAGATGGCATACTGTCACAAACAGCTTTTTGATGCTGCAAAGGACTTAAAGAAAAACGGTACAAATGTAGCAGGAATCACTGTGTGGGGAGTTATTGAGCCAAATTCATGGCTTCATTCACAGTCAAATGTTGGTGGCGGAGCTGACGGATCAAAGCAGTGCCCACTGCTTTTTGATGGAAAATACAAGGCAAAGCCTGCATACTGGGCTTATGTAGATGCTACAAAGCTTGAGCCGTTAATACAGGATATCGTTGTAGCTGAGCAGAAAGGTGATACAATATCCGGAACAGAATACAGTTTTTCGGATGATGACACACAGGCAGCTTTTATTCCAACATGGGATAAGGATGGATTAAATGTACTTGTAAGCGTAAAGGATGCCACAATAAATGATACGGATGAAGTTACAGTATATGTGGATGAGACAAACTCAGCAGGAGATGTGACACCGGTAAAGAAGACAGTTAAGCGTTCTGAGGCACAGGCTGTTGATGGTGGATACCGTGCGACCATCAAAGTACCTATGACTGATTTAAAAGTTGCAAAGACTATCGGCATGGATGTAAAAGTTATGAATAACGATAAAGCTGTAAGCTTCAATGACCTTAAAGAAATGCAGGAGACAAGCAGCAAATATTATGCAAAGGCTACTCTCAAGCCGGGCATTGAAAAAGCAACAAAAGCAACGGTAAAGATTGACGGAGAAGCCGACAGCGAATGGGATAAGGCTGTGGCTATTCCTCTTACAATAAACCTTAAAGCTTCTGTAACAGCAGATGCCAAGGTGTTGTGGGATGACGAAAACCTTTATGTATATGCAACAGTTAAAGATCCGGTGCTTAATAAAGACGGTGGAGAGGCATATCAGCAGGATTCACTCGAGGTATTTATCGATGAGAATAATGCCAAGACAGAGTCATATGATGACGATGATAAGCAGTACAGGATCAATTATGAGAATGAGCATTCTTTCAATGGAAAGAAATGTCTCGAGGAAAATGTACAATCTGCCGCAAAAGTGACTGGGGATGGATATGTGATTGAGGCAGCCTTCAAGTGGACAGACATAAAGCCAAAAAAGGGTGACAGGATTGGTCTTGAGTTCCAGATAAATGATGCTGATGCTTCAGGAGCAAGAATCGGAACCTTAAGCTGGAATGATGAAACAGGCATGGGCTGGTCTAAATCATCGGTATACGGAACAATAGAGCTTGCAGCAGAGGCAAAGGATGAAGTGTCTGATGATAATAGTAAACCGGGTACAGATGATCCATCAACAGGTAATACAGAAAAACCGGGTACAAATAATTCATCAACAGGTAATACAGAAAAACCGGGTACAGGCAAGCCGGCTATAAATAAACCGTCAGCGGATAAACCGGCAACAGGCAGCACAAAATCTGATGTAAAACAGACAGCAGAAGGAGCTACAATCAGTCATAATATTTCTGAAACTGATAAAGCAAATGCAGGAATCACAGTAACAAATAACAAACCAGATATTGCTGACGCAAGTCTTGAGTCAGTAAAAGCTGACCTTAAAGTTAATGACGTTAAGGACATTAGTGTAATTGATGTATTTGATGTAAAGGCTCCAGCAAACTATGATGGTAATCCAATTTGGATCACATTAGATGCAAATTATTCAGCAGATTATAGTGTACTTCATTTTCAAGATGGAAAATGGGTAGTATTAGAGACCAGAAAATCTAGTGATGGAAAGCTTCAGGCTAAATTCACTAAATTCTCTCCAACAGCTATTGTTTCAACTGCACCTAAGGCTTCTCCAAAGCCAGCTGATACAACAGCAGCAGACAAGACAGCTAAAACAAAAACTGATGCAAAAAAAGCTGCAAACACATCAGATCAATCAGCAACGGCAGCATTTATCGTGTTGTTTCTTGCAGGAGTTTCGATGGCAGGGGCTTCAAGATTAAGAAGAAGCAGAAAGCAGTCATAAACTATAAAAGACAGGACAAATATCTATAATTTCTCCCGGTGCAAAGCACCGGGAGTTTTTGTATCATATAGTCATTATAGCTGATAAAATCGACATAACAAGGAGGCAGAAAGATGGCAGGGCCAAAAGCACCAAAGGATCCCGAAAGAAAAAGACCGTATTTCTACATCATGAAGGATAAGGATATATACGGCTCAGTACAGGAAGATGGAAGCATTATACATTTTATATATGAAAGCGACGGAAGACTGATAAACAGTGCACAAATAGCCGGAAATATAGAAAATAAAGAGGAACTGGGGCTGTTAGAGACGGTGGAAGGTTTTGGCAGGCTTGTACACAGCATAGGTGTATCTGTGGAAACAGATAATCAAAACGAACAGATCGAATTTGTGTTTCAGATGTACGGAAAGCAGGACCTGTACGGAGGCGGTACTAATCTTAAGGTAAAGCTGACAGGCGATGGAATGGAGAGAAAGATATACCTGTCAGATTATAAGTGGACACCGGATGATGATATACCGGGACAGATAAAGTTCATATTTAATACACCGGATATCATGGGAAAAGCGAGTGTCAGACTGTATCTGAATGACGGCTATGAGGCTCCGGCAGATATTGAGGAAACAGAGGTGGATATGAACTCTGATGAATACTGCAGCATGATAAGCCATTCGCTTATGAATATGGGAAATGTATACCGCATAAGAAAAGCCATCGAAAAGACAAGAGCCGGAAAAGAGGTAACACTTGCATACATCGGTGGATCTATCACACAGGGAGCAGGTGCGACACCTATAAATACAGAGTGCTACGCATACAAATCCTATCAGCTTTTCCAGAGGCGTTTTTCTGCAAAGAATAATGTGAAATTCATAAAAGCTGGTGTGGGTGGCACACCATCGGAGCTGGGAATGATCAGATTTGACAGGGATGTACTAAGAGACGGACAGCAGCCTGATATAGTAGTTATTGAATTTGCTGTAAATGATGAGGGGGATGAGACAAAGGGTGACTGTTATGAAAGCCTTGTACGTAAAGTACTTAATCTGCCATGGAAACCGGCAGTCATATTGCTTTTTTCCGTATTTGCAAATGACTGGAACCTTCAAGACCGCCTAAGCCCGGTTGGAAAGCTCTATGATCTGCCTATGGTAAGCGTGCTGGATGCGGTTTCCCCTCAGTTTGCATTAAAAAATGACGAGGGAAGGGTAATAAGCAAAAATCAGTTTTTCTATGATATGTTTCATCCGGGCAATGCAGGCCATTCCGTCATGGCAGACTGCATAGAGTATCTTTTTGAAAAAATAGATCAGGCAGGGCATGCAAGTTTGGATGCATTTGAACTGGGACTGACAGAGGAAAAAATATTGCAGGAAAAACTAAATCTTGCACCGGTAATAGGAAACAGCTTTGAAAATATAAGACTGCTCGACAAAAAGGATATATATGCAAAGGCATATATTGACGAGGGTGGCTTCGATTCGACAGATACACAGCTGCAAAGCGTTGAGATGGATGATCAGCTTTCGCTGACTCCGGAATTCCCGTATAACTGGATGTATGATGGCACAAAAAATACATTAAACAGGGTAAAAGCGTATTTCGAGCTTGAGATGGAGTGCAGGGCACTTCTCCTTGTATTTAAGGATTCGGGAGAGGTAAACGTGGGAAAGGCAAAGGTATATGTGGATGGAGAATATCATTTTACGGCTGATCCACATATCAATAACTGGCAGCATTGCAATGCGGTAATAATATTTAACAATAAGACCAGTGAAAATCATGTTGTAAGAATTGAAATTGCAGAGGAAGACAGAGACAAGCAGTTTACGATACTGGGCTTTGGATATGTATTATAGAGAATGAGAGGTAAGAGACATGGTAACAGCAAAAAATCCAATACTTTCAGGTTTTTATCCTGATCCATCAATATGTAGAGTCGGAGAAGACTATTATCTGGTGACATCAAGCTTTGTGTATGCACCGGGTGTTCCTATATTTCATAGCCGGGATCTGGCTCATTGGGAGCAGATTGGCAATATACTTGACAGACCATCGCAGCTATGCGTGGAAAATGAAGAAATATCGAGAGGTATTTTTGCACCGACCATAAGATATCATGAAGGAACTTTTTATATGATAACGACCAATGTATCGCATGGCGGCAATTTTATAGTGACAGCGCAGGATCCCGCAGGACCGTGGTCTGATCCGTATTATTTGGGAGAAGAAGCAGTCGGAATAGACCCAAGCCTTTTCTTTGATGATGACGGCAGATGTTATTACTGTGGCACACGCCCAAACCCTGAAGGAGTACGCTACAATGGAGACTGGGAGATATGGATACAGGAGCTTGATCTTGGAACCATGAAGCTTAAGGGCAGGAGCATGGCCATATGGAAAGGAGCTGTAAAGGGCTGCATATGGCCGGAAGGACCACATATCTACAAGATAAACGGATATTATTATCTGATGCATGCAGAGGGCGGCACCGGACCGGAGCACAGTATAACGATAGCAAGAAGCACGGAGCTTTTTAAATGGTTTGAAGGATGTCCGAGAAATCCGATATTTACACACAGAAATCTGGGGATGGATTATCCGGTCATCTATGCAGGACATGGTGATCTGGTGGATGATATAAACGGAAACTGGTATGTGGTCATGCTTGCGTCAAGACCATGCAAAAAGCACAGCAGCATGGGCAGGGAAACCTTTATTGCAAAAACAATATGGGAAAACGAATGGCCGGTAATAGCACCCGGGATAGGACACCTTGAGGATACGGTAGATATACCGCTTGAAGAGTGCAGATTTATAGATGAGATATCAGAAAATGATTTTATAACTTTCTGCGAAGCCAAGCCTGATAAGAGGCTGGTTGGAATAGGAAAACGCAACGAGTCTTTTTACTCCCTTAAGGAAAATCCGGGAGTACTGAGACTGTACACAAACAAAGAGCAGATCACTGATCTTGGCACAAGCGCATTTCTTGGACTAAGACAGAAGGGCTATGAGTTTACGGTAAAGACAGCAGTGCGTTTTATCCCACAGTCGGATAATGAGACGGCAGGACTTGTACTTTTCCAGAACAATGAGAATCATCTTCGCACTGAGATAATAATGGAAGCCGGGAGGCTGGTATTTGTGGTGACTACACATATTAAGGGAACTGACAAAAAGATAGCAGTGGCAGATATTATGGAGTACAGCATTACAGAAAAAAATCCACTGTGGAATATATGTATGATCTGTAAGGAACAGGAAGCATCTATATGGATAGGTACGGCCGAAAAGAGCGTAAAAGTCGCAGAAAAAATAAGTCTGCTGCCATATACCACAGAAGAAGCAGGTGGCTTTGTGGGCTGTACGGTCGGTATGTATGCATCCTCAAATGGCAGCAATAGTAATAACTATGCAGAATTTTCATACATAATGCTCACCCAATAAACATTTTGCGGAATTCAGTCGGGGTGCAGCCCTTTTCAGCTTTGAACACCCTTATGAAAGTGGATGGATTTGCAAAGCCTGACTGCATTGCAGTCTCGGTGACAGATATATTGGGATTAGCCAGAAGGGTCAGGGCAAGCTCTATTCTTTTCTGATTTAAGTATTTATAAAAGGTATTATTGGTAAACTGCTTAAATAGCCGGGTAAAGTGATATTTACTGAATCCGGCTATTTTTGAGATTTCATCAAGTGTTATGTCCTCAGTGCAATGTGTATCGATATACTCACAGATAGACAGAAAACGCTCCAGATATTCCTGCTGTTTGTGTCTGCCGACATTAAAATTACAACTGCTGGCAGTATGATGTCTTCCAATAAGGACAAGTACTTCAAGCATTTTGGAGTAGATCACGGCTTCTGATAGGAATGAGTCGGTCTGGTATTCATCTGATATATCAAGCAGCAGTTTACGGATATTGCTGTGGATATCACCGGAAGTTTCCGGGGTTAGCGTTATAGCAGGTGCTATAAGGGTAAGTATGGAATTTAATTCCTTTATTTTTGAGACAGCAGACCACTCAATCTGCAGGATAAGCCTTTTTCCGGTGTCAGGTGCGATAAGCCTGTGTTTTACACCGGAAGCTATAAAGATAACATCACTCTCATTAAGATGTACCAAATCATCCCCAATCTGCACTGTATAGCCGCCTTCAAGTGGCATGATAATCTCCATGGGAGTATGCCAGTGAATGGGATAATCTTCTGCTTCCGCATTTATAAAAAGCTTTACATTGCTGTTTTCTTTATATTTTACTGTCTCATGTATTCCATTCAGATTTTCGATCATATATACTTGTCTCCATACGGCTGATATTTATGCGCATTTGCGTGAATATAGTTATTATAGCACAAATAGCAATTTTTGAACATTGTGGGGCAACAATTAGAAAGAAAATACTGCATGAATCTGGTAAAATCATTATATAAATTAAAGGAGAAGTCACTATGAGTAAAAAAACTATAGAATATGCAAAAAAACTAGTATCGCAGATGACAATAGATGAGAAGATAAGTCAGATGCTGTATGAGTCACCGGCTATAGAAAGACTGGGGATACCGGAATACAACTGGTGGAATGAGGCTCTTCATGGAGTAGCAAGAGCCGGTGTTGCTACAGTATTTCCTCAGGCGATAGGTCTTGCGGCAACTTTTGATACTGACCTGATAGAAAAGATAGGAGATGTTGTATCAACGGAGGGTCGTGGAAAGTTCAATGAATTTTCAAAAAAGGGTGATCACGGAATATACAAGGGACTTACCTTCTGGGCACCTAATGTAAATATATTCAGAGATCCAAGATGGGGCAGGGGACATGAGACATACGGGGAAGATCCGTACCTGACAGGTAAGCTTGGCTGCGCATATATAAGGGGATTGCAGGGGGATGATCCGGATCACTTAAAATCGGCAGCCTGTGCAAAGCATTTTGCGGTACACAGCGGTCCGGAAGCCATAAGACATGAGTTTGATGCGAAAGCATCAAAGCATGATATGTATGATACATATTTGTATGCCTTCAAGCGATGTGTAAAGGATGCAAAGGTTGAGGCTGTCATGGGGGCTTACAACAGGGTAAATGGAGAACCTGCCTGCGGAAGCAAGACACTGCTTAAGGATATACTGCGTGACGAGTTTGGATTTGAAGGTCATGTGGTGTCAGACTGCTGGGCGATACTTGATTTCCACGAACACCATCATGTGACGGATACAGTTGAGGAATCGGCTGCTATGGCTGTAAACAACGGCTGTGACTTAAACTGTGGAAGTGCATTTTTACATCTTAAGGATTCTTATGACAAGGGACTGGTTTCAGACGAGGCAATCACGGCAGCAGTAGAAAGGCTGATGGAGGTGCGTATCCGTCTGGGCATGATGAAGGATTATCCATCGCCATATGAGGACATATCGTATGAGGTCGTAGAATGTAAGGAGCATGTGGAGCTTTCTGTGGAGGCTGCCAGAAGAAGTCTTGTACTTTTAAAGAATAAGGACAATTTCCTGCCTCTCGACAGAAAAAATGTTAAAACTATTGCGGTCATCGGACCAAATGCCAACTCCAGGGATGCGCTTATAGGAAATTATTATGGTACCTCATCAAGATATATCACTCCACTTGAGGGATTGCAGCAATATCTTGGAGAGGATACAAGAGTGCTTTATGCAGAGGGCTGCCATCTGTACAAGGACAAAGTACAGGGACTTGCAGAGGAAAAGGACAGATTTAAGGAAGCCCTCATCATGGCAGAACAGTCAGATGTGGTCGTAATGTGTCTTGGACTTGATGCAACTATAGAAGGTGAAGAGGGTGATGCCGGAAATGAATATGCAAGCGGTGACAAGCTGGGGCTTATGCTTCCGGGACTTCAGGAGGAACTTTTAGAGGCTGTTGCAGCAGTAGGAAAGCCGGTAATACTTGTGCTGTCAGCAGGAAGTGCGATAGATCTTTCCTGGGCAGAAGAGCATGTGGATGCCATTATAGACAGCTGGTATCCGGGAGCCAGAGGCGGAAAGGCTGTTGCAGAAGCTATATTCGGAGAGTATAGTCCGAGTGGAAAACTGCCGGTTACATTTTATCAGGGCACCGAAAATCTCCCAGAGTTTACGGATTATTCAATGGCTCACAGGACATACCGCTATACAAATGAGAATGTGTTATATCCATTTGGATATGGACTGCATTATGGAGAGACAAACTATGATGGACTGTCAGTGGATAAAGCAGAAAGTGATGTAAACGAACCTGTCGAGGTGTTTGTAAATGTGACAAATGACAGCAGATATACTGTAAATGAGATAGTCCAGCTCTATATCAGACACGTTGATGCTGCAGAGTATGAGCCGGGATATCAGCTAAAGGGGATTGAGGTTGTAAAGCTTGAGCCACATGAGACTAAGAAAGTAAAGCTGACTCTTTCGCCAAGGGACTTTGCTGTGATAGAAGAGGATGGAAGCTGTGTAGCTGTGCCGGGAATTTATGAGATATCCGCAGGAGGACAGCAGCCTGATGACAGAAGCACAAAGCTCACAGGCAAGCGGACAGAGCGCATTGAGATCGCAAGATGTGGAGAAAAAACAGGGGTAGAATATTAATAATAAATATGTTACTTTATAATTAATGACAAATTAAAACAGACTTTAGGAGCGGACATATGTCGGCTCCTTTAAGTGATTTCAGAGGAATTGTTTATGAGAAGACCAATATGGAATGCCATTGAGAGAAAGCTTGATGATTATTCACTCAGAAAAAAATTCTACATATTTTATGTACTGTGTGTCATGCTGCCGCTCATAGTGACTGATGCAGTGGTGCTTTCCATCGTAGAAAATGCTGAAAAAGAAAGCAGCAGACATGAAATGTCGAGCATAGCAAGTGCTGTGGGATATAATCTGAACAGCATGGTCAATAACGCAGAAGAGGCAGCTAAGAGTATCTACACCAGCAAGCGCATAGACGATTTTATATCAAAGGAATACACAAGCTCTGCTGAGTATGTATCAGAGTATCAGAGCTTCTTTCAGGATACACTTTTTGAAAACACACTTGGAATGAGCAATATAGTATTTTTCCTGTATGCTGACAATCCTACAATAGTAAATGGCGGAAAAGTAAATGATATGTCTGCTGTAAGAAATACGGATTCTTACAGACTTCTGGAGCAGAAGGAAAGCGGAGGACTCTTTTTTGTATATGAAAAAGGCGTAGCCGGATTGTCAGATGAAAGACATATGATTTATATGAAAAAGCTGGATTTTTACTCATCTGATATCGAAAAGGTACTCAAGATAGAGTTTAATTATGGCAGCATGATGCGTACTTTTAAGAATATGAATTATGATAATGAAGTGCTTATCTGCCATGGAGATGACATAGTGCTGTCAAATGGGGCCTACAGTGGAGTCAACAAACCATTTAAGACATTGGAGGCGATTGGGAAAATAAGCGACTCCGTATACAGGCAGAAGCTCTCTTTGTATGGCTGTGATCTTGATATATATGTGTTTAAGACACGCAGTAATATATGGAGCATGCTTATGCACAATGCACCGATTATTGTTTTTCTGATGCTTATAAATGTATTCTTTCCACTTTGTCTGTTCAGTATCTTTAACCATTCCTTTACGAGCAGGATATTACAGCTTTCAAAGGTATTTAAGTCAGTTGACAGCGAAAAGCTTGTATCTATGACTGACAGGGAGAGCAAAGATGAGATCGGCAGCATGATAAAAAATTACAACAGGATGGTAAGCCGCACAAATGACTTGATCCAGACTGTATATAAGAATAAGCTAAAAGAGCAGGAGATGCTTGTAAGTCAGAAAAACGCAGAGCTTCTTGCACTGCACAGCCAGATAAATCCGCACTTTCTGTTTAATGCGCTTGAGAGCATACGAATGCACAGTCTGCTGAAAAAGGAAAATGAGACGGCTGATATGGTCGAAAAACTCGCCATCATGCAAAGACAGTATGTGGAGTGGGGAAATGATGCTGTAACCGTTGCAAAGGAATGTGAATTTGTAAAAGCCTATCTGGCATTGCAGAAATACCGGTTTGGCGAGCGACTGAACTATAACATAGATATAGAAGCAGACTGCATGGAATGTCAGGTGCCAAAGCTTACGCTTGTAACTTTTGTTGAAAATGCCTGTGTGCATGGTATAGAAAGTAAAGCTGCTCCGGGCTGGATATTTGTGCGTATATTCAAAAAAGCCGGGTTCATGCATATAGAGGTTGAGGATACAGGCAGCGGAATTGATCCGGATGCTCTTGAAAAAATGAAAAGTAACATGAAAAATGCAGATATCGATATGTTAAAGACCGGTGGCAGAGTGGGCGTGATAAATGCCTGTCTGCGTATCAAAATGGTAACGGAATCTAAAGCAGTATTTGATGTGGACAGTGAGGAAGGCTGCGGTACGACTGTGATGATAAAAATACCGGAAACATATTTATAGGAGATTTAAAATGCTTAAAGTATTATTGGTGGATGATGAGCCTTTTATAATACAGGGGCTTAAGGTGATCATTGATTGGGAAAATGAAGGATTTGAGATAGCAGGAATGGTCTCAAATGGAAAGGAAGCCCTGCAGTTTCTTGAAAATGAGAATGTGGATCTGGTCATAGCCGATATAAGGATGCCGGAGATGACAGGACTTGAGCTGCTTGAGACTTTGAGAAAAGAAAAAAAATCAGATGTGTATTTTGTGATATTAAGCGGTTATGCAGATTTTAGCTATGCGCAGCAGGCTATGCAGAATGACTGTACGGATTACATACTAAAGCCTGTGGACAAGGAGATGCTGCTTAAGGTACTAAACAAGGTTCTTGTGCTCAAAAACGAGAAAAACAAGATCGACGAGGATAACAAAAAGATGAAACAGGCATACCTTGCAGGACACCTGATATCTCTGATACGGGGCAAATATGATGAAGTAAACCTGAACTATGTAAAAGAAAATATGAGGTGTGAGGGTGGAGCAAGGTATGTTGAGATACAGGTGGAGCAGCTTCCGGCAGGTGATGAGATACTCGATAGTGATATGAGAAGCTTACAGCGCAAGATGTACGAAAGCTGTGTTGCTTTTCTGGGGGCTGATTCGGCACATTGTGTATTTGATGTATCGGTAAATGAAAAAGTGTATGACATAGGCTTTATATTCTCAGATTATATGGCAGAGGAAGCCGCAAAAACCGAGAGAAAATATCTGGAGGATCTGAGAAGGTATATATGTGACAATACACAAAAGAATATAGTTATGCTGGTCGGAAGAAAAGTATCAGATATATCAAAGATAGCCAGATCATACGGCAATGCATGTATGCTTAGATCGTTTCAGGGCTTTCGTATAGCAAAGAGCATATATTACTATGAGGATGAAGTAAAGATATCGGCAGATGGAATAGTGCTTTGTAAAGATAGTCTGGATGAGCTGCTTAGGACAGTGGAACAGAACAACCATGTTGAGATAAGAAATGCAGTTGCCACATTTTATGATGAGATGTCCAGCATGGGTATGAATGGGGAAAGCATGAACTTAAATATCAATTATCTGTTGTTTCAGTTCATACACCTGGCAAGTGAGCAGGATGATAATGTAAATCAGCAGGAGATTTTGCGACTCATAAGTGAGAGCAGCTTTAAGACCGGTATTGAGAGGGGAAGCCGTGCACATATGACAAGATTTTGCTGTGAGTATGGTGATTATCTGTCGCAGCTTAGAAAAAATGTGTCAAGAGGTGTGATCGGCATGGTAGAAAAGGAAGTAAGAGACAATTATGCCACGAACATCACGCTTAAGAGCCTGAGTGAGAAGTATTATGTAAACAGTGCATACTTAGGGCAGCTTTTCAGAAAAAAATACGGACAGTCCTTTAAGGATTATCTGAACAATTACAGGATGGAACGGGCGGCAGAGCTTCTGCTTAGGACTGATAAGAAGATAATACAGATAGCAGAGGAAGTCGGATATCATGATATGGATTATTTTGTGAACAGGTTTATACAGGTAAAAGGCTGTACACCGGCGCGTTTCAGACGCCAGATGCAAAGTGGAGAATAATATATATTACTGCAAAACAGGGTAAATTATAGTTTTTTCGAGAAACTATAGTTTACCCTGTTTTTGACTATAGTTACTCCGATTGTTTGAAAACTTAAAAAGTATAAAATTAAGTTATCAAAAGGGAGGACATTACAATATGAGAAGAAAAAAATTTGTAAGCATGCTGCTTGTGGCTACTATGGCAGCAACACTGTTTGCCGGATGTGGCAATGATAGTGGCAAAAAAGGTAGCTCCGGAGGTGCGAAAGAGTTTGATGCATTCTTTGCTGTACCGGGATCTGAAATCAATGATGATAATGAAATCCAGAAGATCATCGAGGAAAAGACAGGTGTAAGGGTAAAGGAAACCTGGCTTACCGGACAGACAGCAGATGAGGCAGTCGGAACAATGATCGCAGGTGGCGAGTATCCTGATTTCATTGACGGTATAAGTGGACAGAAGCAGTTATATGATGCAGGCGCACTTGTTCCATTGGATGACTACATCGAGAAATATCCAAACATCAAAAATCTTTTCACAGAACTTGAGTGGGAAAAACTTCGTCAGGATGACGGACATATCTACTGGATACCACAGTTTAGCTGCATAAAGGGAGACGAGAAAGTCTGCACACACAATGACGAGGCATTCTGGATCCAGGCAAGAGTACTTAAATGGGCTAACTATCCGGAGATCAAGACACTGGATCAGTATTTTGACCTCATCGAGAAATATAATGAAGCAAATCCAACAATGGCTGATGGAACAGAAAATATTCCATATACAATCCTTTGTGAAGATTGGAGATATTTCTGTCTTGAGAATGCACCACAGTTCCTTGACGGATATCCAAACGATGGATCATGTATGGTAGATCCTGATACAAAGAAAGTACTTGACTATAATACATCTGATACAGCAGTTAAATATTTCAAGAAGCTCAATGAAGAGTATAATAAGGGAATTGTAGATCCTGAGTCATTCACACAGACATATGATGAATATATCTCTAAGCTTTCTACAGGACGTGTACTTGGAATGATTGACCAGTGGTGGGATTTTGCATACACAGCAGGTGATGCAATTAAACAGGCAGGCCTTGATGAGCAGGGATGCGATTACATTCCGGTACCTGTAACAATCGACGGCCGTGACAATCAGTGGCACAATGCAGGCGGCGCTTTCAACGCGTCAACAGGTCTTGCTGTTACAACAGCCTGTGATGATGTAGATGCGGCCATGAAGTTTGTAAATGATCTTCTTGATCAGGATATCCACAATCTCAGATACTGGGGTGTCAAGGGTACTGACTATGAAGTAGATGAGAATGGTGAGTTTTACAAAACAGCAGATGAGAGAAAGAAGGCTTCTGATACAGCATACAAGGCCTCTCATTCATGCCCATACTCATACTTCCCACAGTACAATGGAACAAGTGATGATGGAATCAATGCCAACAAACCTGATGGACAGGCAAGAGAGTTCTATGATGGTCTTAACAGTGATGTAAAAGAGGTTTTCGATGCCTATGGTGTTAAGACATACGTTGAAATGCTTGGAACAAACAATGCACCTGGAGACTGGTATCCGATGTGGTCATTCTCTAACAACTTTACCACAGACACTCCTGGTGGAGTAGCCTGGACAAAGATTGGCGAACTTAAGCATGCGGAGCTTCCAAAGGTTGTTATGGCAAAAGACTTTGACAGTGCATGGGATACATACATGGATAAATACAATGCATGTAATCCACAGGATTTCCTGGGTGAATTACAGACCGAGCTTGATAAAAGATTAGAGCAGGCTGCTAAATTCAAATAAAGCTTAAATGAAATTTAAGGCAGGCAGATATAATAGCGTTTTATCTGCCTGCTGACTTTAAGGAGTGGTGTCATGTCATTAACGAGAAAAAACAAAAAAGAGAAGGTCAGAGAACCTAGAACAAAAATTACATGGAAAGAAGTCAAACGTCAGAAAGTGCTGCTGTTCTGGGCAGCAATAATGGTGGCATATGGAGTTGTATTCTATTATCTACCGCTCGCTGGCTGGGCAATGGCATTTCAGGATTACAAACCAAGACTTGGTATATTCCATTCTGCATTTGTTGGATTGGACAAATTCAAGATGCTGTTCTCGGATATGACATTTATCCGTGTTATAAGAAATACACTTGCAATGGGTGTTATCAATCTGGTTGTAACTTTTGTCACAGCCATAGCATTTGCAATCTTACTGAATGAGATTGCATCAAAGGGTGGAAAGAAAGTAGTACAGACTATATCATATCTTCCACATTTCCTTTCATGGATCATTGTAACAGGTATTTTACACGATATGCTTTCAGGAACAGGTATTGTAAATGAGTTCCTTGTAAATATGCATATTATAGACCAACCGATAAACTTTTTCGCACATCCGGGATATTTCTGGCCGATAGTGGCATTTGCCAATGTATGGAAAGAAACAGGATGGAATGCAATCATATATCTTGCAGCCATTACATCAATAGATCCTTCACTTTACGAAGCAGCATCTATTGATGGAGCGGGACGCTGGGCAAAGATCAAGTATGTAACACTGCCGGGAATCAAACCAACTATTATAATCCTTCTTCTTATGAATGTAGGTAATGTTTTAAATGCAGGATTTGAGATACAGTATCTCTTAGGAAACGGTCTGATACAGGATGTATCACAGACTATTGATATTTATGTACTTAAATGGGGCATAAGCCAGGGAGATTATGCAATAGGTACCGCAGCAGGTATATTCAAGAGTGTGGTAAGTATAATTCTTATATTTATTGCAAATAGAATTGCCAAACATAATGGTGAAGAGCAGTTGTTTTAAGGAGGTCTTGTACGATGGCAGATATAACAGCAGGCTCTGTAAAGAGCAAAAAGAAAAAGAAGATAAGTATATTTCCAATTGTAAATGGCATCATTATGGTACTGTTTGTGATCATAACGCTTTATCCGGTGCTTAATACACTTGCGATATCGCTTAATGATGGTACAGATGCATTAAGAGGTGGAATTTACCTCTTACCAAGAAAGTTTACCTGGAAGAATTATATAACGGTTTTGCAAAAAAATAATCTTATAACAGGAGCATATATTACTGTTGCCAGAACAATAATTGGAACAGTCTTAGCACTGGTGGCAAATGCAATCCTTGCTTTTATAGTCAGCAGAAAAAGATTTTTGTTCAAAAGAGGTTTATCCCTGTTTTGGGTTATCACAATGTATGTCAATGGTGGATTAATCCCTGTCTTCCTCCTGTACAAGGGACTTGGGCTTACCAATAGTTTTTGGGTTTATGTAGTCCCTGGAATGGTCAGTGCGTTTAACATGCTCGTTATCAGGACCTATATGAATGGAATTCCTGATAGCTTAGAGGAATCAGCGCAGCTTGACGGTGCAGGATATACCACCATTTTTCTGAAGATTTATTCCCCTCTCTGCAAACCGGTATATGCGACAGTAGCTTTATTCGTAGCAGTAGGACAGTGGAACTCATGGTTTGATGCAATGCTTTATAACCGTATGAGTACAAAGCTTACTACATTACAGTATGAGCTTATGAAGCTTCTTTCAGCTGTAACAAATCAGGGAGGATCAGCAGAAACATTGAAAAATGCTGTAGGCGCAGTTACACCTACCTCAGTTCGTGCCGCAGCAACAATTATAACAATGCTTCCAATCATATGTATTTACCCGTTTTTACAGAAATACTTTGTTACAGGACTTACACTTGGTGGAGTTAAAGAATAAATATTTTTTTACAGAATGCCCGGCAGGATAACTGCCGGGTGTTTTGGTGTAAATGTTTATTTGAAAGGAGAATTTTCTTCAAATCAGGAGCAAAATGAGAAAAATGGTACGTTGGCACTAAATAGTAGTGGATTATTATAAAAAAATGTTGTATAATAAAGATACTCTAAAAACTCAAACAAAAGAAGGGGGATTTTATGAATAGTCAACAGTATAACAGAGCCAACAAACGTGTATTCCTGGCGGTAATCATAGTATTTGCATATATAGCATTTACGTTATTTGCAGCAGTTGGGACAAAAGATGCTGATATTACCAGGATAAGTATACAGCTTGTTGCGGCAATAGCAGTAATAGTAATAGCTGTAATTGCATTTATTACAAAAAGAGACAGCAGAACAGGTGCGCTTATACTTGTAAGCGCCATGACAGCAGGATATTTTATTATCGCACTGATCAATTCAACAATCGGTACATGGACATATGCCCTGCCGCTTGTTATTGCAGCGATGATATATCTGGATATAAAGATGATGATGGTGATGAACGCAGTAATAATCATATCCAGCGTCATCAGGCTTGTAATGCAGCTTGGAATAGGGGGTACAGTTCTTCAGAATGATGTGATAGCAGTTTTTGTACTTGTACTTGTGGGATATGCGTCAGACAGCATCACGATTCTTCTTACCCATTTCTTCGATGAAAATATGGAAGAAATCAAAGAATCTGCTATGGCACAGGTGGACAGCAATAAGAAGATGGTAATGGTTGCGGAGAATATTTCAAAGCACTTTGACGAGGCTATGACCATGTTAAATGATCTCGATGAGTCTGTTGCGGTGAGCCATAGTTCAATCCAGGAGATAGCAGACAGCACAGAGAGCACTGCGGAGGCTATCCAGAAGCAGGCAGCTATGTGTGTTGATATTCAGGGAAATACAGACAATGCAGAAAGTGGAATCAAGGCTATGATAGATGCCTCACGCCAGACTGATGAGACCGTAAAGCAGGGAGCTGATGTTGTGGAAGAACTCAAGGAGCAGGCACACAACGTGGCAGAGGCAAGCAATGTTACAGTGTCAGTTATCCAGAGTCTTACAGCTAAGGTAGAGGAAGTAAAGAGCTTTGTTGAGTCGATTATCAATATTTCTAACCAGACAAATCTGCTTGCTCTCAATGCTTCAATTGAGGCGGCCAGGGCAGGTGAAGCAGGAAAGGGCTTTGCGGTAGTTGCAGATGAAATCAGACAGCTCTCAGAGCAGACAAAGGATGCATCAGCCAATATTACAGAGATTATAAACAAGCTCAATGAGGACACAAGGCGTGCCAACGAGAGTATCGAGAACTCAGTATCATCGGTAGAGAAGCAGAATGAGCTTATCGACGATACAAGAGACAAGTTTAATGCCATGGGAGAGGCCGTTGAGCTGTTGATGAAGGATATCAATGTGGCTGAGGAGAGTATCAAAAAGATTCTTGATTCAACAACAGTCATATCAGACAATATCACACACCTTTCAGCTACAGGAGAAGAGGTCGCAGCTTCTTCAACAGAGGGACTTCGCATGGCTGATACCACAGTCGAGAGCATGGCAAAGTGCAAGAAGGTACTGGAAAATATCTATATGCTTGCGGATGACCTCAAAAACTCTGTTGAGGAGAATGAGGAAGAGCTTAGTCAGAAATTTGATTTCTAAGAGCAGTAATATGTTTTTTACGGCAGGAGCGCATTTGCTCCTGCCATTTTTATATATTTTTTATGATAAAAATATTTACATTATCGTAATATATGATAAAATATTTCTAATACGAAACACAATGGCTACATAAACAATAGGATATATGGAGGAAGTTATGGACGATAACAATTATATGAACAATGACAACCGGTCGTCAGGCACACCGGACAATACAGGTGTATTCGGTCAGCCTTCAGGAACAGCAAATGGCTCAGACACATACAGTCAGCCGACAGACACATATAATCAGTCTGTATCCCAGCAGGAAAGTGGGAATGCACATGGACAGTCATCAGACCAGACAGGCAGCACAGACGGATATGTCAATAATCCGGGCAGTGCATATGGTTATGCAAATCAGGGTACATACAATCAGAATCCAAATGCCCAGGGTGCATACAATCAGAATCCAAATGCCCAGGGCGCATACAATCAGAATCCAAATGCCCAGGGTACATACAACCAGAACACATATGCTCAGGGCTCATTTAATCAGTCAGCTTACGGACAGACGCAGTATGGCCAGCAGCCAAACGGACAGGGTGGCTACAATCAGACCGCATACGGACAGACAGCATACAATCAGCCACAGTATGGAGCTAATCCATACAACCAGCCGCCAAAGAACAGCAATGGCTTTGGTATAGCTTCTCTGGTACTTGGAATCGCATCTATTGTACTGTTTTGTACATGCATCAATTATGTGACAGCTCTGCTTGCTATCATTTTTGGTATTATACATATCATAAAGGGCAACAACAAGGTGTTTGGTATAGTTGGTATAGCAACAGCAGCTATCTCAGTTATAGTCAGCATCATATTCTGGGTTATAGCAGGCTCAAACGTAAGCACAGATTTTGAAAAGGAGTTCATGAAGGGCTTTGACGAGGGCTATGAGTATTATAATGATGACGATTCCTATGAGGATTACGATTATGATTATGATTCTTTTGATTATGACGATTATGATTATCAGAATTTTGAGTATGATGGCATTTATTAGAGTTAATTATTATCAAATTATTACAGAATCAATTACATCTTGACAACAGTGGCTTTTCAGTTATATACTTAAACACAGTTAGTAAAAGGCAGTGACGAAGACAGTAGAGATGGCGGGAAAGTCAAAGAGAGCCGGGGCAGGTGAGAGCCGGTATGAGTAGAGCCATTTTGAAAATCACTTCTGAGCCGCAGGCTAAAATCGCCATACAGTGTTGCGAGAGTAGGTTCTGACGTATTCCCTACGTTACAGGGGCGGGTATGCAAGGGTATTTCCCTTAAGTACATTGTAATAGGTGGTATAGACGTATCAGGCACGCGTTCCTAATTACAGGAATGTGTGCCTTTTTTGTGAATATTCAATAAACCGAAAATTATAGTGGAGTAAGCCACAAGGAAGCCTCGTAAGAGTCGAATTTGAGGTGCATGTTGGGATGTTCACGAACAATATAGAATAAGGAGAGATAGTCATGTACAACAAAGTTGACACCAATATGAACTTCGTTGAACGCGAGAAGAAGACAGAGCAGTTCTGGAGAGAGAACAATATCTTCAGAAAATCTATGGAAAACAGAAAAGAAGGAGAGACATACACATTCTATGATGGACCTCCTACAGCAAACGGAAAGCCTCACATCGGACATGTTGAGACACGTACCATAAAGGATATGATTCCAAGATTCCAGACCATGAAGGGCAAATATGTGCCACGTAAAGCAGGCTGGGATACACACGGACTTCCTGTTGAGATCGAGGTGGAGAAGCTTCTCGGCCTTGACGGCAAGGATCAGATTGAGAACTACGGACTTGAGCCATTCATCAAGAAATGTAAAGAGTCTGTATGGAAATACAAGGGTATGTGGGAGGATTTCTCCAACACAGTAGGTTTCTGGGCTGATATGGACAATCCATACGTCACATATGACGACAATTTCATTGAGTCAGAGTGGTGGGCTCTCAAGGAAATCTGGAATAAGGGACTTCTTTACAAGGGCTTCAAGATTGTTCCTTACTGTCCTCGTTGTGGAACACCGCTTTCTGCACAGGAGGTGGCACAGGGCTACAAGACAGTTAAAGAAAAATCAGCAGTAGTACGTTTTAAGGTAGTAGGAGAGGATGCATATTTCCTCGCATGGACCACAACTCCATGGACACTTCCAAGCAACGTGGCACTCTGTGTGAACCCTAATGACACATATGTAAAGGTAAAGGCTGTTGATGGCTACACATATTATATGGCAGAGGCACTTGCAGACAAGGTGCTCTCACAGCTTCTTTCAAAAGAGGACGCAGAAGCAGGCAAGAAGGCATATGAGGTGCTTGAGACATACAAAGGAAAGGATCTTGAGTACAAGGAGTATGAGCCGCTTTATGACTGTGCTAAGCAGGTTGCCGATAAGCAGGGCAAGAAGGGCTTTTTCGTGACATGTGACACATATGTTACTATGTCAGACGGTACAGGAATCGTTCATA
>OIXA01001880.1_pt1 | contig 25312 bp, 15 predicted proteins | sample 1587721 | NCBI WGS metagenome assembly OIXA01 (sample SAMEA3888900, study PRJEB22519) | human gut metagenome | biome: human gut; feature: human-associated habitat; material: faeces | place: Denmark | collected 2013
CTCGCTGAAAAAGCGCCGCGGTTGCCTCGTGTGTCTTTCGCGGCAGTCTCGTGAGTGAAAAGCCGCGTTCTGCTCACGGGAGGGCCTTCCGAGATTGTCTCGTGAGCGAAAAGCCGCGTTCTGCTCACGGGAGGGTCTTCCGAGGATGTCTCGTGAGCGAGACGGCGCGTTCTGCTCACGGAAGGGTCTTCCGAGGTTGTCTCGTGAGCGAAAAGCCGCATTCTGCTCACGAAAGGGTCTGCCAAGGATGTCTCGTGAGCGAAACGGCGCGTTCTGCTCACGGGAGAGTCTTCCGAGTCGTTCTCGTGAGCGGAACGGCGCATTTTGCTCACGGGATAGTTTGTCGCTGTGCTCTCGGGCGACGAAAAGTCCCCGTAAGTGCCGCCTTTGAGTGTCGCATGGCACCTTTGGGCGACAGAATAAGCCGTAAGTGCCGCCTTTGAGTGTCGCACGGCACCTTTGGGCGACGAGATAGGGCGTTATCGTTCCCGAAGAACGCCGCACTGTCACCCGTCCCCGATCTAACTGGTGGATCCATGATCGGTTGAAGGGAAGCATGATCGACAGAAGGGTGAGGCAGGAATGGCTGAAAGGGGGCAGGATAGGTCTAAGGGCGGATCCGGGGTGGACGAACAAAAAGAGGCCGACTATTATGTCGACCTCTTTTTGTGCTCTGCTAGGGACTCGAACCCTAGACCCACTGATTAAGAGTCAGTTGCTCTACCAACTGAGCTAGCAAAGCATTTATTTTTCGAGCTTTACACCTTACGGCCTTTGCTCTGGAAAGAAGCGTCGCTCCTTTTAGTGATCCGTTCGGGGCTCGAACCCGAGACCCCAACATTAAAAGTGTTGTGCTCTACCAACTGAGCTAACGAATCTCTCCATTTCCCATATCGGATTTTGAAGTTTTTATTTTCAACTCAAGTAGTGTAACCACTTGTTTTCCGAACGGGATTGCAAAGGTAGGCATTATTTCGGAACTTCCAAACTTTTTCAGGATTTTTTCACGAAAAATCTGTATTTTTCTGCAGTAAATCGTTGTAGGACGAGGTTCCATGCTTCGCAGCCGGTCGGCGGCGGGGCTCAGGCGCGAATTGCGAAGCACCTGAGCGCAGGAGACCCGACCGCCGCCGGCAACCATGACACGTTAGCCCTGAAGCATGAAAATGTCCGGTCAAAAGCCAATCCACCGGACAAAAGTGTTTTCTGAGCCAGTTTGTCCGGAAGAAACGTTTTAACCCGGACAAAAAAACAAATCCCCCGCTCCGAAGGAAGCGAGGGACATATTGTTTCATATTATGATACCCGGTTATGCGAGACGTTTCTCGAGACGCTCACGGATAGCAGCCATGAAGTCAGCTGAGTTCTTCACCTGAGGTGTAACACCTTCCATGAGGTTAGCGAGATCCTTGGTCACGATGCCCTCATTGAGGGTATCCAAGCAAGCCGCCTCGAGCTGGTCAGCATAGTTGACAAGCTCAGGGAGGTTATCCAACTCACCTCTCTTACGGAACGCACCGCTCCATGCGAAGATTGTTGCCATAGGGTTGGTAGATGTCTCTTCTCCCTTAAGGTACTTGTAATAGTGACGGGTTACGGTACCATGAGCTGCCTCATACTCGTATTTTCCGTCAGGGCTGACGAGCACAGAGGTCATCATGGCGAGTGAACCGAACGCTGTAGAAACCATGTCGCTCATAACGTCTCCGTCGTAGTTCTTGCAAGCCCAGATGAATCCGCCTTCGCTACGCATTACACGTGCAACAGCGTCGTCGATCAATGTATAGAAGTACTCGATACCTGCTTTCTCGAAAGCCTCAGCATACTCCTTGAATACATCCTCGAAGATAGCCTTGAACTGTCCGTCATACTTCTTGGAGATAGTATCCTTTGTTGCGAACCAGATGCTCTGTTTGATGTCAAGTGCATACTTGAAGCAAGCGTGGGCAAATGAACGGATGGACTTGTCCGTATTGTGCATACCCTGAATAACGCCAGGGCCTGCGAAGTTATGGATGATCTGCTCCTCTTTCTTGCCGCTTTCGCCTTCGAAAACGAGCTTGGCTACGCCAGGTTCCTCTGCGCGAATCTCCACTCCCTTGTAAACATCACCGTAAGCGTGACGGGCGATGGTGATAGGCTTCTTCCAGAACTTGACAGCCGGAGAGATGGAAGGGATGGTAATAGGTGCACGGAATACAGTACCGTCCAGCATAGAACGGATAGTTCCGTTAGGGCTCTTCCACATCTGATGAAGATTGTACTCAGACATACGCTGTGTGTTAGGAGTAATGGTAGCGCACTTTACAGCAACACCATACTTCTTGGTAGCGTTGGCAGAGTCGATTGTCACCTGGTCAGCTGTTTCGTCACGATGAACGAGGCCGAGATCATAATAATCTGACTTCAAATCTACGAATGGGAGGATGAGTTCATCCTTGATCATCTTCCACAGGATTCTTGTCATTTCGTCACCATCCATCTCAACGAGAGGAGTAACCATCTGAATTTTTTTCATAAAATTATCAATAATTTAAGTGTTATTACAATATAGTTTAATGTCTGATTATTTCTTGTTCTGAGCTGCGTAGAAGTTCATGAGGCAACCGTCCGCAAGAATTTCACGCTCGTCAGCTGTAAGGTTCTGGAAATAAAGGTGGATATCCTTGACGCCGTCAGCGCTGATAACCTTGGCATCGATTTCCTCCTTACCGGAAAGTATAGCCTCACGGATACCGGGAACGTAAACGAAGTCTCCTGATTTATACTCGAAAGGTGTTTCCTTTGCGATAGTGAACGGAACGATACCCCAGTTGATACAGTTGCTGCGATAGCGCTTGGTAGCATACTCATAGCAGATGTTTGCATCACCGCCGAGAACCTTCTGGCAAGAAGCAGCCTGCTCACGTGCAGAACCGTCACCTGGCTTGTTTGCGAACACGCATGAACCGAATGATGTATTATCAGCATTGGCACCAACCTTTGCGAGAGCATCGAGAACGTGCTGAGGAGTCTTTCCTGCGCGACGGTCGAGGTCCTCTGACTGGATGCGCTTGCTCAGACCTACGTATTCAGGAACGCGACGTGAAAGTGCGAACTCAGAGAGTTTGAGAGGGTTTGAACGGTAGCTTGAGGTCTCACCTGAAGGAATGAGCTCGTCAGTTGTGGTAACTGGGTCGTGGATAACTGCAGCGAGTTCGAGAAGCATGTTCTCCTCCATCTGATACATCTTAGGCCAATCCTTGATATTCGGTCCGTAGCGGAGCTCGACTGTAGGGTCTGCCTTTCCGAATCCGTTGTAGATACGGCTCTTGTAGATGCGGTCGTCGAATGAGTATGGCTTGTGAGTATCCTCGTACTGCACGTCGGTGGCTGCTGTGATGACACCGCCGTTGGCTGCTGTAGCAGCGATAGAACGTGCATCCATCAGGCATACGAGAGAAATCTGTCCCTGGCCTGGCTTAGAACCTTCACGGTTAGGGAAGTTACGTGTGGTATGACGGATAGAGAGACCGTTGTTTGCAGGTACGTCACCGGCTCCGAAGCAAGGTCCGCAGAATGCAGGTTTGATTACGACACCAGCCTCAAGCAACTCTTCAGCGATATGGTTACGTGTGGTTGCAAGGTAAACTGGAGTGGACTGAGGGTAAGCAGACATTGTGAAGTAATCGTTTCCGATAGTCTTGCCCTTCATGATGGAAGCAGCCTCGCTGAGGTTGTCATAGGTACCGCCTGAGCAGCCTGCTATGATAGCCTGGTCAGCATAAGCCTTGCCATTCTTAATCTTGCTCTCAAGGTCGATGGAAATCTTGTCACCGAAGCGGTTCTTTGCATCTTCCTCTACCTTCTTCAGGATTCCCTCAGGGTCTGCCTGGAGCTCATGAATAGTGTAAGCGTTCGAAGGGTGGAATGGAAGAGCGATCATGGACTCCTGCTCAGAAAGGTCGATGCGGATCATTGAATCATAGTATGCGACCTCACCTGGCTTAAGTTCTTTGTATGCCTCCGGGCGCTCATGCATCTTATAGTATTCCTCGACTTTCTCGTCAGTAATCCAGATAGAGCTGAGACATGTTGTCTCTGTAGTCATCACGTCGATACCGTTACGGAAATCTGTAGGGAGTGACGCTACACCAGGACCTGCGAACTCGAGTACTTTATTCTTCACGAAACCATTCTCGAACACTGCTTTGACGAGAGAGATAGCCACGTCGTGAGGACCGATACCCTTCTTAGGTTTGCCTTCGAGCCAAACGAGAACAACCTCAGGAGCGTTGATGTCCCAAGTGTTGTTGAGAAGCTGTTTTACGAGCTCTCCACCACCTTCACCTACACCCATGCAACCGAGTGAACCATAACGTGTGTGGCTGTCAGAACCGAGAATCATGCGACCGCAACCTGCGAGAGCCTCACGCACGTACTGATGAATAACTGCCTGGTTAGCAGGAACATAAATACCACCATATTTCTTTGCAGCGGAAAGTCCGAAGATATGGTCATCCTCATTGATAGTACCACCTACTGCACAAAGTGAGTTGTGGCAGTTGGTCATCGCGTAAGGAATCGGGAACTTCTCAAGTCCGCTGGCACGGGCTGTCTGGATAATTCCGACATAAGTAATGTCATGCGAAGCCATAGCGTCGAATTTGACGCGCAACTTCTTACCTTTGCTTCCGTCCTTGTCATGGGCACGGAGAATTCTGTATGCGATAGTATTTTCGCGGGCCTCATCGGCAGACGGCATACCTGCGGCATCATTGACGATAGTCTTGCCGTCTTTCAGGTAAACGCCATGTGGAATCAATTCAACCATAAAAATGAAATTTTTGTTGTATTAGTATTAGTTTTTAATAATTATACTCTCAATAAATATCGTCAAGGACAACATGTCGGCACTTCCGCCCGGTGAAATGTTCTCCCTGATGAAATCTTGGTTCAATGACGCCAATCCGCTCAGACTGAAGTCCCCAAGCAGCTTTGCCGCCTCAGATTTCGTATGAGCGAGCCCCTCCGCTCCCCTTCTGTGGAGAACATTGGTGTCGTCAAGATTTGTCATTATATACAACAAGGTCTTGTGGCAGCGATACTGGTCGCCCTCCAAAGACCTGTAGTATGGTAACCAGGCAGAGAAAAGCTCAGGATAGGCTTCACGGGCGTTCTCCAATGCTCCTCCAACCTTGAAATTTCTCTTAGCCTCCGCCCCATGTGTGCTCTGGGCTGAAGGAATTTGGGATGCTGTGCGCGAAACAAGTGCCCTGAATGCGTCAGCGTCCACAGTCCCGGTGCCGCAAGCCAAAAATGAGGCTGCCGCAACTGACAGGCCAATGCAAAAGAGCGCGCCCTTGTGGGTATTCACCCCACCGGTTGCCCGCAGCATTGAGGTTTCTGCGTCAATGCCTATAGACATGATTTCAGCAGCATTGACACCAGCCACAGCCCCTACGGCGATTTTTGTCAGATAAGGTCTTAATGCAGAGATACTTGCAGACATCAGCGCATAGTCCATATCCTTGTGGGCTCCGTTGTCCTGTTTGTCTACGAGACCCGGTTTCGGAGTAGTGTCCAGTTCCAGTCTCAAGGATCTTTCGGCCAACTCCGCGATAAGGTAAGGCACTGTGGAAACTGGAACGAATTCCATAGCTGCCTTCAGGTCTCCCCTGTCCAATGCTTTTCTGAGCGATGTCGCACTTACCGGCCTGCCGTTCTGTTCGAGACGCGGAATCTCGACAAACTTGATTCCGTTTTCCTGTGAAGTAGCATTATATCCTCCGGCAGGGAGAATCTCAGACATCATTTCGTTATAGCAATGTGTCAGATTATCCTCCGGTTCACTGCCTGCAAAACGGACTGTAACCCCGAGCGGACGTGCGATATGCTTCACGAACAAGTCGAGGTCCAATGCTATATGTGTAGGAGTAGCATCATCCAACTGTTTGAGGAAGTATGTCGGGAAGGTCGCTGCCGAAACAGCATAATCACTTCCTTCACAGACGATTACATTATCAAGACCGGTACATCCGGCCTCTATCATCGCCTTCCTCTCTACGTAAGGGAATCTGGATCTGTCCTCTTTTACGACGATTACATATAGATTGTCTACCTGAGACGCTGCCTGTTCGATGAGATAACGATGTCCCTTAGTGAACGGATTCGCATTCATCACGATCGCACCGTTTCTTCCGGGACGCGCGAGAGACTCCAGATACTTTCTGTATTCAGGGAGTCCTCCCCTTCCATTCTCCATCAGTATCGCATTATTGGATGAAGCAATAAGCTCGAAACCAAGACTCTTGAAGATATCTTCGTTGGCCGGCTTGGTAAATGCTTTAACCGAATCGTGTCCCTCCTCATGTGCAATGGCGATGAGACGAGACACCAGAATATTCATAAGTCCCTCACTGCGAGCCGCTTCTGACACTGCTACACATTTGATAACGTTACCGTCGAGACCGCCTCCGGCAATAATCTCGTCACCATCTTCATCTCTGGAAATGACCACATAGCGTTCTAACGTTGCAAGTCTCAATCCATTAGACGAGAGGAATGCCTCCACCCGTTTACGGACCGAGTTCAATGACAGCGGAACCTCGCTTATGTAATGACGATTATCGCACATAGGCCTCAATCATTTCATCAATTTTAGCGGAAAGTTCATTCAAGGTATGAGTGCGGTTACGCATGCAATAGCGGGCTTCATTGTCACAAATTAGACATTTCCGCGGCCCCTGCCCAATCGTTTCTCTGGATATCGGAATACCGTCAATGTCGATGACATCCAGGTCGAAAAGCCGACCGAGAGGATGGGTATCCTCAATGTTGCACGTCTTCAGTTTCGCTTCCGCGTTGGAAAGCGTTGTCTCCAAATAAGCCTCGTAGCCTGTCTGCCTGTCACGGAGCACAAGTTTCTGCATCGAGTCTCCGAAAGCCGAAACCATGGCCGTGACCGCAGCTTGGGCAACTACAAGGGATTGCAGATTACGCTTGATCTTGCCGGGCATTATGACGGTAAGGCAAACCAAGGTCATTCCAGGATAACTTTTCAAAAGTTCCTTCTGGAAAGACGCCCGTTCCTCACGACTTGCCAACAACTGATCAAGCGTAATCTCCATAAATATAAGTGCTAGTCTTCGATATTCATTATGACATCCATGACAGATCCGTCACGGTTCATTACGACACCTACGACCTTGTCTCCGAACGGAAGCGGATCAGGAGTTCCGATATTCTTCAGAGCCAAATTCTTGAGATCATGGATATCAACAATCTTCAATCCGGCCTTTCTCAGACGCTCCGCAATTTCCGGACGACGAGGGTTCACAGCGATGCCGTATTCTGTTACGACTACATCGACTGTCGAGCCAGGGGTTATGAGTGTGGTAACTTCATCCACAACGCAAGGGATACGGCCACGCATCAATGGGCAGACGATAATCGAGAGTGCTGAGTCTGCAGCTGTATCAGGATGTCCTCCGATAGCTCCTCTTATGACACCATCACTTCCTACGAGAACATTGATATTGAAGTTAACATCCACCTCAAGAGCGGAAAGGATAACGATATCAAGGTAGTGTACTGCTGAACCCGGCTCATCAGCGCTGGCATATTCATTGGCAGAAACTCCCTTATGGAATGGGTCATTCTTGATAGACTCTGCTGCGACCTTATCGAATGACTGAACGTCGATCAAACGGTCGATGAGGCCTTCCTCATGCATCTTCACCATGTGGGCAGTGATTCCGCCGAGTGCGAAGCTCGCATGGATGCCGCGTTTGAGCATTTCCTCACGAATATATTTTACTGCTGCGAGTGACGCTCCGCCTGAACCGGTCTGGATAGAGAAGCCTTCCTTAAAGTAACCGCTGTTGATAATCACTTTCGCAGCATTCATTGCGAGGAGGATATCGCGAGGGTTCTTGGTGTCACGGATAGCGCCTGAAGATATCTTGGATGAATCTCCGACAGAATCTACGAGGACAACGTAATCCACATCATGCTCTGAAATAGAGTTAGGAGTATTCGGATAGTCTACGAGGTCGTCAGTGATAATCACCACTTTATCAGCATGCTGAGCGTCCGGCTTAGCATAACCGAGTGAACCGCAGATGGATTTTGCATTTGGAGAGCGTGAGTAACCGCTGGCATTACCTGCAGGGTCGCAGGCTGATGCGGCAAGGAACGCTACGTCGATGTGCAAATCACCATTTGCAATGGCGCTACCACGTCCACCATGGCTACGGAAGATTACAGGCTCCTTCATAAGGCCGTGAGAAATTTCTTTTGCGAGTTCTCCACGGAGACCTGAAGTAGAGATTTTGGTAATCACGCCGTTCTTAATATGGTCGATAAGTGGTGCGTGAACGTCTGAAAGGCTGGAAGCTGCGAGGTGAAGATTCTTGAATCCCATCTCGGCGAGTTTGCCGACGACCATGTTCACTACCTTGTCACCGCCTCTGAAGTGGTGGTGGAAAGAGATGGTCATTCCATCCTTAAGGCCACTGAGTTTAATGGACTCTTCCAAGGTAACTACCTTAGAATGAATCTTTTGAAGGTCCTTGCGGAAAGTAGTGTTTTTAGGTGTTTCACCTGCATACACTGGCTTGCCCATTACTGCAGCTTCTTTACTTATAAGTGCAGCTCTATCTTTTATGCTACTCATAAACTTCCTCCTTTGTTAAAATGCCTGAAGCAATGGCAAGATCGATGGTGCGCTGAGCTCTGATCACAACAGGACGGTCAACCATCTTACCATTTACAGCGATTACGCCTGAGCCGCGTTTCTCGGCTTCCTTAATGGCGGCAATAATCTTCTTCGCCTTTTCAATAGCTTTCTCTGTCGGTGCAAATACCTCATGCACAATCTGAATCTGACGAGGGTTGATAATAGATTTGCCATCGAATCCGAGGGTCTTGATGAGTTCAACTTCCTTGCGGAATGTCTCCATATCATCAAGGTTCGAATATACTGTATCGAGAGCATCGATGCCGGCTGCCCTGGCAGCTACCACGATAGTCTCGCGGGCGTAAAGGAGCTCGGCTCCGCCCGGAGTACGCTGTGTCTTGAGATTTGCGCAGTAGTCCTCAGCTCCAAGTGCTATACCCATCATTCTCTTGGAAGCCTTGGCGATAGCGAATGCATTGCAGATTCCCTCGGCGCTTTCGATAGCTGCCATCATGCGGGTTCTGCCTACGCATCCGAGTTCTGTCTCCACTTTCTCGATCTCAGCCTCAAGTTCACGGACCTCGTCAGCTGTCTCAGTCTTAGGCATACGGATTACATGTACACCTGCCTTAACGACAGCCTCAACGTCCTTGCGTCCGTAAGGAGTGCTGAGCGGATTAATACGGACAACCATTTCGGTATCGCCGTAATCGATAGACTTCAATGCATTATAGACGAGCAGACGTGCTGCGTCTTTTTCTGCCATGGTAACAGAATCCTCAAGGTCGAGCATAATAGAGTCAGGACCATAAATGAAGGCATCCTGCATCATTCCGGGATTATTTCCCGGAACGAACATCATCGTTCTTCTTAATCTTTCCATAACCGTAACTGATTAAGCCCAAACATCTTTACCTGTAGCACGTACAGCTGCCGCTGTCACTCTTGCGCGAATCGTACAGTCGCGGGCACCTTTGTCCACTGCTTTGATATCAGCATCTTCAAGACCGAAATCTGTAAGGGTCTCCTCGATGACCTTGCGGATCTGGCGACCGAACTGAGCGGCTACAGAGCTGTCAAGGTCAATGTGCAAACCTTTGGTTTCCGCCGGTGCAATCTGAATCATAATATCTCCAGATTCCAATGTTCCGGCTACAGCATTTTTAACTTCCATAGCAAATATGCAATATTAAGTCATTAGTATTCCTGAATTTCAGGAACGTGTTAATAATTTTTAAATATCAATCTCAAACAAAATCCACCCAACGAGGCTACAATTTATAATATTTTCAGAAATAATCCAAAAAAACTTTAACCTTACAGCGGGTTTTTAAAATGTTTCGCCAAAGTTAAAACCTTTTTTTTACATGACCAAATTTTGCGTAATATCAAATATTATGTCTGGGAGAAGAATGATATCCTCGTGCCACACGGGTGGGACAGATTCCTTATCTTCATGATGCCAGAAGACTTGCGCGCGAACTCGTGCGGAAGACGGGACATAACCACGGGCAATGACCGAATTATAGGTATTTAAAAACGCCTCGGAAAATTTCACGACACGGACAGGTTTGCTGTCAATGCCATAGTACAAACCGTCGGGCTGCACGGATAGCGGACATCCTGAATGAATAGTGTCAAACGGAATCCACTTCTTCAGGAACGCGCTCAAAATAACATCTCTATGCCCAAGCTGCATAAGAATTTGACCAGGCTGTCCATAATCATGTTCATCTATACGGAAAGTGAATGATGATGCCACATCTCTACTGAAAAGGAACTGATTATCGTAATGCACAGAAAGATTATTCTTTGCACGTGTCATCGCGACATACACGGCTCGACGTTCCTTGTCCGTCATCTGACGAAGTCCCTTGAGAGAAACATAAACATTGTCATACTCCCGCCCCTTGGACTTATGGATAGTCGAAACAACTATTTCCGAAGCCTTCCCGGGAGAAAAAGTCTCGAGCTGAGATTCCTGAAGATAATTCTCAAAATCAGACATATATATAATGCGTCTGCCTTCCGACTCGAACCCACTGATACAATTCATCGCAAGTTCAAGACTCTGACTATCAGAATATCTTTCACGTACAGCAGACTTCGCCTTTTCCCAATCATCCGGATTGACAGCCGATACGCCGGGTTTCCTGACAAGACCAAGAAAATAATGCAGTTCAGCAAGGTCCTGCAGATTAAACCCGTCTTTCGATTGTATCAAATGAGCTTTATATCCATTGTGATTCAGCAATGCCGTCATGACAAGTGCATCCTCATTGGTAAAAGTCAACACACATGTGGAGCCGTCATATCTGTCTGAAACAATATCATTGACAATAGCCTGCTCATAATTCAGGGAGCGATGGAAAACGGCATTGACCTTCCCGTGAAACTGGCGGACAGCTTTAATCGGGACAGCTTTCAGCCGGTTCGGGACCTCACGGATGAAAGCATTGGCGGCAGACACGACTTCCGCAGAACTGCGGAAATTGTCGATCATATTATAAACTGTTGCTCCATAGGTAGATATAAGAGACTTCAAATATTTGGAATCCGAACCTCTGAATTCGTAAATATTCTGATCGTCATCCCCCACTGCGACAACGCGCATATCTTCGTTGTTCATGATCAGTTTTTCTACGAGGGCAAACTCATCACCACTCATATCCTGAGCCTCATCAATTACGAGAATCGACTTGGTGATCTGACTGCTCTCGACTTTACCCGCTGATATGGCTTCCACAGCATCCTTCACAACGTGTTCAGAGTCTTCCACGGTTCCGATTTTCCCAAGTAAGTCAAAGCAATAAGAATGGAAAGTCTTGATTTCCACGAATCTGGCAGCGCCTCCAATAAGCTCCGCAAGTCGCCTTCTGAATTCCGTAGCCGCAGCCCTCGAGAATGTCAGCATCAGGAGCTGTTCAGACTTGATATCTTCCATCAGGATCAATGATGCCAGTTTACGGACCAGAACATAGGTTTTTCCACTTCCCGGACCGGCAGGGACGACTATGAATCGGGAATCCCTGTCATTTATTATGCTGCTTTGGACGTTCGTGAGGCTTCCGAATATTTCGTCAAATTTCTTTCTACTGACGTTACGGTTTATTTCCACCATTTCCTTGCTGTCGAAATAGTGTTTGATGAAAGCCTTGAAATCCATGGTAAAGTAGTCGTGGACGTATTCCAATGCTTTCTTTTCATCTGCAACCATCATGTTGGCATATTTCCCGACGATATGAATCTGCTGTATACGCTGCCGATAAAAATCGTCCAAGTTTCTGTAATCTTCCTTCTTGTACCGGCTGCGGTTATCCATATTCAGACGCTCAAGTTCTATCTTGTTGTAAAGCACCATGAATCCACCCTCGACACTCACGATTCCAGTTTTAGACAAGAACAACAGAGATTCTTCAACCACTTTAGTGTCGGCAAGTGTCATCTGGAACAAACTGTCGGAATTATAGCCTTCGACCAGTTCTGTCAATGAAAAATCGACCTTTATGTCTTGCTCACTGTTATGAGGCTGGGATTTGAACTTGTTCAATATGTATCTCGCAACTGCATGTCTTCTGTCTATATCCTCACTGAATTTATCATGCGACTCCTTCAATCTGATAACTATATATTCTTCTGACAATGATGTCTTTTCCATATAGTTACTTATAATCCAGAAATACAAGATCGTTCTGATATCCTTGACGGTAGAATTTGCGATTCCAGAGGCCAATGCCTTTTCATTCAGATCTTTAATGCTGAATTTATAATCATCTCCAGAGATGGAATCGATGATGTTTTTCTCAAGTTTACAGTAAAAATCGAATTTTCGGATCATACTCACCCGAAGATACGCCGTCATATCATTATCTTTGGCGAGGATGCCGTTCATACGCATGTTCTCTACAATGTTTATGACGGTCCTTATTTCAATGCCCAGCATATCGGACAGGTAATCCACACGCGATTCCGCCTCCGCTGTTCCTGCTTTAGAACGACTCCGTTCAGAAATCAGCGACTTGATAATACGGCGGGCATTGACCTTATCCTCTTCGGTAAAGTCCTTGCATTTCAGAATTTTATCTACGGCTTCATCCATCGTCCGAGGGACGATGCTGGTCGCAAATATGCATGGACTATTCATTCCGCGCTTGATGAATCCGGCATTCTCCAACGCGGCTATGGCACTCTTCACTTTGGTCTCGACGTCACGAATCTCATCCCACCCGGCCTTCCTTGCTATTTCAAGGGCAGAAATCGTTATCTTCGAACGCTTCGATGTCAGGTTCTTGACAGCGCGCCAGACTTGATTTATCTCACTGAATGTCAGCTTAGTTTGGTTTAACAATATAAAGTGACGGTTCAGGTCGTCATCATTGTAAAGAACGTAGCAGTCAGCATCTGAATTCACGTCCCTTCCTGCACGGCCGGCCTCCTGAATGTAGTTTTCCAACGAGTCGGAGATTTCATAATGCACCACGAGGCCGACATCGCTTTTGTCCACGCCCATTCCGAAAGCGGACGTCGCCACAATGATCCGTACCCTGTTATTTATAAAATCATCCTGCGCCTGGACTTTCACACGCGTATCCATCTGACCGTGAAACGCTTTGGCCTGTAAACCATCCCGATTCAGGCGGGCAGCGATATTTTCAGCAGTTCTAGTCCTCGTCACATAGACAATCGCCGGTGTGTCGCTGTCATTGAGAAGATTTCTCAGGGTCTGATACTTCTCATCTTCATTTCGGTACAAGACAGTATAATGCAGATTCGTTCGAGCCGCATCGGTGGTATATAATTTCAGTTCCAAGCCGAGATTGTTGCGGAAATAATCTGCTATATCGCTGACAACCTTAGGTTTGGCCGTCGCCGTAAAACACGATACCGGAATGGGCGTATCAACGCCTTTTTTTGCCTGCAACTGTCTGATAAAGTCCGCGATATACATATATTCGATGCGGAAATCCTGTCCCCAGGCAGAAAAACAATGGGCTTCATCGATTACTATACGGACAATAGTCCTGCCCATCAACACCTTCTCTATCGTCTTGGATCTCAATGACTCCGGTGCGATGTACAGAATCGACGCTTCTCCTGAGACAATTCTTTCCAGAGCATTTTTACGCTCTATCATAGATAGTAAGCCATTGATATACACAGCATCAGCAATCCCCTTCTTCTCCAAGTTCTCGACCTGGTCTTTCATCAGCGACTGAAGTGGAGATATCACGACCGTCAGTCCGCGTACGGACTCCCCCGCCATGAGCGCCGGAATTTGGAAGGTCAATGATTTTCCGCCACCTGTGGGAAATATGGCTAATATCGATTGCCCCTGTAGAGCGGCCTTGACTGCATTTTCCTGTAGCGGTTCTCCACCGAATTTTCTGAAATGGTCATAGCCAAACCAACGTTTGAGGGCTATTTCAGGATCTCTTTTGGAAATACAGTAATCACATTTTCCGCAGTTGGATTCACGGAATTGCCTCATGACACGTTCTGTATCGGGATAATTTTTCAAGACCCAAGGCGCTGTTATAGAGTTCCTGTCATCTGTCGAAATCAGAGCAATCGAATAGGCAGTTTCGATTTTGGAATTCTTTACTGCAGCATTGACATCAGCATTGGCACAAATCTTTCCTGCGAGGACCTCTTTCACGCTGTCGGCGGTGGATTTTTTCAGAAAGAAAGGGCGCCAGTCGGGAGAATATCCGACTTGGTCGAAAAAGCCTTTGAAATGAATATCGCTTGCGGTAAGTTCGTAATAAATCTGCTGCATGCGCTTATCAATGTTGTTGAAGGCATTGACCTCATCCTCAAATAGTTCCTTCGCCTTTAACGCGTCATTCAACGGATTGTTCAATTCATCCGAAAGCAGTTTGTCGTCTTTCAACAGCCGGTGATAGGGTTTTCTCGGAAAAAGCAGCGGCGATAGATATAACGTATCTATGAGGGCGTAATCCTTCGGCAGAAAGGACTTAAGATATTTGTAATCGTGTTCGATGATATTATGTCCACACAAATAATCGGCATCGCTGATAAATGCAACAAATTCAGCGATGCGTGATGTATGTATTGATTTACCGGCTTTTACGGCTCCGGCATCTACAATTTTGCCGCGGCCGTCGATTTCCAGATCGATAAACGCTATATTATTCATTGGCTATTTGTCCTGCAGTCAGACAAATATAATGATTTTTATGTTATCCCCGTATCCTGCCGGCGAGCCGAGTCTATCGCGTCTCTTTGCATAGCTGTCTGGTTCAAAAGTCGTAATTATACAAATTTTACTCAAGTTCGCAAGTTGTCAAGCTTGCTGAGCACAAGCGCTTATTTGAGGGTTATCACTCGTTCGAAGGCTGTAAACCCCACGCACATTTTCTTTACACGTTACCCTCACCCTAAATCCCTCCCCTCGGGGAAGGGATTTACTTTCGCCCTCTCGGGCTCCATAAGCGGTGTTTCGCACTTGCGAAACGTAAGAAATTTTATGTAACTTTGTCAGGTATAAATTTTTTTTGCTATGCTTGAAAAAGGTAATCCTATGCCGGATTTTTCGGCTCAAGACCAGAATGGTAACATAATCTCTTCCCGTGATCTTATCGGGAAAAAGACCGTCGTATATTTTTATCCTAAGGCCAATACTCCGGGTTGTACTGCGGAGGCCTGCAGCCTGAGGGATAACTATGAGAAGTTTCTGGCATTGGGGTACAATGTCATCGGCATCAGCAAGGACAGCGTGAAGGCACAGAAGAATTTCAGCGACAAATACACATTGCCGTTCCCTCTCCTTTCCGATACGGACGCATTGATAATCAAAGCTTTCGGCGCATGGGGCGAGAAGAAGCTTTACGGAAAAGTTTATGAGGGCATTCTGCGCAAGACATTCATTTTCGATGAAAAAGGCATTCTTGTCGATGTTATCGATAAGGTGAACACCAAAAATCACGCTGAACAGATTCTGGGTTAGTTTCTATGGTGAATTATCAGTTTACGGACGGAACGATATGTGCCCCGGCCACGATTCCCGGCACTGGAGCGATTTCAATAATAAGAGTCAGCGGGAAAGAGGCATTGACCATAGCCGACAAAATCATTCATCTTTCAGGCGGGTCCTTGGCTGAAACCGAGGGCTATCGCTTGCGCTACGGGACGATTTTCAGGGCCGACGGGAGTGTGCTGGACAATGTGATAGTCAGCGTGTTCCGCGCGCCGCACTCCTACACCGGCGAGAATTCGGTCGAGATTTCGTGCCATGCCTCCAGGTTTATCGTGAACGCGATTCTGGAGGGTCTTGTCAATGCTGGTGCGCGTATCGCTGCTCCCGGCGAGTTCACTCGTCGTGCTTTCGTGAACGGGAAGATGGATCTTGCTCAGGCTGAAGCTGTTGCGGATGTCATAGCATCTCAGAGCGCGGCTTCGCACAAGGTGGCGATGAATCAGCTGAAGGGCGGTTTTTCGTCTGAACTTAAGTCGCTTAGGGAGAAGCTTCTCAAGATGACTTCCCTACTGGAGTTGGAACTGGATTTCAGCGAGGAGGATGTGGAGTTCGCAAGTCGCTCTGAATTAGAGGCTTTGGTAAATGAGGCATTGACCCATATAGGGCGTCTTACAGAGTCTTTCAGTCGTGGCAATGCCATCAAAAATGGGGTTCCTGTGGCTATCGTGGGTGCGACTAATACTGGTAAGAGTACGCTTCTGAACGCGCTTCTCGGCGAGGACCGCGCAATCGTTTCCGACATCGCCGGCACGACTCGTGACACTATCGAGGAGACGCTGAATCTGGGCGGCGTGATGTTCCGGTTTATCGATACTGCCGGTATCCGGGAGACTGACGAGGTGGTCGAAAAGATCGGTATCGAGAGGACGTTCAAGAAGATGGATGAGGCGTCTATCGTCCTGGGTATGACCGACCTGTCGCGCGGAGAGGATTCTGTTCTGGCCGATGCGGAGTATATTTGGGATAAGGTCAATGCTTCTTCGTCCGGCCAGGAGTTTTTGCTGCTGGTCAATAAGTGTGATGTCGACGGCTGCGAGTCAGTGGCCGGTGAAGGTCATGTCGCAGGTTATGCAGGGGCCGGTTATGCTGGGACTGGTTATGGGGCTGGTGATGCAGACAAGACCGGAAAGATGGCGAAAATAGAAGCAACTTTACGCGAGAAAGGCATCTCCGCCAAGCTGATTCCGATATCCGCAAAAACAGGTTACGGTCTGGCAGCATTGACAGAAACCCTGGCGGAAATCGGCAGACGGATTACGGGCGACACTGACGAGACTCTGGTGACGAATATCCGGCATTATGAGGCGCTGGTGCGCGCTGCGACGGCTCTCGGGCGTGTCCGCGACGGGCTGCAGGTGGCGACGCTGCCGCCGGACCTGATCGCGCAGGACCTCCGCGAGGCGCTGTATCATCTCGGGGAAATCGTCGGGGAAATCGGAACGGAGGAAGTTTTGGGGAATATATTTCGGAAGTTTTGCATCGGAAAATAATTAACTAATTGATTTACAACAAATTACAAGTAAATATTCTTAAAAGACTAAAGAGGCTGACCCAAAAGGGTTGGTCTCTTTTTTTATATAGGGTGTCGTAGAGTTGTCGGAAGGCTCCGACAGAGTTCCGCTTCGCTCCATCCACCCTCCGGAACTTCGTTCCTCCGGGAGCCGCTCACGAGGCCGCGGCCGGCCACGCTCTGTCGGAGCCTTCCGGCAACTACACAGCTGACTTCATTGCCGGTTTTTCAGCAACAAGTGCCATACTTTGAGCCTGCTTGTGCTTGGACTTTGCTTTATAAGCAACATACTTCCTGAGGTTATGCGCCAAAGACACCAGCCCCCATTCCACCTTCGTTTTTCTCGTCGACCTCAGACGGAACCTCTTGAAGCCATGGTTGAACTTGATGTTTCCGAAGCAGGCTTCTGGTTCTATTGGCCTGTTGCTGCGATGCATCAGTCCGCGCTCGCTTGTGAGCAGTGATTTTGCGGCGCTCCTGTATGAGTTCGCCCTGTGGTTGACCTCCATTGATCTTCGGTCGCGCCTGCCGGTATAGCACATTCCGCGCAACGGACATCTCGAACAGTCAGCAGCACTGTACACTGACGTGTGGGATACATATCCTACGTCTGATACCTTCCTCCTGTCAGCGGTATGCTCCATGTGCTGTCCCATTGGGCACACGTAGTAGTCCTGGTCCTCATTGTAGTACATGTTCGCTTGGAGGAATGGATTTTTCAGGAACTTGCGCTTCATCTCCTTGTGGAACATGTTGTATTTCACATATGGAGTCATGCCGTTGGCAAACATGAACTCGTAGTTCTGCTCGCTGCCATATCCCGAGTCTGCTACGATTTCGCTGCTGTGGAAGCCGAACTTCTCACGGAAGGACTGCAGAAAGGGGATGAGCGTGCCGTAGTCAGTGGGTCTCCAGTACAGGTCATAATTGACAATATACTGGTTTTCAGTAGATATCTGGACATTATAACCCGGCTTGGTTTGGCCATTGTTCATGGCGTCCTCCTTCATGTGCATGAGCGTGGCATCCGGATCGGTCTTGCTGTAGCTGTTCCGCTCTCCGAGTATCTCAAGATGTTTGTCATACTCATCCAGTTTCGGAAGGCTCTCTTCCTTCACCCTGGTTACGGCCTTGCGAAGCTTCCTGTCCGCAACACCTTCCTTGTCCATCTTCTCAAGGATACGGTCCGTGCGCTGTTGAAGGTCTTCCTTGGTGATCTCCTCTGGCTGTTCGGCGGCATTCTCCTCGGCAAGTGCCTCTTCGGCTTCCTTCAGGACGCCATCCACCTTGGCCAGCAGTTTCTCCTTGTTCTTCTCTACGGAGCCTTTCCAGACAAAGGTGTACTTGTTCGCGACGGATTCTATCTTGGTGCCGTCTATGTACTGCACGTCCAGAGATATGAGGCCCTCGTCATGAAGCAGTTCCACGACTTGATGGAAGATGGACTCGAAGCGTCCGTCGGCAAGCCTCTCGCTCCTGAAGCGGTTGATTGTCCTGAAGTCTGGACGGTTCATCCCGCTCAACCACATGAAGAACACGTTCTCCTCCAACAGAGACGCCATGCGACGTCCGGAATAGATGTTGGTCAAATAGGCATACACGATTACCTTGAGCAGCATGCGCGGATGATAGCTCGTTGTGCCGCCACCCTTGTAGGTGGATTCAATTTCACTGATGTCGAGATTGTCCAGGATTGCATTTACGGTGCGGACGGGATGATTCTCGGGAACGAAGTCGCCAATGCATGGAGGGAAAAGAAGAAAATCGTTCTGATTGTAATCTTTATATTGTATCTTTGTCATCGTATGAGTGATATTTGTTTTTTGTTTTTTGCACTTCAAATATACAAAATCTTTCATACAAAAACAATAGCTATTCTTTTGATTATCAAAGGAATAGCTATATTTTTTTGACGTGGCTATAGCGGGAGGATGACAGGGGCTGAGTATGCGTGTCTACCAGCTGATACGGGTATCGGGAGGGCGCCCGACAGCGACAAGTGGTCATCGAACAGCACGCAGGAAACGTTTGGATGATCTGGAGCGAATAATACGAATGGTGTCCTCTGCAATACCTATCATCACATTCAGATACTATCCTTATAAAAAAAAGAAGCTGACCTTTTGGGTCAGCCTCTTTATTTATTCCGGAGGAAACTGATAGCATCACCCACATTTACGGTTGAATTCAGGACTACACAATCGCAGTCCAATTTGTTGACTCCTCTCATTGTCAGCAGGGAAAGGTAATCCATGAACCCTTCAAAGACCATCACCTTGACATCACCGGCATCGGGACATATCGGGGCAGTTGGTCTGTTTTTCCACACCGTAGCACCGTTCACTATGGTTGAAATGGAGTTGACATTGGTCCCTTTGAAGAAACTGTTGCGCAGTACATATCCCTGCCTGTCGTTCCGAAAGCCAATGGCAAACATCCGGCTGTCGGATGAACCTATCCTGAAATCCACTTCATCACACCAGAGGCTTGCAAGGTCAGGATATATGACTACTTCGGCTAGGATGTGAAGATGGTGTTCACCTATGCCGACGACAAGGCACCGTCGAGGGCAACTGCATATGCCATTCTGAATATGCTGGACCCATCCAAGAAGCTCAATCTCCTCTTCGTCGAGATGAAGCTCAACAACTTCAACTTCGAGACAATCGGTGCCAAACTCAGCCGCACCGCCCAGGCCGTCAACCACTGGTTCCTGGAGGACGAGATTGCAGTCTCAATGCTATTCAAGTTCGCAAATGCAATGGGCGCGACTCTGGAGCTCGTGCCGGAGGTGAGGGGGAAGGGGTTGTATAAATAAGAATAACAAAAAAAGCTATATCTAAATCATTTAACCGATTTAAATATTTCGTATCTATTTGATATATAAAGAAAAATTCCTCCAACAGGCCGTGCAAAGCTGAATTTGGAGGAATCGCAAAATAAATCTGCCTGGCCAGTTCCCATAATGAAATCGGGATGACCTTATTTAGCCATCCCGATTTCGTTACTAATATTCGACAGAGGATTTTTCTTGTCTTATAAAGTGTTCTTGATCTTGACCTTGCTGCGACCCTCTCCCTTCTTCTCCACCTGAATCTTGACAGGGATTCTCTCGTCGAGTTCCTCTCGGTGCGAGATTATACCTACTCTACGTTCGGTCTGGCCTGCAATCTCCTGAAGTTTTTCCAGCGTCTCCATCACGGAGTCGAGACTCTTCTCATCGAGCGTTCCGAAACCCTCGTCGATGAACAGGATGTTGACGTTCATGTCAGGACGGTTCAGGGATGACAGCGCGAGCGACAGGGCGAGTGAGATCATGAACCTCTCACCACCGGAGAGGACGGTAACGCTTCGTATCTGGTCTTTGTTGTAGCGGTCGAGCACGAGGATGGACAGCTGTTCGTTGTCCTCGCTGCAGGTAAGGGCGTAACGGTCTGTGATCTTCTCCAGATAGATATTTGCATTGTTGAGCAGAGGACGGAGGATGTATGTCTGTACAAGGGTGCGGAAACGCGTGCCTCCGAAATAAGTGTTAAGGATATTCCACTTCTTGTACAGTGCTTCTGCCTTGTCCAATTCGCCCTTGGCGGCGTCGCGGCGTGCGATATTGGCATCGTTCTCCTCAAGCTGGGTCGCGATGACATTGATTTTTCCAACCAGGTCATCGTTCTGCTCTTTGTAGCTTTTCTTCAGATCAAGGAGGGCCTGCATCTGCGGAGCGTCTTTTTCCTCAGTAACATGGAGAGCCTCAAGTGCAGTTTTGATGTTATCAAGAGCCGTCTTTACGGCATCCGACTTGGACTTCAACTTCTCGTCGGTCTCCTTCACGAACTCTCTGGCCTTTCCCAGCTCGGAAGCTCTTTCGGAAATCCTCACGAGGTCACCCTCAGTCTTGCCTGAACTATTGTAGTAAGGCTCGAGTACCTCATTGCATTCCGAGATAGTTGTATAAAGAGATGTTACCAGTGCTGCATCGCCTGAGACATTTTTAAGCAGAGTGTTCCACTCAGTGGTGATATCCTTGCACTCATACTCTCTCGGATCGACATCGAAATCCCAGCCGTGGTGTTTTTCTATCACAGCGTTGCGGGTGATTTCGATGCTCCTGACAATCTGCACGTCCTTGTTGAACTTGTTCAGGGCATCATCCAGAGGCTTCTTCGCTTTCTGGGCCTCAGTGATCTTTGTCTGAAGGCCTTCAGCCTGCTTCTGTATCTCATGCAGTTCGGACTCTCGTATCTTTATAGCTTCCAGAGCAGAGGAGATCTGTTCGGCGATAGGCTTTTCTATGTCGATGCCCATCTTTGCCGCATCTTCTCCAAGTTTCTTCCTTTCGTTCCCGACAGCTTTGACCTTATTTTCAAGGTCGCCTTTCTTGGTCTCGATTGCTCCGGATGCCCTGTCGTATGCTGACTTGGCAGCATCGCGGTCACCTTCGGCTTTCTTAAGTGCCTCCGCAGTATCCTTCTGCTCCTTTTCGAAAGGAGTAAGCAGGGCCTTGAACTCTTCATCAAGATGTATCTCACTTATATGCTGGCCGCACAGAGGGCATATCTCTGCATTCTCATCCACAAGTCTCTTCCTGATGCTTATCATCGCATCCTGGACGCCCGTGCTCATCGTGCTGAAACGCTTTTCTGCAGTATCAGCCTTTGCCTTGGCGTCATCATACGCTTTCTGTGCACCTTCAAGCTTATCCTTGTCTGTTCCCAGGGCCTTTTCATCGGCTTTGATCTCTTCTTCAAGAGACTTGCAGATCAAAGTATCAGCCGCTAACTTTTCTTCACGTGTGGCGATGGCAGCTAGATCTGGCTTGCGGGATGAGAGACTTTTCAGTTCCGTGTTGACAGCGCCGGGCTTGAGAGCATTGCGCTGCTCTGTCATTTCATCAATCTCTGCCTGCTTGTCATCGACCGCCTTCTTCGGGTCTCCTTGGGCCTTCAGGGCTTCACGTCTTGCTTCCAGATCTGCGGAAAGCGTAAGGAATGTCTTCTTCTGAGCTTCTATCCTATCCTTGGCAGCAGTGATATCAGCCATTGCTTTCCTGAGGACTGAAAGTCTCTGACGTTCAGTCGACGTCGAATCCCAGTCGGTGACCAGGGCCTTCGCATCCTTGTATTCCTCTCCCTTTGTGACCGCCTCCAATCTTGTACGCTCTGTAGTCTCGCTGTCAGCCATCTTCCGGTTGGTCTCTACGGCAGTCACGAGCCTTATGGTCTCCTCGTTGGCGGCATCCTTCTTCCCTAGCTTGTCCCTCTCGCCTTCAAGTATTTTCTTCTCCTCGGTGAGGGCATCCACCTTGTCCGTTGGAAGTGTATGCTGGGACTCGGTGTCGTATGCAACCTGAGCCGTTTCACGGTTAGTCTTAGCCTTGTCGAAAAGGCTCTTTATGGCTTTCCCATATGCCGTGAAGTGTTCTGTATTGGTAAGCTGCTCAAGAATTGATTCCCTCTCCTTCTTGTCTCCGGTCAGGAATGCGGCGAACTGCCCCTGCGCAAGCATGGCCATGCGGCCGAACTGAGCGAAGGAGAGACCTACCGCACTGAGGATGGTCTGCTCCACATTGTCCTTTGTCCAGTCCCCTCCTCCGATCTTGATCTCCCACTTCGGAGCCCTATGCTTCATAGGACGAAGTCCGGTCGCCTTGTCCGTGTTGCCCAGGAGCATTCCGAGAGTCAACTTTGCACGATACTCGACACCGTCATTGCCGGTAAAAGCGACCTCGCTGTAGCATTCGTCCTTATCCGAGATGCCAAGACGAGTGTATTGCTCGATACTGCCTACGCGGATGCTCTCGCCACCTGCGTCGGTGAACTCGTTCTTGTTCGCATTGGTTACACCCGCTATACGTGGCGTGCTCTTGTAAAGGGCCATCGAGATACCATCAAGGATGACTGACTTGCCCGCGCCGGTATCTCCGCTGATAAGGAAAACCGATGCAGGTGTGCCTGTCACGCCGTCGTTCAGGCCCTTCTCGAAATCTATGTCCGCCTCTTCAATAGAAGCGATATTACGCAAATGCAGTTCTTTTATCTTCATACTCCCTGGCTATTCTTCGGTTCCACTATCTGTATTCTCAACATTCTTTGCTGCCTTGGCTGCAGATTTCTTGTCAGCCTTGGCTTTGGCAGCAGCCTTCTCCTCCTCTGCGAGACGGACCATCTCCGCCTTTACCTCTTCGAAGGCAGAGCGTACTTCTTCGATGTCAAGACCCGGGTACTGGTCTTTAGTCTTCTCGATGAAGGACATCGGGTCTGTCATCTGCTGGAGTTCAGCCACTTCGAAAGTAGGTTTGGTACTCTCTCCTCCCTTGTCATCAGGCACGCCGGTCCAGATGTGTTTCGGATTGAATCGCACCTCGTCGTCATATCCCTGAATCAGGTCGTATACGGAGTTGGTAAAGTTCGAGGCAAGCGCGGTGTTGTAATCGAAACGGAGACGGAAATAGCCCTTTCGGTATTTCTGAGCAAAAGACTTGACGGCTTCCAGAGATTCGTCCGCCGATGTGAATGAACTACCATCAAGAGGAAGCTCATAGAAATGACGGAGCTCGTCTATGTGTTTCTGCCTGATATGTACGTCACCTCCTCTGCGATCAATTTCCACCACACTTATGGAATGCGGGTATTTCTCGTCGCAGCTGACGTGAAGGGCGCTGCCGCTGTAGCGAATCACGCCGCTTGGATAGGTGACATCATCGGCAAAGCAGTCATCCTGATGGCCGATGGTCTGCGGCTTATGGATATGGCCGAGGGCAAGGTAGTCGTAGCCGCTTCCCAGAGACTCTATGCTCTGCGTCCTGATCTTGCCGACCTCGATGCTGTGTCCGGACGGATCCATGCCTGTGACTGCAAGATGTCCCATCATAACAACGGGTTTGCCGTCCTTATTGTCTTCGGCGACCCAATCCAGGATGCTCTGCTGCACGTCGGGACGCTCGCTGCTCATGTACGGGAGGGCGATGATGTAACCGAAGTCTGCCTTGACCACGTAGTCCTTCTGCCAACCGTCAGGCCCTCCGACTAGTTCAGGAGAAGGAGAGGTTCCCACAAGAGTGGCGTTAGCAAGCTCCCATACCGCACTGTCCGCCTGAATTCGCGATGCGGAATCGTGATTGCCTGCCGTGATGACGATCTTCATGGATGGGCACTGGGTGTGCAGTTTCACGAAATGCTCCGTGAAAACCTTCTTTACTGATGCGGAAGGCTGCTGGATGTCGAAGACGTCTCCGCTGACGATAAGTGCGTCAGGCTTTTCTTCCTGACAGAGTGACTCGAGCTGTCCGAAGAAATGCTCGTGCTCGTCCACTCTGTCATAGTTCTGGTAGATGATTTGCCCCAGATGCAGGTCTGCTGTATGTATAATCTTCATAGTTCTTTACGCTTCAAGTATTGATGACGCCAGCCCGTCGGCGGCGCTGATTACTGCGAGCAGAGGACATTTCGCCTTTGCCGCGCTGAGGTTCGACTTGGCGTCATAGCTGTGGAGGGCAAGCTCCCATGCACCCATGTGCCAACGTATCGCCAGCATCTCGTCATCGGTAAGTTCCATGCCCCATTGGAGAAGACGGATGACCGACTTCTCGCCATGACCCATCGGGAATTCGGAGTAGACAGCCTCGTAGGAAGTGTAGCTCTCCCACTTGTTGCCGGCGTCCTTGCGCCACTTGAGAGCCTCCTTGTAGATCTCCGCCTTGCACACGTCATGAAGCAGGGCTGCTATGATCAGGCTGTCGTCCTTCAGCTTCTCCGCCATCTCGGGGCGGAACTCAGCCTGTCCTTTGGCGAGGACCACAGCCTCGTCGTAGACGTTCAGCGAGTGCTGAAGGAGTCCACTAGGAGTATTCAGATGGAATACTGTGGAAGCAGGTGCTTCAAAGAAGCCCAGATCGTCCAGGTTGCTTATGACATTATCCACTCCGGCACGTCCTGTGGAATGGAGCAGTTCAATGAATCTTTCCTTATTGCTCATCTTTTACCAAAGAAACTAAAATTGGTTCATCCTCTATTACGGAACAGGGAGACCATTGCTCCTCCGCCCAGCTGCAATTTAGCAATTATTACGCTCTTATCATAATGCTGGGCATATATTGGCTCACCAGTAAAATCCTGTGTTTAACCGAATATCATAGATAATCTGTAGAGGA
>OIXA01001891.1_pt1 | contig 25242 bp, 24 predicted proteins | sample 1587721 | NCBI WGS metagenome assembly OIXA01 (sample SAMEA3888900, study PRJEB22519) | human gut metagenome | biome: human gut; feature: human-associated habitat; material: faeces | place: Denmark | collected 2013
CTGGCTCATGACGCCCTCGACCACGTTGCCGTGGATCATGAACGGCGGGATGCAGAATGTGAAGCCCTTGTCGATCATAAAGTCGCGCGCGTAGGCGAGCACGCCCTCGTGCAGGCGCGCGATGTCGCCGAGCAGGTAGTAGAAGCCCGCGCCGGAGACGCGGCCCGCGGCGTCCATGTCGACGCCGTCAAAGCTCTCCATGATCTGCGTGTGGTAGGGAATTTCAAAATCGGGGACCTTCGGCTCGCCGAAACGCTCGACCTCGACATTGCAGCTGTCGTCCGGGCCGATGGGGACGCTCGGGTCGATGATGTTCGGAATCAGCAGCATGATCTTGTGGATGCGTTGCTCGTACTCCTCTTCAAGTTTCTCGAGTTCGGTGAGGCGGTCGGCGTTCGCCTTGACGGTCGCCTTGATCTTTTCGGCCTCTTCGAGCTTGCTCGGGTCCTTCTTCGCCTGACCCATCAACATGCCGATCTGCTTCGAGAGGGCGTTGCGGCTGGCGCGCAGCTCGCTCGCCTCGGTGATGGCGGCACGGTTCTTGGCGTCGAGCTCGATGACCTCGTCGACGAGGGGGAGCTTTTCGTCCTGGAACTTCTTCTTGATGTTTTCCTTGACCAGATCGGGATTTTCCCGCAGGAATTTCATATCCAGCATAATGATTTACCTCGTTATCGTTGTAAAGTAAATGACCATTTGACTTCTTATTTTACGCCGTCCGGAAACAGCTTGTCCACAATGGACTGGTAGCGCGCGGCGGGGGAGGGGGCGTCGTCGCCGGTAATGGTGGTGCGCAGCGGCTCCTTGGGCAGGAATTCCACCGTGCCGGTCTCCTCGAACGAGCGGATGTTGTCTTTCGCGGCGTCGAGATCGCCGGTGTTGTAGGCGTTTTCGATCTCAAGCAGCCAGTCGAGCGCACGCAGCTGGTTGGACTGAAGGCTGACAGTCTCGTCGAGCGCTTTTTTGTCCTCCTCGCTGTTGGCGAGCTGCTCTTCGAGTTCGGCAATGTGCGCTTCGAGCGAGTCGTTCTGCTGCAATGTGCTTTGCAGGGCGGTGTTGCCGTCCTTGATCTCGTTGATGCTGCGCTGATTCATAAAAAATGTCCACAAAATCAGCAAAAATGCCACGGTGAAGAGGATCGCAACGTAAGTATATACTTTTTTCATGCGCTCGCGCTCGGTGGTGGGCTTTTCCTCGCCGGGCACGGGCGGCTTGTTCGGGTCCTTGGGACCCTCGTGAATCAAATCGGACATGGTTATTCGCCTCCGTTCTTTCTGCGTTTGATGGCGGCGAGCGCTTCAAGCAGATCGTTTAAGTCGTCGATGCCGTAATAGTCGAGCTCGATGCGGCCCTTTTTCTTGCCGGACACGATGCGGCAGGTGCGGCCGATCTTGTCGCTGAGCTCCTGCGCGGCCAGACGGCCGTAGCTCTCGGCGATGAGCTCGTCGTTCGTAGGTTTGCGCTCTTCCTTGGGGTTAGCAAGGCGCTTGGCGAGCGCCTCGGTCTGGCGGACACTGAGGCCCTGCTTGACGATCAGGTTTGCCGCGTCGAGCTGCAAATCGGCCTTGAGCGGCAGCAGTGCGCGGGCGTGGCCGCCGGATAGGTCGCCGTTTTGCAGCATTTGCCGCACTTCGGGGCAAAGCCCTAACAATCTCAGACTGTTTGCCACGGCGGAGCGGGACTTGCCGACACGCTCGGCGGCCTCCTCCTGCGTGAGATGGTAGTTGTCCATCAGCGTTTTGTAGCCCTCGGCTTCTTCGATGGGGTCAAGGTCTTCGCGCTGGAGGTTTTCGATGAGCGAGAGCTCGGTCATCTTGCGGTCATCCGCCTCGATGACGATGGCGGGCACTTCAGCAAGACCGGCGATGCGCGCGGCGCGCCAGCGGCGCTCGCCCGCGATGATCTGATAGTAGCCGGAAGAAAGGCGGCGGACCGTCAACGGCTGGATAATGCCATGTTCGCGGATGGAATCGGCCAGATCCTGCAGAGCCTCTTCATCGAAGTGGCGGCGCGGCTGATTGGCGTAGGGTTCGATCTGCGAGATGGGGAGGTAGAGGTTGTCGGACGTGTCGGTGCGCAGGGCGGCGTCGCCCAGCAGCGCGCCGAGCCCCTTGCCGAGCCCGCGGTTTGCATTTGCCATGGAAACTTCTCCTTTCTGTGGGATGAAGCGGGCGGAATGCGCCCTTATATTTAATGTATCAGCGGTTCTGCTTCAAAAACTCGTTGGCGAGGTCGCTGTACGCTTCCGCGCCGCGGGAGGTGCGGTCGTAGTAGTTGATGGGCTTGCCGTGGCTCGGCGCCTCGGAAAGGCGGACGTTTCGCGGGATGACGGTCGAATACACCTTGCCGGGGAAGTAGCGCTTGACCTCTTCGGCCACTTGCAGGGCGAGATTCGTGCGCCCGTCGAACATCGTGAGCAGCACGCCTTCGAGCTCAAGGCCGGGATTCAGGCTGCGGCGCACCATGCGGACCGTGTGCATCAGGTCGGACAGGCCTTCGAGCGCGAAATATTCGCCCTGCACGGGAACGATCAGGGAATTCGCGGCGCAGAGGGCGTTGACCGTCAACAGTTCGAGCGACGGCGGGCAGTCGATGAGGATAAAGTCGTAATTGGGCGAGAGAACGTCGAGCGCCTGCTTGAGCAGGAATTCGCGGTTTTCGCGGTCGATCATCTCAATACCCGCGCCCGCCAAGGCTTTCGAGGAGGGGAGCACATCGCCGTAGCGCGTGTGCGCCACGCTGGCCGTGACGTCCGCACCGTTGATGAGCACGTCATAAACGCCGCGCGAGGCCGCCTTGTCCACACCCATGCCGGAGGTGGAGTTGGCCTGCGGGTCAAAGTCGCACAGCAGAACGCGATTTCCCTTTTCCTTGAGAGAAGAGGTCAGGTTGACGCAGGTCGTCGTTTTGCCGACGCCGCCCTTTTGATTGACGATTGCAACGATTTTAGCCAAAAAAACACCCACCTTAGTCATAGAAGCATTGATCCATTTTCATTCTTGTTCAGTATAGCACAAAACGACTCAATTTCAACAGGGAAGCTCAAATTTTGCAAATTTGTTTCACGTGAAACATGACAAGGCGTAGACCTTTACGCCCCGATTTGCCCCTGTTTGGGCCGGTGATGGGGTATCACCACTGGGGCAGTGCTGAGGACAGAAAAAGGCCATGGTAAAGGCGCTGACCTTTACCATGACCTGAAATCAGTGTTTCACGTGAAACAAATCACTCCTGCGATTCGGTCAGCAGCATCGTACCGTAGGGCTCGAGCGTCAGGCGAAGCAGGCCGTTGCCGCAGAAGAACTCCTGATGGGACAGGGCGTCCTCGGCGAGCGTGCCGTCCCACGGAAGGGTCAGCGTGACGGGCTCGTCGCCCGCATTGACTGCCGTGAGGCAGTGGTCGTGCTCCGTGCGGCGCGAGAACGCCAGCGCGCGGCCCTGCGCGGCATGGTAGACGATCGTGCCGCTTTGCAGCGCCTCATGCGCCTTGCGCAGCGCGCCGAGCTGCTGGAAGTATTGCACCAGTTCGGCATTCTCGCGTCCCCACGGGTAGGTTCCGCGGTTGAACGGGTCCTCGAAGCCCTGCATGCCGGCCTCGTCGCCGTAGTAGAGCATCGGCGAGCCGGGGAAGGTGTAGAGGATCAGAGCCGCGAGCTTGAGGAGCGACATGCCGCGCGCAAGGTCGGAATCGCTGAGCTGATAGACCGCGCGCTCGTCGCGCGACTGCGGCGCGGGGGAGGTGAGGCCCAGAATCGTCAAAAGCCTTGGCGTGTCGTGGGTCGAGAGGAAATTCATCGCGCCGTAGAACGCGGGCGCAGGATAGTTTTCGCGCAGCTCCTCCATGCTGTCGCGGAAGTATTCCGCGCCGCCGCCGAGCAGATACGCCATCAGCGCCGTGCGGAACGGGTAGTTCATCAGGCCGTTCGTCTCGCGGCCCAGCAGGTACTTGCGGCGCTGGGAGTAGGCGATCTTCGTCGTGCCGTCCTCCCAGACCTCGCCGAGAAGATAAGTGTCGGGGTTCTCCTCGTTCATCGCCGCGCGAATTTTGGCAATGAACTCGTCGGGGAGCTCGTCGGCTACGTCGAGCCGCCAGCCGGATGCGCCCGCGCGCAGCCAGCGCTTGATGATGGAGTTGTTGCCCTCAATAATGTAGTCAACATAGCTCTTTTCCAGCTCATTGACTGCGGGCAGGTTCTTGATGCCCCACCAGGCGTCGTAATCGTCGGGGAATGGGTGGAAGTTGTACCAGCGGTAATAGGGTGATTGCTCGCCCTGCGCCGCGCCGAGGTCGTCATAAAAGCCGTCGGCGTTGAAATAGACGCTCTTCCGCCCCGTGTGGTTGAAGACACCGTCGAGCATCACGTAGATGCCGCGCTTTTTCGCCTCCGCGCAGAGCGTGCGGAAGTCCGCTTCATCGCCGAGCAGCGGGTCAATGCGCTCATAGCAGGCGGTGTCGTAGCGGTGGTTGGTCGAGGCCTCGAAGATCGGGCAGAGGTAGAGTGTCGTCACACCGAGAGAGGCGAGGTAGTCGAGCTTTTCCGTGATCCCCTGCAAGTCACCGCCGAAAAAGTCGCTGCACGTGATCTCACCCTCGGCATTTGGGCGGTATTCGGGAAGCTCGTCCCAATTTTCGTGCAGCGTGCGCGGGCCGACAAGGCCTGCAACATCACGAGATTTAGCGCGGCGGAAGCGGTCGGGGAAGATCTGATACGTCACGCCGCGGCCGAACCACGCGGGCGTTTTGTGTGTATCGTCGTAGACCGTGAGCTGCCAGGGCTCGACCGCGTCCCACGCGCAGAGGCCGTTTTTGCCGTAGCAGCTCGTGCCGCCGTCCGCCCACGAGAGGCGGAAGTGGTACCAGACGAGCTCCACGTCATCCGGCGCGGTGAAGATGCCGCGATAGACGACGTGGCCGTCCTCCTGCGCGGGAGTAAGCTCCACCGTCGTCCATTGGTCGGCAAACTCGCCGTGAGCAAGCAGCTCACAGCGCGTGACCGCCGCGCCGCGCTCGGGTCGAAAGCAGAACGAGACATCGGCGCCGCGGGGCACCGCGCCAAAGGGAGATTTGAAGAGAAGATCGCGCGGATCAAACCATTTAGTTGACATAACACATTCCTTTCTGCCAAATAAAGCGGCTGAAACAGGCAAAAGCGCGCCGAACCGGCGCGCTTAACCCAGCAGTGTATTTTCGCCCGTGATCGCGGAGGACGCGGACGTGTTGGAGAAGTAAGCGTTGAGCACCTGCACGGCGGTGGAGGCCAACGCTGCGCCGGAGCCGCCCTTTTCGATGACGATGGCGACGGCGATCTGCGGATCGTCGTAGGGGGCGAAGCAGACGAACGCGCCGTTGTTGTTCTTCGTGTCGCCAGTCTGGATCGTACCGGTCTTGGCCGCGGCGTCGACGATACAGGCCTTGAAATACTGCGACACCGCGCCGTCAGTCGCGAGGTCGTGCATACCGGCGAGGACGGCGGAGAGATTTTCGCTGCTCATGGCGATCGTCTCGACCGGCTCGGCGTCGTAAACGTATTCGAGCGCGCCGGAGCCGCTGGAGCGGGCGTTTTTCAAAAGGTGCGTAGCGTAGCGGTCACCCCCGCCGCAGAGCGTCGCGATGTAATTTGCGAGCTGGAGGGGGGAGTATTCCTGATTCGCCTGACCGAACGCCGCCCACGGGGCAAGGTTCTCGCCCTCGTTCTGCGAGGGAAGGCGGCCCGCGGTGTCGCCGATCTCAATGCCGGTCGGGGAGCCGAGGCCGAATTTCGCGTAATACTCGCGCAGCGTGTCCATGCCCATGCGGTAGCCCATTTCGGCGAAGAAATAGTTGCAGGAATTCATGATCGCGCCGCGGACGTTGAGCGAGCCATGGCCGCTGCGCTTCCAGCAGTAGGTGTAGCTCGCGGAGTAGCCGGGGTACGTCCACTTGCCGGAGTCGTAGATCTTTTCGCGCACGGTCGTCGCGCCGGATTCGAGCGCGGCGATGGCCGTCAGCGGCTTCAAGGTCGAGCCGGGGGCGTATTTTCCCTGCGTGGCGCGGTTCCACATCGGCTGCAGGGGATCGGTGGAGAGCTCTGCAAGGTCCTGACGGAACGTCGAGAGGGAATAGGTCGGATACGACGCGAGCGCCAGCACGTCGCCCGTGCCGACCTGCACGACGGCCACGGCCGCGCCGCGGTCGATGCCGTCGGATTTTGTCATGGAAGAGACGGTATTTTTGAGCGCCTCCTCCACCTGAGCCTGAAAGTCGATGTCGATCGTCAGCGCCACGGTGGAGCCGGGCTTCGGCTCGACGGAGTAGAGCTCGCCGGTGATCTTGCCGGATTCGTTGAGCGTGACAAGGCGCTTGCCGTCGCTGCCGTGAAGATAGTCTTCAAACGCATTTTCCACGCCGGAGATGCCGACGGTGCTCGCGAGCGTGTAGCCGTCCTTATCCTTATAATCGTCCCAGTCCTGAATGCTGCCGGTGTAGCCGAGGACGTGGGCGGCGTAGTCGGTCTCGTAAACGCGCACGGACGAGGTATCCACCTGCACGCCGGTATAGTCGCCATCCTTGATGAGGGAAATGAGCGAAACATCCACGTCGCTCGCAAATTCGAAGGTCGTGGAGCCGTTCATCTTGGCGGAGGCGAGGGAGTAGCGCAGCCCGATGAGCGTGCGCACCGTGCCGGTGGGCAGGGTTTCGTCGATCCCGTACTCGCTGCGCAGCTTCAGATACAGCGCAGAGCCCGTCAGAGTGGTGGGGAGACCGTCATCGCCGACGTTCTTTTCATTGATCCACTTGAGCGAGACGAGGTATTTGACGAGCGTTTTCGCGCTGCCGTTCGCGGTGTCGTAGGCGTAGGGCGAGGTCCTGGCGAGCGGAAGCGTGTCCTTAATTTCAACGCCCTGCGCGTTCATCAGTTCGATGACGCGCAGCAGCGCGTCGTTGAGCTCGTCGGAAGAGACGAGCGAGGAATCAAAATTCAGCGTGTAGACCGCACGGTTCGACACGAGCACCTTGCCGTTGCGGTCGGTGATGACGCCGCGTGAAGCCTTGACAGTCTCGGACTTGGCGTTCGTGCGGATGGACTGGGCGAGATAATCGTCGCCGTTGACGATCTGCGCGTCGAACAGTGTGACGACGAACACGAGTGCGCAGAGAAACATCGCCGCGCCGAGCGCAACGAGGCGGCGGGTAAAGCGTTTGGGATCCATAGCGGCCTCCTTTCCTTGAGGCTTGGGGGAAAATGGGAAAATCAGTCGGGGAAGGCGCGGCGCACGGCGCGCAGCGCCGGATAGACCGGCAGAAGAAGCAGGCACGAGAGCACCGTTTCACGCGCAAAGAGCGAGAGCATCGGCAAAATGGCTACTGAGCCGCTGCGCGGCAGCAGCGCGAACGCCTGCAAGAGGTCAACGAGCAGAAATGTCAGCACGGTCGAGAGCAGCGCACGGGCAAAGCCCTGCTGCAATAAATTGCTGACAACGGTGGAAATAAGCAGCGCCGCAAGCGTGAATGCAATGGTATAGAGACACGCGAATGGCGCGGGGAGCACAAGGTCGCACAGCGCGCCGAAGACAATGCCCGCGATGACGGCTGAGCGCGGCAGCTCGAACGATGCCATGACCGCCAAAATGACGGGCGGCAGAAAGGGGATGACGCCGAAAAACGTCATCGACCCGAGAAGCAGCCGCCGCAGGAAAAAGAGCGCCGCGGCGGCGAGCGCGTAAAACGTCCACTTAAGCGCGGTGGTTTGGGTGAGATTCATGCGCGCCTCCCTCAGTCGACAATGTCGTAGTCCGTGATGACGAACACCTCGGTCAGGGCGGTAAAGTCCATCATGGGCGCGAGGACCGCGTAGCGGGCAAGGCCGTCGTCGCCGGTCTGGAGCGATTCGACCGAGCCGATGACAAGGCCGCTCGGGTAATATCCGCCAAGGCCCGACGTGACGATCTGGTCGCCGATGAGCACCTCGTCGTCCGACGTGAGGTACGAGAGCTTCAGTTTGCCCTGACCCATCAAGGAGAAGTCGCCCTCCGCCACGGCGACCTCGCCGGTGCGGAAGATGCGCGCGCCGAGCTCAGTGTCCGTGTCGATGACGGTCAGCACCGTCGACCAGTTGAGGCCGACCTCGGAAATGACGCCGACGAGATACCCCTCGGCGCTGACGACGCAGTCGCCCACGGCGATGTCCTGATCGGTGCCGTGGTTGAGAGACAGCGACGACGTCCAGCTGCTCTCGCTGTGGGCGAGCACGGCGGTGGAGACGAACGTGAAGTCGCGCCGCTGCTGCTGGAGCTTCAAAAGCTCGCGCAGGAGCTTATTTTCCTCGCTGTCGGCCTGCGCCTGACGCTGCTGGGCGCGAAGGTCCGCGATCTCTTTTTTGAGCGCCGCGTTTTCCTCCTTGAGTGTGGTCGTGTCCTCGTAATACTGGCGCTTGTCGGCCGCCCAGTCGCTCACGGCGGTGGCGGCGGCGCGGAACGGGTACGTCAGCACACCCGCGATGTTTTCAAGCACCGAGGACGTCGAGGAAAAGTAGGTCAAAAGGCTCAATGCCACGGCGACCGCCGCGGCGACGGCCAGAATGCGCAGCCCGTGCTGACGGAAAAATTCTTTCAAGGCTTACCCTCCTTTCATCGTAGGGCAGGGGAGAGGTTAGAGGAGCTTGACGCCAAAGCGCGCGAGCACTAAGCCAAGCTGCTCGACGGGAAGTCCCATGACGTTGAAAAAGTCGCCGTCGATGCGCTCGACGAAGAGCGCGCCGCGGCTCTGCACGCCGTAGGCACCGGCTTTGTCCATCGGCTCGCCGGTTTTGATGTAGGCGCGGATCTCGTCATCCGTCATCGGGCGGAAAAAGACGCGCGTGGACACGGCGAAGCGCTCTTCCTGCGCGCCGCGGCGAACGCTCACGCCCGTGCAGACCGTGTGGCCGCGGCCGGAAAGCTCGCGCAGCATGCGGAACGCATCGTCCTCATCGTGCGGTTTTCCGAGGCGGTCATTGTCCAAAAAGACCATCGTGTCCGCCGTGATGATGAGATCGTCGGGCGAGCAGAGGGCGGCGGCCGCGTCGCATTTTTTCTTTGCAATGTAGCGCACCGTGTCCTCGGGAGAAAGACCTTCCGGATAGCTCTCGTCAATGTCGAGCGCGAGCGTTTTGAAGTCCTCCACGCCGATACGCTGTAAAAGCTCCTGACGGCGCGGGGATTGAGATGCCAAAACGATTGCCATGATATGCCTCACCATTTGATAATAAAAAGTATAATCAAGATAAGAAATTACAATTCGGATTCATTCTGCGCCGCGATAGAAGAGACCACGGGTGATATTCTCCGGCGCTTCGACCGCCTCGCCCTGATACGCGCGCAGCACGCGGACGCATTCAGAGGCGCTCTCGGTCGTGAAACGGAGCTGCGCAAAGCGCAGTCCGAGCGACTGCCAGTCCTTCGGTTTGTCCGCGAGATAAAGAATCTTTCCGTTCTCGATCTCGCTGCGGCAGCCCCACGCGCGCAGCACGGGGAAGTGCTCGCCGCGGCGGTCGGTCAGCTCCGGCGCGCCTGCGCACGCGCCGTCCGCCGGGACGGACGCAGGGCGTTCCTTAAAGTATCGACAGCCGGATTCGTTTGCATTCAGGCAGTTCTCCGTGACCATGAGCGGGAGCCTGCCGTAGACGATGGCCTCGCAGGGCAGGCACTTGCTGAGGTCCCGAATCTGCGCGTCGCGCAGCTCGAACGAGACGCACGCGCTCGAAAGTCCCTGTTCTTTCCAGAAAGCGAGCGCGGCGGAGTTGTAGAGGTTCAGCGGCCAGTCGCCGTGGAGCGCTGCATCGAGTCCGCGCACGAGCGAGAGATGGCCGAGGTTGGCGAGCGACATGCCCGTGACGCCCTTTTTGGCGGCGTCCTCGAGCAGCGCGCGCAAAATAGGCTCGTCCTGTGTGCGGTAGATACGCGGCAGGACAGCGAAAAATTCCGACTTACCGAGATACGGCGAAAGGTCAAGCTGCGCCAGTAGTTCGACGGGCACATACACCCGCGCGGGGACGAGCGCGATCAGTTCCGCACTCAGCTGCTCGGCCCTGTGGAGGGAGACGGTCAAAAGCGGCTTGTCCGCGCCGTTTTTGACCGTTTTCGGCGGGACAAAGTCGAACGTGCGGCGTGCAGGCACAGCGGTGCGCTGCGCTTCCATCTGCGCAAGCGCTTCGCGGCGCAGGGCGTTGAGCGCGCCCGCGCTGACGGCGAGGCCACCGTCGAGTGCGACGGCGCACTGCGCCGCCGAAAATGCCGTGCCGCCGGTTTTCTTGAGGCGCGTTTCGACCTCTTCCGCGGTGACGGCGCGGCTGCGCGCCGCCTCGGGAATTGCGCCGGTGACGGTCACGCGGTGGCCGTCTGCATCTTCCGCCGTCAGGGTCATCGGCTGACCGGCGCGGATGGTGCATTCCAATGTGAGCGGCACGAGCCGCAGATTTTCCTTTTCATAGCGCGCGCGAATCTCGCTGAACCAGTCCTCGGGCCATCTTGCGTTTTCGGGCCGCGTGCCGAACATCTCGCGTCCGCGCACACCGCGGTAGTACCCCTCAGTAAAGCCGTCGCGCGAGAAGGCGAGGGCGAGCTTTTTCTGCTCGTCCTTCGTCGGCCCTCTGTGCTCGCGCAGGAGCCGCGCGTAGATCTCCGTCACGGCGGCGACGTACTCCGGGCGCTTCATGCGCCCCTCAATCTTGAGGCACGCGACGCCCATGTCCATCATCTCCGGCACGAAGGGCGCGAGGTTCGCGTCCTTCAGGCTCAGCGGATGGCTGTCCGCCCTGCCGGAAAAGCCGTAGGGCAGGCGGCAGGGCTGGGCACAGGCACCACGGTTGCCGCTGCGCCGCCCGATGACGGCAGACATCTCACACTGGCCGCTGTAACACATGCACAGCGCGCCGTGGACAAAGGCTTCGATTTCGATGGGGCTATTCGCGCAGATTTCGGCGATCTCCCCGCGCGAAAGCTCGCGCGCGAGCACCGCGCGCGTCATGCCGAGCCTTGCCGCTTCCTGAACGCCCGAGAGCGTGTGCAGGCTCATCTGCGTCGAGGCGTGCAGCGGCACGTCGGGAATAATTTTTTGCAGCGTCGATAGAACGCCCCAATCCTGCACCAGGATCGCGTCCACGCCGCACTCCGACGCGGTGCGCGCCTCCGCGGCAAGCGCGGGGAGCTCGCGGTCGGTGACGAGCGTGTTGAGCGTCAGATAGACCTTCACGCCCCGCAAATGGCAATAAGAGACCGCCGCGCGGAATTCCTCATCGGAGAAGTTCCTCGCGCTGCGGCGCGCGTTGAACGCGCCAAAGCCCATATACACGGCGTCCGCACCGCTCTGTACGGCGGCAACAAGCGCCTCCTGCCCGCCCGCGGGCGCTAACAACTCCGTCGACAAGGGGCTACTTTTTCTGCTGCTGGAGCTTGAAGATCTCGCGCTTGAGCTCGCTGACTTCATTCTTGGCCTGAGAAGCCTCGTCGAGGTACTGCTTGAGCTGACGGCGCAGCGCGTCGCCGGCCTCGCGCTCTTTGAAGAGCTCGTCGGTGATGTTCACGGCGGTCAGCACGGCGGCGTCCGTGCGGCCGACCTTGGCAGCGTCAAGCAGCTCGCTCATTTTGTCATTGACGTAGGAGGCGACCTTCTGCATATAGGAGGGGGCTTCCTCGGCGACAAAGGTGTATTCCTCGTCGCAGATGGAGATCGTGATGCGGTTTTCCATGATTGTGTGCTCCTTTCTTCTTCGGCGTTGCACAAAAAAGGGCAAATTCCACCCATATAATCTCTAACAGTATAACACGGGAGTGAAAATGTGAAAAGGGGGAAGCAAAAAATTTCATGTTTACGAACGGGAAAATTTCATGTAGAATAATGGAATCGAAAATGGACGAAAGGAGGCGGGGAACATGGCAGGCTATGTGCTGCATTTGAGCACCGAGGAGAACATCACGCTCTCATCGGCGACGGTCAAGCGATTGATCGCGGGTGGCAGCGGCGACGCGGCGCTGCTGTACCTCGCCATCCTGCATGCGCGCGGCGCGGCGGACTCCGGCAAGCTCGCGCGCGAGCTCAAGTGGGACGAAACGCGTCTTCGCGCGGCGGAGCAGGCGCTCTACGAGATGAAGCTCGTCGGCGCGCCGGAGAAGAAGGAAGCGCCCCTTCCGCCGCCCCAGCAGCTCAGCGAGCCGCCCGAGTACACGCGCGAGGACATCGCGCGAAAGCTGGAGGGCGACGGGCGCTTCGCCTGCCTTCTGCGCGAGGTGGAGCACAAGCTCGGCCCGCTCTCGACCCCGTCGGTCAAGAAGCTGTTAGGGCTGTACGAAAACCTCGGCTTGCCCGCGGACGTCGTTTACACGCTCGTCAACTACTGCATCGCGAAAAAGGAGCAGCAGTTCGGCGAGGGGCGGCTGCCCAACATGCGCGAGATCGAAAAAGAGGGCTACGTCTGGGCGCGCAAGGAGCTCTTTTCCATCGAAAAGGCCAGCGAGTACATGAAGCGCGAGCAAGCCCTGCGCGGCAGGTACCCCGAATACATGGCGGCGCTGCAAATGCAGGGCCGCGCAAGCGCGCCGAGCGAGGAGAAGTATCTCTCCGCGTGGGCGGAGATGGGCTTCCCGGCCGAGACGGTGTCCGAGGCCTACGACCGGACGATCCTGCACTGCCACGAATTCCGCTGGCCGTACTGCAACGGCATCCTGAAGCGCTGGCACGAAAAGGGCCTGCACACGCTCGCCGAAGTGAAGGCTGAGAACGCCAGGGAGCAGAGCAAGCCGAAGAAGAACACTACCGGCGGCAACGCTTGGATGAAGGAATATTTGAATCAGTAACGAAAGCGGGGGAGAAGGATGTCTTACGATGGGCGGCTGATGCGCCAAGCGCTGGCGCGCTTCGACGAGGACAAGCAGCGCCGCGCGGAGAATTTTCGCGCGCGCGAGCGCGCGGTCTATACCAAGTGCCCGCGCATTGAGGAGATCGACCGCGAGCTGTCGCACACGATGGCAAAGATCATCGCCTCCGGCCTGCGCCGCGGGACGGACCCGCGCCCGGCCATTGAGGCGCTGCGGGAGGAAAACCTCAACTTGCAGCAGGAAAAGCGCCTTCTCCTGACGCGCCTGGGACTGCCGGGCGACTATCTCGAGGAAAAGCCCAAGTGCTCGCGCTGCAACGACACGGGCTTTCTCGGCAGCGAGGTCTGCTCGTGCCTGCGCGGCTATTACGCCAAGGAGCAGAACAAGGAGCTCTCGGGCCTTTTGGACCTCGGCTCGCAATGCTTTGAAAATTTCAACTTCGACTACTATTCGTCCGTGCCGGACAGCGACCTCGGCGTGTCGCCGCGCACGAACATGGAGCGCGTGTACGACATCTGCCAGGACTACGCGCACGAGTTTTCGCCCAAGAGCGGCAACCTGCTGCTGACCGGCGGCACAGGACTGGGGAAAACGTTCCTCTCCGCGTCCATCGCGCGCGTCGTGAGCGCGAGCGGCCACAGCGTGGTCTACGACACGGCGGGGCACATCTTCGCCCGCTTCGAGGCGCAGAAGTTCGGCCGCGACGACGGCGAGAACGCCGACACCGCCGTGAGCCGCGCGCTCGGCTGCGACCTGCTGATTTTAGACGACCTCGGCACCGAGCTGATGACGAGCTTTGTCCACAGCGCGATGTATCAGATCGTCAACACGCGCCTCATCACGGGGAAGAAGACCGTCATCTCCACGAACCTGAGCCCCGACGAGCTCGGGCGGCGCTACGGCGCGCCGGTGCTGTCAAGATTGCAGGGAGAGTATCAAATGCTGCTCTTTTTCGGCGAAGACATCCGCCGGCAGAAGAGAAAATGAATACAAAATGTAAAAAAGGCTCCGCAGAATACTCTGCGGAGCCTTTTTTCTTGCTTTTTACGGCTTGTGGATCACGGCGACGGCGCAGGGCACGCGGCCCGGGCAGTAGGCGTAGTTGACATCGTCGTAGCCCGCCGCGGCGATGAACTGCTTATACGTGTCGAACGTGAACTGACGCTTGAAGTCCACGCCCGCCTTGCCGACAGTCGAGGCAAAGCCGCTCGTCCTGCCCTGCTCGCTGCGGTTCATATAGGTCGGGACGATGATCGTGCCGCCGCTGCGGCAGACGCGGTCGAGCTCGGCAAGGGCCTTGTACGGCTCGTCGAGCAGGTGGATGACGTTCGCGGCGACGACCACGTCGAACTGCCCGTCCGGTTCATCCAAGTGCAGAATATCGGCCTGACGGAACGTGACGTTCGGCAGCGCGCCGTATTTCTTCTTCGCCCGCTTGAGCATGTTGGCGGAAAAGTCCGTCGCGAGAAGCGTCCGGCAGCGCTCGGCGATGGCGCCGGTGAGCAGTCCCGTGCCGCAGGCGCATTCGAGCACCGCGTCGTATGGCGTGATGCGGGAACTGACGGCGGCAATGAGCGCCTTGTGCGTTTCTTTATTAAAGATGTCGGCGAAGAGGTCATAGACCCCCGCGACGTTGTCCCAGAACATGAGTATTTTCCTCTCAACGTGATTTGTTTTTCTACACGATAGCAGAAACGCGCGGAAAATGCTACTCTCAAGAGAAAGAAAAAACGAAAAATTAAGGGAGAGGATCCTACTTTTTGTGCTTTTTATAAAATGACTTGCCATCGGCGCACGGGTGGTATATAGTCTTTATAAAGATTTCGCAAAGAAACTGCATTTTTGCGTTAAGGAGTCGAATGATGAAACGAATTTGGTCGCTGTTTGCCGTGCTGGCGCTGCTGTGCGCGCTGACGATTCCGGTGCTGGCCGCCGCGGGCGGGGAGCGAAACGTGGAGACCCCGGAAACGCTGAGTGAGGTGGAAGGGTCTGCCGAAGCGGGAGCGAACGGAAATACCGTCAAGCTGCGCAAGATCTGGGCGGTGGCGGCGCTCATCGGCGTGGCGTGCTTCGGCGGCGCGCTGGGCATGGCGCATTCCGTTGCAAAGGCGGCGAACAACATGGCCGAACAACCCGAGGCGGCGGGGCAGATCCGCACGTCGATGATGATGGGTCTTGTCTTTATCGAGACGGTCATCATCTATGCGCTGATCATAGCCATCCTGATCATCTTCGTATTGTGACGATAACGAGAAAAGTGGAATAGAGCGGCGGAAGGGGGCAGCACTGTCTCCTTCCGCTGCTCTATTTATTGAAGAAAAAGGGGAGGGGTCAGGGCTCTGTTAAGAAGACGAAAAGATGCTGTAAAGCGGCGGTTAATCATGAAGGAAGACTTGCATTTCCTGCGTGCAGGTGGTATAAATAGGTGCTGCATCCCAAGCAGAAATTGGATGATAGAAACAAAAGGGGGTAGGGCGCGTGGATAAGAAAAAGCGAACGCGCGGGCTGATCGTGTTCGCCGTGATCGTGCTGGCGCTGCTGGCCGGATGTCTGCTCACGCCGTCAGGCGGCGAGAGTGAACCGATCCAGGAGGTCATGCGTGACGCGGTGCTGCACGAGCAGAACAAGGTGAGCCTGTTTGGCCTGATCGAGGTGAACCCGGGGCTCATCTCCGCCTACATCGTGACGGGTATTTTAATAGTATTCGCCCTTGTGTGCCGGCTTTTTGTGATCCCAAAATTCAAATATGTGCCCGGCAGGTTCCAGCTCGTTTTAGAGCAGATCGTCGGCATGTTCGACGGCCTGGCCGAGGGCAGCAGCCCGCACCGCAATAAATTCCTGCGGGCGTACATCTTCACCGCCGGTGTTTACATCTTTGTCAGCACGCTCTTTGAGCTGCTCGGCATTCAGGTGGTGACCACATCAGGCCACGCCGTCAGCCTGCCCGCGCCGCTGTCCGATATCAACGGGGCGATCGCGCTGGGCGTGATGAGCTACGGCGTGATCCTGTTTGGCGGACTGATCGCCGCGGGCGTGAGGGGATTTCTGCACGCGCTCAAGGATTTCTCGCTGCCGATCTCGATGAGCTTTCGACTCTTCGGCGCGCTGCTTTCCGGCGCGCTCGTGACGGAGCTTGTGTATTACTACGCGGCGCTTTCCTATGTGCTGCCGGTCATCGTGGGCGTGATGTTCACGCTGCTGCACGCGCTGATCCAGGCGTATGTTTTAACGATGCTGGTGTCGACGTTCTACGGCGAATCGACCGAAAAGCACGAGAAAAAGCCCAAGGCCAAGAAGGTAAAAAAATCCCGCAGCGAAACGGCTGCCTGAAGAAAGAGGTAATTTGCCATGAAAACGATGAAGAAATTCGCAGTGCTGATGATGCTGCTGTGCGCGCTGATGATCTGCACCATCCCGGCCCTCGCCGCAAACGAGAGCGACAATGACAGCAACGTGACCGAGACCGTGAGCGTCACGGCCGGCAGCAACGACAACGACGTGACCTCCGCCAAGGCGATGGGCTCGGGCGTGATGATCGGCATTGCGTGCCTTGGCGGCGCGCTGGCCATGGGCATTGCGGTCGGCAAGTCGAGCGAGGCCATGGCCCGCCAGCCCGAGGCCACAAGTCAGATCAGAACCACGATGATGATGGGCCTTGTGTTTATCGAGACGGTCATCATTTACGCCCTGATCGTGGCGATCCTCATTATCTTCGTCCTTTGATGAAGAACACTCCCAAAAAGGAGGGGCTTTGAATGCCGCTTAATATCAATCTGCAGCAGATCCTGCTGCATGCGCTGAACTTTGTTATCCTGTTCGGCGCGATGTATTTTCTGCTCTACAAGCCTGTGAAGAGCTTTATGGACAGCCGCAAGGCGCACTATGAGAAGATGGACGAGGACGCCAAGGCCGTGCTTGCCGAGGCCGAGAAGACGAAGGCCGGCTATGAAGCGCAGCTCAAGAGCGCCGACGAGGAGATCGCGCGCCGCCAGCGCGAGGCGAACGAAGCCTTGCAGCACGCGGTGGACGAGCGCCGCGCGCAGGCCGAGCAGCAGGCGGGCGAGATCGTGCGCAAGGCGCGGGAAGATGCCGCGCGCGAGCATGAGCGCGTGATGGAGCAGGCCAAGGGCGAAATTTCCGAGCTGATGAGCGCCGCGGCGGAAAAGCTGGTGCTCTCCAGCACGTCGGACGCTTACGACAAGTTCCTGGACACGGCGGAGGAGCGCAAGGACAATGGCTGAGCGCACGGAGCATTTAGAGGCCGTATTGCTCTCTGCCGCGCGTCCGTCGCAGGAGCAGGAGAAGCGATTTCTGGCCTTCCTCGCCGAAAAGTACGGCGAGGGCACGACGCTTACCTGGCAAAAGAGTGATGACTACCCCGGCGGTTTCCGCCTCGAGGTGGGCGCGGAGGTCTACGACTGGAGCGCGGGCGGACGCCTGAGCCAGTTCAAGGACGCGCTCGAAAAGCTCGCCGCCACACAGGGCGACGTCATCCCGCTGCTGAAAGAGACGGTGCTCTCGTGGACGCCGCAGGCCATGGCACAGGAGGTCGGCACCGTTCTGACCGTCGGCGACGGCATTGCCCGCGTGGACGGGCTGGAGGGCGCCGCCTATGGCGAGGTGCTGCTTTTCGACGGCGGCGTGCGCGGCATGGTGCAGGATTTATCCGAGGAGAGCGTCGGCTGCATCCTCTTTGACGATGACGCGAGCGTCTGCGCGGGCAGCACGGTCCGCCGCACCGGACGCACGGCGGGCGTTCCCGTGGGCGAGGGATTCCTCGGCCGCGTGGTCAACGCGCTCGGCGTGCCCATCGACGGCGGGGGAGACATCCGCGCCGACGGCTACCGCGCAGTGGAGAGTCCCGCTCCCGGCATCATCGACCGCCAGAGCGTCGACACGCCGCTTGAGACGGGCATTCTGACCGTCGACTCGATGTTCCCCATCGGCCGCGGCCAGCGCGAGCTCATCATCGGCGACCGCCAGACCGGCAAGACCGCTATCGCCCTCGACACCATCGTCAACCAGAAGGGCAAGGATGTCATCTGCATCTATGTCGCCATCGGACAGAAGGCGAGCTCCGTCGCCCAGCTCAAAAAGACGCTGGAAACGCACGGCGCGATGGATTATACGATCATCGTCAACGCCACGGCGAGCGATCCCGCGCCGTTACAGTACATTGCGCCCTACGCGGGCTGCGCCATGGGCGAATACTTTATGAATAAGGGCCGCGACGTGCTGATCGTCTACGACGATCTTTCCAAGCACGCCATCGCGTACCGCGCGATGAGCCTTCTTTTGGAGCGCTCTCCGGGCCGCGAGGCGTATCCGGGCGACGTGTTCTATCTGCACTCCCGCCTGCTCGAGCGCGCGGCGCATCTGAGCGAGGAGAAGGGCGGCGGCAGCATCACGGCGCTGCCGATCATCGAGACGCAGTCCGGCGACGTGTCGGCCTATATCCCGACGAACGTCATTTCGATCACCGACGGTCAGCTCATTCTGGAAACGCGCCTGTTCTTCTCCGGCCAGCGTCCGGCGGTGAATGTGGGCCTGTCCGTGTCCCGCGTGGGCGGCGACGCGCAGACCAAGGCGATGAAAAAGGCAGCCAAGACCATCCGCCTCGACCTTTCGCAGTACCGCGAGATGGAGTCGTTCACGCAGTTTGCAAGCGACCTCGACGAGTCGACGGCAAAGCTTTTATCCTACGGTCAGGGCTTGATGCGCATGCTGCGGCAGAAGCAGTTCCACCCCTACAAGCAGTATGAGCAGGTCATCCTGCTCGTCGCGGGGCTGAACCATGTTTTTCAGGAGATCGTGCCGGAGCAGCTTGACGCGTTTATCCCCGCGCTCTTGCAGCACTTTGGCGAGACGCAGAGCGCGCTGTGCAATGCCATCGAGCAGACCGGCCAGCTCAGCGACGATCAGCAGTCGCAGATCATCGAGATCGCAAAGGAATTTATGCAAAACTATTTTTCCAAATAAAAAGTGAGGTGACAGGTACATGGCGAGCATGAAGGAGATCCGCGAGCACATCGCGAGCATCCAGAGCACGCAGAAGGTGACGAACGCGATGTACCTCATCGCTTCGACCAAGATGCGGCGGGCGAAAGAAGACCTTGCCAAGACGCGCCCGTTTTTCGACGCGGTCTCGACGCAGATCGAGCAGATCTTCCAGCACGCGGGCGAGATCGAGAGCCCGTACCTCTACCGGGGCAACGCGGACGATCTGGCCCAGCCGGGAACGTACGCCTATCTTGTGGTGACGGCGGACCGCGGCCTCGCGGGCGCCTACAACCAGAATGTTATTCAGGAGACGATGAAGCGCCTTGAAAAGCACCCCGACAGCCGCCTTTTTGTGGTGGGCGGCAACGGGCGGCACTTCTTCTCCGGCCACGGCGTGCCGGTGGAAAAGAGCTTCCGCTACGATGCGCAGAGCCCCACGCTCCGCCGCGCGCGAGAGATCACGGCGAAGCTTTTGGATCTCTTCGACCGGGGCGAGATCTCCAAGCTCTTTATCATCTACACCGACCTTGGCAACGGCGTGGACATGGACGTGCGCACCGTGCGCCTGCTGCCGCTGGAGGATGAGCACTTTGCCAAAGAGAAGACGGCAGAAAAGCCCATCCGCTTTGAGCCCTCGGCAGAGGAGGTGCTCGCCAGGGTCGTGCCAGCGTACATCACGGGCTTTTTGTACTCGGCGATGGTCGACAGCTTTTGCGCCGAGCAGAACGCGCGCGCCTCTGCCATGGACTCGGCCAACCAGAACGAGGACGACATGCTGCGCGAGCTGCAGCTCGAGTACAACCACGAGCGGCAGGGCACCATCACGAGCGAGATCACGGAGGTCTCCGCCGGCGCGCGCAGCAAGAAGAACCACATGAAGAAGGAGGCGCAGCATGCGCACAGGTAAGATCATTCAGGTATCGGGCAGCGTGGTGGACGTGCGCTTCCCGCACGGCGAGCTGCCGCGCATCCGCGAGGCGCTGTCCGTCGAGCTGAACGGCAAGCGCCTTGTGATGGAGGTGGAGCAGCATTTGAGCGCCGAAACGGTGCGCTGCATCATGCTCTCCGGCAGCGAGGGCCTCAGCCGCGGCATGACCGTCACGGGCGAAGGCAGCGGCCTTCGCGTGCCCGTCGGCAAGGCGACGCTCGGGCGGCTTTTCAACGTCTTTGGCGATACCATCGACGGCGGCGCGCCGATCGGCGGCGCGGAGCCGCGCCGCAGCATCCACAGAAAGCCCCCTGCCTTCGACGAGCAGAGCCCGAGCGTTGAGATCTTGGAGACCGGCATCAAGGTCATCGACCTTTTGGAGCCCTATCCGCGCGGCGGCAAGATCGGCCTGTTCGGCGGCGCGGGCGTCGGTAAAACGGTGCTCATTCAGGAGCTTATCCACAACATCGCCGTCGAGCACGGCGGCTATTCGATCTTCACCGGTGTGGGCGAGCGCAGCCGCGAGGGCAACGACCTCTGGAACGAGATGCACGAGAGCGGCGTTATCGACAAGACCGCGCTCGTCTTCGGCCAGATGAACGAAGCGCCCGGCGTTCGTATGCGCGTGGCGCTCACAGGCCTGACGATGGCCGAATACTTCCGCGACGAGGAGCAGCGCGACGTGCTGCTGTTCATCGACAATATTTTCCGCTTTGTGCAGGCGGGCAGCGAGGTCTCGACCCTGCTCGGCCGCATGCCCTCCGCCGTCGGCTATCAACCGACGCTCGCCAACGAAATGGGCGAGCTGCAGGAGCGCATCACCTCGACCAAGAGCGGCTCGATCACGTCCGTGCAGGCGGTCTATGTTCCCGCGGACGATCTGACCGACCCTGCCCCGGCGACGACGTTCACCCACCTCGACGCGACGACGGTTTTGAGCCGTAAGATCGCCGAACAGGGCTTATATCCCGCGGTCGACCCGCTCGAATCGTCCTCCCGCATTCTGGAAGAGGACATCGTGGGCGAGCGGCACTACCGCATCGCGCGCAGCGTGCAGGCGACCTTACAGAAATACCGCGAATTGCAGGATATCATCGCCATCCTCGGCATGGAGGAGCTGAGCGACACGGACAAGGTGACGGTCAACCGCGCGAGAAAGATCCAGCGCTTTTTGGCTCAGCCGACGTTCGTGGCCGAAAAATTCACGGGCCTTCCGGGCGTCTATGTGCCGCTCGAGGAGACACTCCGCGGCTTTGAAGCCATTCTCTCCGGCGAGATGGACGGCTATCCCGAGATGGCGTTCTACAACGTCGGCACGCTTGACGACGCGCTCGCCAAGGCGAAGAAGATGGAAAGCGGGGAAGCGTGATGAAGACCTTTCCTCTCCGCGTCCTCGCACCCGAGCGCACGTTTTTTGACGGGGCGTGCACATCGCTCACCGTGCCGAGCATCGACGGCATGTACGGCCTGATGGCGCAGCACGAGGATATCGTGCTCGCGGTCGTCCCCGGCAAGCTGACGCTGCGGGACGTCGACGGCGTCGAGCAGATCGCCGCCGTGTCCGATGGCGTGCTCAAGATGGAGCACGGCGAGGCGCTCGTGCTGGTGGACACGATCGAGAGGCCGGAGGAGATCGACCTCCACCGCGCCGAGGAAATGGCCGCCGAGGCGCGCGCCGAGCTCAAGGCGAAGCGCAGCGCGCAGGAGCAGGCCATTGCCAATGCCCGCATCGCCCGCGCGATCAGCCGCATTCACGTCAAGCACGACGGGAAATAAATGAGAAAACGAAAATTCGCACCGCAAGGTGCGAATTTTTTGATCTCTCCGCCGATTTTCGCCCGTTTTTGCACACTTTTTGTGCTAAAAGTGGAGAAAAAGGAGGGGAAATCCATGGAAATGTCCGCAAGAAGGCCGCTGCTCCCGCGCCGCGTGCTCGACCTGCCCATCGATGCGCTGCGCCCTAACCCCAACCAGCCGCGCATCGAGTTTGACGAGGCCTCGCTGCGCTCGCTGAGCGACAGCATCCGCCGCTATGGCATCCTCCAGCCGCTGACCGTCCGCCGCACGGACGAGGGCTACGAGCTCATCGCGGGGGAGAGACGTCTGCGCGCGGCAAAGCTCGCGGGGCTGCGCGAGGTGCCGTGCCTGCTCGCGCGCTCAAGCGAGGAGGAGAGCGCGCTGCTCGCGCTGATCGAAAACCTCCAGCGCCGCGATTTGCACTACTTGGAAGAGGCTGCGGCCATCGCGCGGCTGATCGCGACCTACGGCCTTTCGCAGGAGCAGGCGGCGGAAAGGCTGGGGAAGTCCCAGTCCGCTATTGCCAACAAGCTGCGGCTGCTGCGCCTGTCGCCCGACTGTGTGCGCCTTCTGCGCGAGCACGACCTCTCCGAGCGGCACGCACGGGCGCTGCTGCGCCTGACGGACGAGGAAGACCGCCTCAAAGCCTTGCAAGTTATCGCCGCACGCGGCTACAACGTCGCGCAGAGCGAGGCGTATATCGAAGAGCTTTTGAAGATCAAGCAGAAAACGCCCCCGCCGCGCCTGCCGACCTACATCGTCAAGGATGTGCGCATCTTTTTGAACACCATCCGCCACTCGCTCGGATTGATGCAGCGCGCGGGCGTCGAGGCCGACATGCAGCGCGAGGACACGGACGATGGCATCCTTTTGACCATCCGCATCCCGAAACGTGCAAAAGAGGCCGGATAATCCTGCAAAATTGTCACCAAATTGTGATTCTTTTTCTCACAAACTGTGATATACTGAAACGACTGGCAGGGAAGCCCCTGCCCGGAAGATCGGAAGAAACAGGAGGAGCCAGCATGGATGAAATGAACGGCGCCTTTGAGGAAAAGAAGAGAAGAAAGGGCGGCAAGCGCCTGATGCAGCCGGAAAAGGCCGCGAAGGCGCCCAAAGCGCCCCGCGCGGAGAAGCCGCCGCGCGTTCCACGTGAAACATCGGGCAAGGCCGGCAAGGTCGTCGGTATCGTCGCGGGTGTGCTCGTGGTGGCGTACTTGGGCCTTGGTGCGTGGGCGTCGGCCAGCCATAAAATTTATCCCAACGTGATGATGGGCGATACCAACTACGGCGGGATGACCGAGCAGCAGGTCGCCGAGCAGCTCAAAGCGAGCGTCGCACAGGCGAAGGGCACAGATGTCGACTTTGTCCTGCCGGACGGCACGGAGATCGCGCACGTATCGCTCGACGAGATGCCGGAGTATGTCGACTTCGACGGCCTCGCCAAGCACATCTATAATGTCTACGGCTGCAATGACAGCTTTCTGACCGCGGGCGCGAAGTATCTGCGCGCGCTCTTCAAGCCGCAGGATGCGGCGCAGGTGGTCGACGCGGCCTATTCGCCAGACTTGATGGAGAATCTTGTCGACACGGTGTGCGACAGCATCAACTGCGACCCCGTGGAGTTTGCCATCAACGTGACAGAGGATGGCAAGGTCAGCGTGACGAAGCCGCAGGACGGCCGCGCGACGACCGACGTCGCAAGAGATCAGATCGGCGTATACTTAAACGGCGCGTATTTGAGCGGCGGAGACCCGTCCGAGATCGTGCTTGAGCCTGCGAGCGAGGGCGGCGTCTACGACGTCATCCCCGCGCAGGAGGTTGACCTGAGCGCGCAGCGCGAGGCCGTCATCGGCCAGAAGGTCAACGCGACGTATGATAAGGAGACCGGCGCGGTCACGCCGGGACACGCGGGCGTGGAATTCTCGCTCTCTGACCTTGAATCCGCCTACAACGCCGCGGCGGCGGGGGAGACGGTCGAGCTCAGCAACGCCACGGTCGAGACGCCGGACGTCACGGCGGAGCAGCTCCAGAAGGTTCTGTTCCGCGATGTGCTGAGCACCTACACCACGAAGGTCGGCGGTGCACCCGGCCGCCGTGCCAACGTCAAGCTCACCGCCTCGCGCATCACCGGCTACATATTGAACTCCGGCGAAACGATGAAATACGGCCCGCTCGTCACGCCGTTCACGGCGGCGAACGGCTACAGCACCGCGCCGGGCTACTTGCAGGGCAAGACCGTCGACATGGTGGGCGGCGGCGCGTGTCAGGCGAGCTCCACGCTCTACGCCGCGGCGCTCTACGCCAACCTTGAGATCGTGCAGCGCACGAACCACGGCTTCGCGTCCGACTATATCGGACTCGGCCTCGACGCGACGGTCGCGCAGGGAGGGCCCGAGTTTGAGTTCCGCAACAACACGATGTATCCCATCAAGGTCATCGCCGAATACTACACCAGCGGCGGTAAGGACTTCCTCAAGGTCACGCTGCGCGGCACGAAGGTCGACGACAGCTACGTGAAGATCAAAACCGAAGTGCTTGAAACCATCCCGTTCACGGAGGAGATCGTCGAGACGGACGAGCTCGCCCCCGGCGAGCGCAAAGTCGAGCAGACCGCCTACACCGGCTACAAGGTCAAGACGTACCGCAACGTCTACTCCGGCGACGGCAAGCTCATTTCGTCCACGTTCGAGGCGAGCAGCAACTATAAGGCGCGCAACCGCATTGTGCTCGTCGGCAAGTCCGCGGCGGTCACGCCGACGGACCCCATCACGCCCGTCGATCCCGGTACGACCACGCCGACCGACCCGACAACGCCCGTCGACCCCGGCACGACAACTGACCCGGGCACCATGACCGATCCCGGGACCACTGCCCCCGGCGTGACAGACCCCGGCACGACCACAGAGCCGCCCGTCGAGCAGGAAAAGCCCGGTTGGCTCGATACGGGGCTCGACCGGTAAAAACAGCAGAACGAGAAAACGGAGAGGCATTGCTTCTCCGTTTTTACGTTGTTCAAGTGTTATTCGCCGTCCGAGTCCATGTAGAGCTCTTCGGCCTTCTGCTGCGCGGCGATCAGCAGCGCGCTGGCCTCACCATAGTTCTGCCTGTCCATTTTCTCCAGCGCGTCAGTCACGGCGTTGAAGAGGAGCAGATACATTGCCTTGTAGTCCGTCATAGAACCACCCTCTAAAAATTATATAACGTTTTGTTATATAGAACAATATAACATTTTGTTTTACGTATACTTCTTTACAGAATCTAAACACGAATTCTGGATGGAGTGAAGCAAAATGTATCGACGCATTCGAGATCTGAGAGAGGACAGCGACCTGACGCAAAAGAGCTTGGCGGACTATCTGAGCTGCTCGCAGGTCTGCTATTCCAACTACGAGACCGGCAAGCGCGACGTCCCGAGCGACGTGCTCATCAGGCTCGCACGGTTTTACCACACGAGTGTGGATTATCTTGTGGGGCTCACGGAGGAGCGGGCTCCTTACCCTAAAAAGAAATAGTACATAGTGCCATGTTCTCGCACGGGTGCGAGGGGGATGCAGCGCGACAGCGCTGCTTTTGTCCCTGCACTGTGCAGGGGGGCGGGGGGAAGGCAGCGCCTTTGGCGCTGCACGAATCAAAGGGGATATTCTCTTTCGCAAAAGAGAATATCCCCTTTGGAACCCCAAGAG
>OIXA01001902.1_pt1 | contig 25136 bp, 21 predicted proteins | sample 1587721 | NCBI WGS metagenome assembly OIXA01 (sample SAMEA3888900, study PRJEB22519) | human gut metagenome | biome: human gut; feature: human-associated habitat; material: faeces | place: Denmark | collected 2013
AATGAAACTGACAAAAAATCAAAAATCAGTAGCTGACAAGGTTGAAGCAGGGAAGGCATACACACTGAAAGAGGCTTCAGAGCTGGTAAAGGAAATCACCACTACCAAGTTTGACGCATCTCTCGATATTGATGTACGCTTGGGCGTTGACCCGCGTAAGGCTAACCAGATGGTTCGTGGCGTGGTTTCACTGCCCGCCGGTACTGGTAAGGTTACACGCGTGCTCGCACTCTGCACTCCTGATCAGGAAGCTGCTGCTAAAGAGGCAGGTGCCGACTACGTTGGTCTCGACGAGTATATCGAGAAGATCAAGGGCGGCTGGACAGATGTTGACGTAATCATCACAATGCCTTCTTGCATGGGTAAGATTGGTCCTATCGGCCGTATCCTCGGTCCGCGTGGATTGATGCCTAACCCTAAGAGCGGCACTGTAACTATGGACGTTGCTAAGGCAGTTAAGGAAGTAAAGCAGGGTAAGATTGACTTTAAGGTTGATAAGGCTGGTATCGTCCACACATCAATCGGTAAGGTTAGCTTCACTCCGGAGCAGATTTATCAGAATGCTAAGGAGTTCATCGCTACCATCATCAAGCTCAAGCCTGCTGCTGCTAAAGGTACATACATCAAGAGTATCTTTATTTCAAGCACTATGAGTAAGGGTATCAAGGTTGATCCTAAATCAGTTGAGTAACTCTAAAAGTTTTGTAAAATGAAGAAAGAAGTAAAAGATACTATTATTGCTGAGCTCGGTGCGAAGTTGAAGGAATATTCTCACTTCTACCTTGTTGACCTCGCAGGTCTCAACGCCGAGGCTACAAGCAATCTGCGTCGCAAGTGCTTCAAGAGCGAGATCAAGATGATCGTCGTTAAGAACAGTCTCCTCCGTGAGGCTTTCCAGTCAAGCGACATAGATTTCGAGCCGATGTATGACTCACTTAAGGGTACTACAGCTGTTATGTTCTGCAACACAGCTAACGTTCCCGCTAAGCTGCTGAAGGAATACAAGAAAGAGGGCGTACCTGCACTCAAGGCTGCTTATGCTGAGGAGACTATCTTCGGTGCTGACCAGCTCGAGGCACTTGTAGCTCTCAAGAGCAAGAGCGAGGTTATCGCAGATATCGTGGCATTGCTGCAGTCTCCTGCAAAGAACGTTGTTTCTGCTCTCCAGTCAGGCGCAAACACTATTCATGGTGTGCTTAAGACTTTGGGCGAGCGTCCTGAATAATACATCTCCAAGTCACAAAACATTAATATTAAAAACAATTAAAATTTTAGAATAAAATGGCAGATATCAAAGCTATTGCTGAAGAGTTGGTAAATCTCACAGTAAAGGAAGTAAATGAGTTGGCAACAGTCCTCAAGGAAGAGTACGGCATCGAGCCTGCTGCAGCTGCTGTAGCTGTAGCTGCTGGTCCTGCTGCTGCAGGTGAGGCTGCTGAGGAGAAGACATCTTTCGATGTTATCCTCGCTGAGGTAGGTGCTGCAAAGCTCCAGGTAGTAAAGGCAGTTAAGGAAGCTTGCGGTCTTGGCTTGAAGGAAGCTAAGGATCTCGTAGACGCCGTTCCTGCTAAGATCAAGGAAGGTCTCTCTAAGGACGAGGCTGAGAACTTGAAGAAGGCTATTGAGGAAGCTGGTGCTAAGGTAGAGCTCAAGTAATTTTGACATTACGTTGACAACCAGAACGGATGGTTGCTGAGTACGTAATGTGTACGGACAATAATAACGGCAACCATACGTTTCAAAATTTTCATACGGTTAGGATCTTCCAAGTAGGCGGGTCCTAACCTTTTTGTGTCTTTTCACATACATTGATTTTTATCACCCTATAATATCTTCTGATGGCTTCAAAAATTGTTGATAACAGAGTAAACTTTGCCAGCGTCCATAATCCGTTACCTTATCCGGATTTTCTCGATGTGCAGCTCAAGTCTTTCAAAGACTTCCTACAGTTGGACACTCCGCCTGAAGAACGCAAGAATGACGGACTGTATAAGGTGTTCTCAGAGAACTTCCCTATCACCGACACGCGTAACAATTTCGTTCTTGAGTTCTTGGATTACTATATCGACCCGCCACGTTACTCAATTGACGAGTGCCTTGAGCGCGGTCTGACTTATAGCGTACCCTTGAAGGCTAAGATGAAACTCTACTGTACGGACCCTGATCATGAAGACTTCGACACATTCATTCAGGACGTATTCCTTGGCACAATCCCTTACATGACTTCTAATGGCACCTTCGTAATCAATGGTGCCGAGCGTGTTGTCGTTTCGCAGTTGCACCGTTCTCCGGGCGTTTTCTTCGGTCAGGGCGTTCATGCCAACGGCACCGTGCTCTATTCTGCACGTATCATCCCGTTCAAGGGTTCATGGATTGAGTTTGCTACTGACATCAATAATGTTATGTATGCTTACATCGACCGTAAGAAGAAGTTGCCCGTAACAACTCTTCTCCGCGCCATGGGCTACGAGCAAGATAAGGATATCCTTCAGATATTCGACCTTGCTGAGGAGATGAAGGTCAACAAGAAGAACATGAAGGCTGCCATCGGTCGTAAGCTTGCTGCACGTGTGCTCAAGTCTTGGAACGAGGACTTCGTTGACGAGGATACCGGCGAGGTTGTATCTATCGAGCGCAACGAGGTTATCATGGAGCGTGAGACTGAACTTACTGAGGACAACATTGATGATATCCTCGATTCGGGTGCTCAGTCTATACTTCTCCATAAGGATGCCGAGGCTGCCAACAAGTATGCTATTATCTTCAATACACTTGCCAAAGACCCGTCAAATTCCGAGAAGGAGGCTGTGCTCTATATATACCGCCAGCTCCGTAATGCCGATCCTGCTGATGACGCATCAGCTCGCGAGGTATTCCAGAACCTCTTCTTCTCTGACAAGCGTTATGACTTGGGCGAGGTAGGTCGCTACCGTATTAACAAGAAGCTCGGTCTTGACACCGACTCTGAGGTACGCGTACTGACTAAGGATGATATCATCGAGATTATCAAGTATCTTATCCAGCTGGTTAACTCTAACGCTACCGTCGACGATATCGACCACCTTTCAAACCGTCGCGTTCGTACCGTTGGCGAGCAGTTGAGCAACCAGTTCTCTATAGGTTTGGCTCGTATGAGCCGCACTATTCGTGAGCGTATGAACGTACGTGACAACGAGGTGTTCCAGCCTACCGACCTTATCAACGCCAAGACTATCTCAAGCGTTGTAAGCTCGTTCTTCGGTACCAACCCTCTGTCACAGTTCATGGACCAGACCAACCCTCTTGCCGAGGTGACACACAAGCGTCGTCTTTCAGCTCTTGGTCCTGGCGGTCTTTCTCGTGAGCGCGCAGGCTTCGAGGTTCGTGACGTTCACTATACACACTACGGTCGTCTGTGTCCTATCGAGAGCCCTGAGGGTCCGAACATCGGTCTTATCTCTTCTCTCTGTGTGTATGCCACAATCAACGAACTCGGTTTCATCGCCACTCCTTACCGTAAGGTGAACGATTCTATCGTCGACCTCGACAACAAGGATGTTGTTTACCTCACAGCTGAGGAGGAGGAAGGTCACATCATCGGTCAGGGTAACGCGCCGCTCCGCGAGGACGGATCGTTCATCCGCGACAACGTTAAGTGTCGTCAGAACGCTGAGTTCCCGGTTGTACCTCCATCTGAAGTAGACCTTATGGACGTTTCTCCGCAGCAGATTGCTTCTGTTTCGGCAGGTCTTATTCCGTTCTTGGAGCATGACGACGGTCACCGTGCGCTCATGGGATGTAACATGATGCGCCAGGCAGTACCTTTGCTTCACAATGATGCACCTATCGTAGGTACAGGTCTTGAGAAGCAGGTTTGTGAGGATTCACGCACTATGATTACTGCCGAAGGCGAAGGTGTAATAGAATATGTAGACGCTACTACTATACGTATCCTCTACGATCGTACCGACGACGAGGAATTCGTAAGCTTCGAGCCGGCTCTTAAGGAGTATCGCATTCCTAAGTTCCGCCGTACCAACCAGAACATGACCATCGACTTGCGTCCTATCTGCAACAAGGGACAGCGTGTTAAGGCTGGTGATATTCTTACCGAAGGCTACGCTACAGAGAACGGCGAGCTCGCACTCGGCCGCAACCTTCTCGTGGCTTACATGCCGTGGAAGGGTTACAACTACGAGGATGCTATCGTGCTTTCAGAGCGTATGGTTCGCGACGACGTTCTCACTTCAGTACACGTTGACGAGTATTCACTCGACGTTCGTGAGACAAAGCGTGGTATGGAGGAGTTCACAAGCGATATTCCTAACGTATCAGAGGAAGCTACAAAGGACCTCGACGACAATGGTATCGTACGTGTTGGCGCTCGTATCGAGCCGGGCGACATCCTTATCGGTAAGATTTCGCCTAAGGGCGAGAGCGATCCTTCACCTGAGGAGAAGCTTCTCCGAGCCATCTTCGGCGACAAGGCAGGTGACGTTAAGGATTCTTCATTGAAGGCCAATCCGTCGTTGAGCGGTGTCGTTATCGACAAGAAGCTCTTCGCACGTGCCGTTAAGACTCGTGAGTCGAAGAAGCAGGACAAGATAATCCTTGCCAAGATTGACGAAGAGTATGAGGCAAAGAATGACGACTTGAAGGATATTCTCGTTGACAAGCTTCTCACTCTTACTGAGGGTAAGGCTTCAATGGGCATTAAGGACTACTCAGGTGCCGAAATCGTAACAAAGGGTACCAAGTTCACAACTACAATGCTTAAGAACCTCGAGTATGACGGAATCCAGTCGAACGATTGGACCGACGACGAGCACGCCAACAAGCTCATCTCGAAGCTCATTATGAACTACATCCGCAAGTATAAGTTGCTCGATGCAGAACTCAAGCGCAAGAAGTTTGCCATCACTATCGGTGACGAGCTGCCTTCAGGCATTCTGCAGATGGCAAAGGTATACGTTGCCAAGAAGCGTAAGATTGGTGTAGGCGACAAACTCGCCGGTCGTCACGGTAACAAGGGTATCGTTTCGAAGATCGTACGTATGGAGGATATGCCGTTCCTTGAGGACGGTCGTCCCGTCGACTTGGTATTGAACCCGCTGGGTGTGCCTTCACGTATGAACCTGGGACAGATATTCGAGGCTATTCTCGGAGCTGCCGGACGTAAGCTCGGCGTTAAGTTCGCTACTCCTATCTTTGATGGTGCCCACCTTGAGGACCTCTCTGAGTGGACTGACAAGGCAGGTTTGCCACACCTTTGCTCTACACATCTTTATGATGGTGAGACTGGTGAACGCTTCGACCAGCCAGCTACAGTAGGTGTAACATACTTCTTGAAACTCGGTCACATGGTTGAGGACAAGATGCACGCCCGTTCAATCGGTCCGTACTCACTCATCACTCAGCAGCCGCTTGGTGGTAAGGCTCAGTTCGGTGGTCAGCGTTTCGGAGAGATGGAGGTTTGGGCTATCGAGGCATTCGGTGCCAGCCACGTACTTCAGGAGATTCTGACAATCAAGTCGGACGACACCGTGGGCCGTTCGAAGGCTTACGAGGCAATCGTCAAGGGCGACCCGATGCCAACACCGGGCATACCGGAATCGCTCAACGTGCTTCTGCATGAGCTCCGTGGTCTTGGTCTCAGCATCAAACTCGATTAATCCCGACATCCCAAAACTATAGAAATATATGGCTTTCAAGAAAGATATAAAAGTTAAGAATAATTTCACGAAGATTACCATCGGACTTGCCTCTCCCGAGGAGATCCTGGAAAATTCGTATGGCGAGGTGACAAAGCCTGAGACCATCAACTACCGTACTTACAAGCCAGAGCGCGACGGCTTGTTCTGCGAGCGCATCTTCGGCCCGACACGCGATTACGAGTGCGCCTGCGGCAAGTACAAGCGTATCCGTTACAAGGGTATCGTCTGCGACCGATGCGGTGTTGAGGTTACTGAGAAGAAGGTACGTCGTGAGCGCAGCGGACACATCGAATTGGTTGTGCCCGTTGCCCACATCTGGTACTTCCGTTCTTTGCCTAACAAGATTGGCTACCTCCTCGGTATGCCGACAAAGAAGCTCGACCAGGTTATCTACTATGAGAAGTATGTAGTAATCCAGCCGGGTATACTTGAGGGACGTACTGATTCGGAGGGTGAGGAAATCAATGGTTCGCACAAGATGGACCTCCTCTCTGAGGACGAGTATATGGACATCCTCGACAACAAGGTATCGCCCAACAACGACGACCTTGACGACAGCGATCCCAACAAGTTCATCGCCAAGATGGGTGCAGAGGCTGTTTACGACCTTCTTGCTGGTCTCGACCTCGACTCGCTCTCTTACGAGCTTCGCGACCGTGCCAACAACGACTCTTCGCAGCAGCGTAAGACAGAGGCTTTGAAGCGCCTTCAGGTAGTTGAGGCTTTCCGTGGCTCTAAGGACGTGAACCGTCCGGAGTGGATGATCATGAAGATTATCCCCGTCACACCGCCTGAACTCCGTCCGCTCGTACCGCTGGATGGTGGCCGTTTCGCTACTTCCGACCTCAACGACCTCTATCGTCGTGTCATCATACGTAACAACCGCTTGAAGCGTCTTGTTGAGATCAAGGCTCCTGAGGTGATTCTCCGCAACGAGAAGCGTATGCTCCAGGAGGCTGTCGACAGCCTCTTCGACAACTCACGCAAGTCGAGTGCAGTCAAGAGTGATGCCAATCGCCCGTTGAAGTCGCTCTCCGACTCGTTGAAGGGTAAGCAGGGCCGCTTCCGTCAGAACCTCCTCGGTAAGCGTGTTGACTATTCAGCACGTTCGGTTATCGTCGTTGGTCCTGAGTTGAAGATGGGCGAATGCGGTCTGCCTAAGCTTATGGCAGCCGAGCTTTACAAGCCGTTCATCATCCGCAAGCTTATCGAGCGCGGCATCGTGAAGACCGTTAAGAGCGCCAAGAAGATAGTAGACCGTCGCGAGCCGGTTATCTGGGACATCCTTGAGAACGTAATGAAGGGACATCCGGTTATGCTCAACCGTGCTCCGACACTTCACCGTCTTGGTATCCAGGCATTCCAGCCTAAGCTCATCGAGGGTAAGGCAATCCAGCTTCACCCGTTGGCTTGTACAGCGTTCAACGCCGACTTCGACGGTGACCAGATGGCTGTTCACCTCCCGTTGAGCAACGAGGCAGTTCTTGAGGCGCAGATTTTGATGCTCCAGAGTCACAATATCCTCAACCCAGCTAACGGTGCTCCAATCACAGTACCATCGCAGGATATGGTGCTCGGACTCTATTACATCACCAAGATACGTCCGGGTGCAAAGGGCGAGGGCCTTACTTTCTACGGCGACGAGGAAGCTCTCATCGCAAACAACGAGGGTAAGTGCGACCTTCACGCTCTGGTTAAGGTAGTAGTTGACGATGTGGTAGACGGCAAGATGCAGAAGCGCATGGTGGAGACATCTGTAGGACGTGTCATCGTCAACCAGATTATCCCGAAGGAAGTCGGCTTCTTCAACGACGTAATCTCGAAGAAGACCTTGCGCGGACTCATCTCCGACGTTATCAAGGCTGTAGGTATGGCACGTGCGTGCGAATTCCTCGACGGTATCAAGAACCTCGGTTATCGCATGGCTTACGTGGCAGGTCTTTCGTTCAACCTTGACGACATCATCATTCCGCCAGAAAAGAAGGAAATCGTGGAGCGCGGTCATGAAGAGATTCGCAACATCCAGGACAACTATAATATGGGTTTCATCACAGAAAACGAGCGCTACAACCAGGTTATCGATACTTGGACCCATGTCAACAACGACCTTGCAAGCATCCTTATGAAGGAGATGACAGAGGCCGACCAAGGATTCAACGCCGTATTCATGATGCTCGACTCAGGAGCCCGTGGTTCTAAGGACCAGATCAAGCAGCTTTCAGGTATGCGTGGTCTTATGGCAAAGCCTATGAAGGCAGGTGCTGAAGGCCATCAGATTATCGAGAACCCGATTATCTCTAACTTCAAGGAGGGTATGTCGGTGCTCGAGTACTTCATCGCTTCGCACGGTGCCCGTAAGGGTCTTGCCGATACCGCTATGAAGACAGCCGACGCCGGTTATCTTACACGTCGTCTTGTAGACGTATCGCACGACGTAATCATCTCCGAGGAGGACTGTGGTACGCTTCGCGGACTCGTTTGCACAGCTCTCAAGAACGGTGATGAGATTGTCTCTTCACTCTCTGAGCGCATCCTCGGCCGTGTATCTGTACACGATGTCATCCATCCTTCTACAGGTGAGGTGCTTGTACATGCCGGCGAGGAAATCACCGAGCCAGTTGCCAAGGCCATCGAAAACTCTCCTATCGAGAGCGTCGAGATACGTTCGGTACTCACCTGCGAGAGCAAGAAGGGAGTCTGCATGAAGTGTTACGGCCGCAACCTTGCCACACAGCGCATGGTACAGCTCGGCGAGGCAGTGGGCGTTATTGCAGCCCAGGCTATTGGTGAGCCGGGTACACAGCTTACACTTCGTACTTTCCACGCGGGTGGTGTGGCTGGTAACGCAGCCGCCAATGCATCTATCGTTGCGAAGAACGATTGCAAGATTCACTTCGAAGACCTGCGTGTCGTTCCGTTCGTAGAGAACAACGGTGAGAAGGACATCAACTGCCAGATGGTAGTAAGCCGTCTGTCAGAGCTTCGGTTCATCGACCCGCATACAGATATTACACTCTCAGCAGTGAATGTGCCTTACGGTTCTTCACTCTACTTCAAGGAGGGCGACCTCGTGAAGAAGGGCGATCTCATCGCCAAGTGGGACCCGTTCAACGCTGTCATCGTTACGGAGTATGCAGGTACACTGCGCTTCAACGACGTCATCGAGGGCATCACATTCCGTGCTGAGACCGACGAGGCAACAGGTCTTACCGAGAAGATCATCACCGACTCGAAGGACAAGTCGAAGGTTCCTACCTGCGACGTGCTCGACAAGAACGGCGAAATCATCGGTACCTACAACTTCCCGGTGGGTGGTCACGTAGTATGCGAGGACGGTCAGACCGTCAAGACTGGTACTACACTCGTCAAGATTCCACGTGCTGCAGGTTCAGCAGGCGATATCACCGGTGGTCTTCCACGTGTTACCGAGCTGTTCGAGGCCCGCAATCCGTCTAACCCTGCAGTCGTTTCAGAAATCGACGGTGAGGTTACAATGGGCAAGGTTAAGCGTGGAAACCGTGAGATCATCGTCACATCAAAGACTGGCGACCAGCGCAAGTACCTCGTATCTCTGTCTAAGCAGATCCTCGTTCAGGAGCACGACGCTGTGCGTGCAGGCACTCCGCTCTCTGACGGTATCATCACTCCGGGCGACATCCTCGCCATCAAGGGCCCCACAGCCGTACAGGAGTATATCGTTAATGAGGTTCAGAACGTTTACCGTCTGCAGGGTGTGAAGATCAACGACAAGCACTTCGAGATTATCGTTCGCCAGATGATGCGCAAGGTTCAGATCAACGAACCGGGCGATACAACATTCCTCGAGCAGGAGATTGTCGACAAGCTCGACTTTGCAGAGGAGAACGACCGCATCTGGGGCAAGAAGTATGTTGTCGATGCAGGCGACAGCGATGTGCTCAAGGTTGGTCAGATCGTGTCGGCCCGCAAGCTGCGCGACGAGAACTCAAGCTTGAAGCGTCGTGACCTCCGTCAGGTTCAGGTGCGCGACACCGTGCCCGCAACATCTACACAGATCCTTCAGGGTATCACCCGCGCCGCTCTCCAGACCAAGAGCTTCATCTCTTCTGCATCGTTCCAGGAGACAACGAAGGTGCTCAACGAGGCCGCTATCCGTGGCAAGGTAGACCGTCTGGAAGGCATGAAGGAGAACGTTATCGCCGGTCACCTCATCCCCGCCGGTACAGGTCTCCGCGAGTGGGAGCGTCTGATTGTAGGCTCAAAGGAAGACTATGAGCGCATGCAGGCCAACCGCAAGAATGTTATCGATTTCTCTGACAACCAGAAATAAGAAAAACGATAAGACGTTATAAAAGGGACACACCTCTTTTTTGGGGTGTGTCCTTTTTGTGTTAGTTTAAGTAGGTGTTCATACAGACCAAAATAGAGCATAGAATCATTTAAATTAATTTTGAACACCTACTTATAACATTTATTTATAGCATTATTTTTTGCAAATTTCAAAAATAATGTTACCTTTGCATTAGACAAACAGACTGACGGCACCCCTTTCGACAGTAGTTGGCAGGATACCGTCAGTTTTTTTTGCCGTTTAAACAAACAAAATTAATAAATATCTAAATCGATCATTTTACAATGGACAACAACAACAATCAGCAGAATCAGCCCCAGCAGGCAAGTCTTTCGTTCACAAACCCTGCAGTGGCTCTTGGCGAATACGCCAATCTGGTAGTAATCACTCACTCTCCCAGCGAGGTAGTGTTCGACTTCGTGCGCACCCTTCCCGGTCTGGAGCATCCCGCAGTGTGCAGCCGCGTGGTAATGACTCCCGAGAACGCTAAGCGTCTCATGCTCTCTCTTCAGGAGAACATCAAAGGCTATGAGCAGACTTTCGGCCCTATCCAGTTCGCCGAGGATAAGATTCAGCAGCCCGCAGGTGGCCGCACAATCGCTCCCTTCGGCAACGGCACAACCAAGGGCGAGGCTTAAAAAAGAAACGAAAGCTCCTAAAGGCTATTTAAAACAGCATCAACGCAAGCCGGTAAGGTCTTTGTTGTAGCAACGATAGCCGCTATTATAAAAATAGGAGATTAAGATAAGGCCCACTACCAAACCTCTTTCGGCTTGGTGGTGGGTCTTTTGGTTAATGCTGTCTACAAAACAACCTTATCTATATGAACCAAACAGTCCTCCTTCTAATGGCGTGTCTTGCGCTTTCTGCTCAAACAACAGCTCAAACAGCACCGCAAACAACAGCTCAAACAACAGCTCAAGTAACATCTCCAGAAAATATGCCTCACATGCATCTGGTGCAGCATGTTGCCCCTGCTCCTGTGACGCGCCCTGTTTCATGTTCCCCAAAGGCGGATACCGCAGAGCGTCTTGTGTCGTCGACCTACACCTACGACAGCGAGGGGCGTGTCACCATGCATGTGAAAACAAACAAACGGACAAACTTTGACAGCACGGCAACTTATGGTTACATCTACGACAAGGTTGAGGCGAGCGCCGTAGACGACATCTCTGCCGACCTTGTTGCCAGACTAAAGGTCAAAGGCCGCACGTTCAGCCTTAGCGGTGCCGATCTCTCGCTCTATGACCCGTCAGGCCGTCTTGTTATGCACGGCCGCGGCTCCCTCACGGCACCTTCTGCCGGTCTCTATCTGCTCAAGTCGGAGGGCAAGACCGTGAAGGTTGTTGTGAAATGATTTTGAGCCTCGTTTCTGAGGCAAGGGCTCTCAAGGCGTGTTAAGCTCCCATGGTTTCACACGCCCCTTCCGCTTCACTCGCTTCGCTTTCTTGCCATAAAGAATTTTCGTCCGGCCATGAAGAAGAGCGCGACGCCGCAAGCGTTTTCGAGCGCCACCATCCAGAACGCGGCACCATAGCCCCAATGTTCTGCCACCACGCCGCCCAGCAGACAGCCAATGCCGAAGCCCAGGTCCCAGCCTGTTAGAATGCTCGAGTTTGCTGTGCCGCGCTGGTCATGGCGTGCCACCGCCACAAACATGTTGAGGAAGGCAGGATAAAGATGGCCGTTGCCCAGACCGATGAGTGCTGCTGACAGATAGTAGGCCACGGGATGGGGCACTGCCACGAACAAGATGAAGCCGACGAGCGACAGACACATGCCCTCCATGGCGTTTTGAGTCAGTCGGCCGTTGCGCAGCGCCTTGCGTCCTTGCAGGCGCGAGAGGAACAGGCCGCAGGATAGAATGGCGAAATAGGTGCCTGTGCCGCCCGTAATGCCCAGTGCTTCCTTGCTGTAAATGGCTAGATAGTTGCTGAGCACGCCCCAGCAGAAGCCAAACATGGCAATGTTTATAGCCAGCAGCCACGCGCGTGTCAGGAAGAAGCGGTCGAGCGACAGCTTGTCTTTGTTTTTTATGATCTCCTTTTCCGGCAGTTTCAGTGTGCCTGCAATGACCACGGAAGAGCCGGCCACCGCGAGGGCAATCCAGAAGAGCACCATGTAGCTGCCCACCGCATCGTGCAGCCATATTCCCACCGACGGGGCTATGGCCATGGCAAAATTGTTGCTTAACCCATACAGCCCTATGCCTTCGTTCCTTCGCGAGGCCGGCAGCACGTCAATGGCGCATGTGCTGTTGGCCACCGTCACCGCCCCGAAGGGTGCGCCGTGGAGCGTTCGGCAGATGGCAAACATGAGAATTGTGCCTGCTGCGATGTAGCCTGCAAAGCACACAAAGAAAGCGGTGAGACACACCATGAGCACCTTCTTGCGTGCAAAGCTGTCGACCACATAGCCGCAGAACGGACGCACCAGAAGAGCTGCCACGGTGTAGCCGCTCAGCACAATGCCTATCGTGTCTTTGGTTGCGCCAAACTGCTCGCTGAGATACAGTGGCAGCAGCGGCGTGAGCAGGTAGAAGGCGAAATAGAGCAGAAAGTTGGTGGTCATCACCTTTATGTAATCGGCGTTCCATAGCCGTTCGGAAGGTCTTTCTTTGGCTTGTGTCATGTTATCTTGAATTTTTTGTTTCCTTTTGTTGTTTTCCTTTGCAGATGCAAAGTTACAACTTTTAAGTAGGTGCTCAAACAAAAGTACAATAAAAGAACAGGATGTCCGTTATTTATTGAGATGTAATTTTTTTTTAGAACAGAAAAACCATAACGCAATGAACACAGACCGCCAGGGCATATACGATGCCCGCCAATTGGGAAAACCTAAATTTGTGGTGCTCGGCATACAGCACCTGTTTGCCATGTTTGGAGCCACCATCCTCGTTCCTCTCATCACCGGACTCGATGTGAGCGCCACATTACTCTTCGCCGGCATAGGCACCCTCATCTTCCACCTCGTCTCAAAAATGAAGGTTCCTGCCTTCCTTGGCTCCAGCTTCGCCTTCTTGGGAGGCTACGCCTCGGTCAAGCAGCTGTGTGTGGCGCAAGGTCTCACCGACGAGATGGCGCTCAACTATGCCTGTCTGGGTATTGCTGCCGCATCGGTGCTCTATTTTGTCATGGCCTTTCTCCTCAAGATGTTTGGCACCGACAAGGTCATGCGTTTTTTCCCGCCCGTGGTCACAGGCCCCATGGTCATAGCCATTGGTCTCACGCTGTCGGGCTCTGCCATCAGCAACTGTCAGCAAAACTGGCTCCTCGCCATCACAGCCATAGCCATAGTCATCGGCTCTTCCATCTGGGGACGTGGCATCATAAAGATTGTTCCCATCTTGCTTGGCGTGCTCGGCTCCTACGTCTTGGCGGCAGCCATGGGCGAGGTCGACTTCTCAAAGCTTGGTGAGGCAGCATGGATAGGCTTGCCTTTAAACATGGAGCGCACCTCCTTTGCTGTGCTTAAAGACCCAAACTTTGACCTTGTCCTCACATCCGTCATTGCCATCTTCCCAATAGCTTTCGCGACCATCATGGAGCATATCGGCGACATGTGTGCCATACAGAGCACCGTGGGCAAAAATTTCATCAAGGACCCTGGCTTGCACCGCACGCTCTGTGGCGACGGTCTGGCAACGCTGCTCGCTTCGGTCTTCGGCGCTCCTGCCAACACCACCTATGGCGAGAACACGGGCGTGCTCAACCTCACCCGCGTGTTTGACCCTGCGGTCATTCGTCTGGCTGCTTGCTTCGCCATCTTGCTCAGCTTCTGTCCAAAGTTTGCATGTCTTATCGCCCTGATGCCAGCAGCAACCATCGGAGGTGTGAGCCTCATTCTCTACGGCATGATCTCTGCTGTCGGTGTGAGAAACCTTGTCGAGACCTCTGTCGATTTCTCTTCATCGCGCAACGTGTTTGTGGCTGCTCTCATCCTGGTGGTGTCCATCGGCGTGCAGTATGGCACCGACGGTGGTGTGCAGATTGGCCCCATCACCTTTTCCGGTCTTGCCCTCGCCGCTCTCGTGGGCATCTTCCTCAACGCCATCCTTCCCGACCAGCTCGGCATGAAGGTAAAGAGCTTCAACGGCAAGGACAAGCCGCATCTGAAGCGATGAGGTAGAGACATTCTTGCCTTAGGAAAGTTCTTCCTGCCCCTCTCTACAGCAGCTGTGCCTTGATGCCCAATGACAGACCGAAGAGGTCCCAGAAGCCCATGCTTCCGGTGTGGACGAGGTGCATGACGTAGATGTCGTTGGTGCTCAGCTCGTAGAAGAAGCTGAGGCTCTTGATATATTTGCGGCGGTTGTTGGGCACGGCCTTTGTGAAGCGCTCGCCAACAAACACGTTCGGACGCAAGCGGGTGGAGAAAGGATAATAGCCGCTCTCATATTTTGTTGGCTGCTTGGTCCAGAAATCGTGGCCGAACACCGTGTTCAGGTAGATGCCACATTGCAGTGGCTCAATGCTCCATCCGTTGCTTATGAAGATTGACCACGGAATGTAGTTTTGCTTCACCGTCATCGTGATCTTGGCGTTGTGACTGTCATATTTTGGCACAAACCCAAAGAGCAGTTGTGTCTCCCACTGCCGGCGACGGCCATAATCCCAGCCAATGCCCACCGACACCAGACCCATGTTACCGCAAAACTGCATGACGTGCTGCGTCGGTATGAGCGAGTTCCATTGCTTGCGGTAGCGGTGAATGCGCCGGTCGTATCGGCTTATCGTGTTTGTGGTGTCTATCAGCGATGTGTCTATGTCTGTCTCGTCTTGTTGCAAGAAACAGGCTGCTTCAGTCGAGGTCGCGTAGAACCAGGCCGCCATGACGAGCAGCAGCGTGGCGAGCGCGGGTTTAAAAGTCGATAATCTCATAGCTGTAGTTTTCGTGGGTTATGGTGAAAATGTAATAATGTCGCTTCGGGGCGTTGCACACCTCATAGTAGATGGGTCCATCGTCAAAAAACCGGTGTTGCTCCATCTGGTGTCCGTGTCCGTAAAGGCAGAACAAGAGTCTTGGATACATCTTGGTGTAAAAGTTGAACGCCTTGGCCACGTTGTTGTTAAACTGTTCCGAGTAGGGTGGTGCGTGCATGCACAGCACCGTTCTGTCGAAGCGTTCGCCGTCTTTTGTCGTTTCTTGCTCCATGAAGTCGAGGTTTGGCACGGGCCGCGAGTAGTCATATTCTATGGCGTTGGTGTTAAGACACACAAACTTGACGCCTCCGGCAATGAAACTGAAGTCGGGGTCGCCAAAGATCACCTCATAGCTCTGGTTTCCCGTGCCCAGACAGTCGTGGTTGCCGAGCAGCGTCACGAACGGCACGCTGAGACCCTTCAGCAGGTCACGGCTCCACTCAAACTCGCGCGTGCCGCCAAAGTCGGTTATGTCGCCTCCGTGTACCACAAAGTCGATGCTGTCCTTTCGTCTGTTTATGTCTCTTATCTCGGCCTTCGTTTCATCGAACCATTGGTGCGTGTCGCTGATGAAGGCAAAGCGAATGGTGTCCTTGCCAAGCGTGGCTTTTTCTATCAGTGCCGCCTGCTTGGCGTTCATGCCTTTCTCGCCTTTCACCCTCACATCGTAAGGATGCACGTCGAACACTTTGTCGCATGCCGAGAGCAGCACGGCCATTAAGGCTGCCGCCACCATTGTGGCTGTGTGTCGTGTTGTTGTCATCTGCTTTTATGGTTTTTATGTTCTTGTTGTGTTGCTTTGCTTATAGCTCTACTGTTGTTTTGCAAGCGCTCTTTTGTAATCTTTGTTACAAATATATCGAAAAAATCGAAATCAAAGAATGTTCTTTTCTTAAAAAAAGCAATCATACGAATTTATGAATATTAATGGTTACAAATGGACCATTTTCGTTAAAAGATCACGGAAAAAACATTGGTCTCAGTTTTGCATATTTATGCATTTTTCGGGCCTTTTTTAGAGCCGTTTTAAAAGAGCCCAACTTACGATTTGAAAGTGCCCATTTGACATCCTCAAAGAGGCTCTTTGACGAGCTCATTAAGGCCCTTTGACAGCCTCAAAGAGGCTCTTTGACAAAACCACCCTGTTTTTAAGAGTTGTTAACAAAAATAATAAGTTAAACCCTGCTTTATTTTGAAAACAGAAAGTAAAATGCATGTTTCTGCTTACAACCGCTGTTTTGGATATTTATACGTTTCGTCTCTTGTTTTTGCATATTTATTCATTTTGTTCGCTTGTTTTGAGTTTTGTTTTCCTTCATAATTTCTCCTCACAAGCTTTAGACAAGAACGCCGCCACGCTCCACTTTGTCGCTTGCCAGAACGTCGCCGAAGGCGGCGAACATCCATATCCGCTGGTTGAGCTGCCGCAGGCAGCGAAGCCTGCGGTCCCATGACTGATGGTAAAATCGTCCTCGAAGAGGGCGAACATAAGCAAGCTGTGCAATTATTACCTATGTTCGCCCTCTTCGAGGACGTTTTTATTATATTGCTGTGAAACCGCAGGTTACGTTCGCTTCGCTCTCTTCACCAGCGGTTATGGATGTTCGCCGCCTTCGGCGACGTTTGCTTGAGAATATGCGCTTGCGAAAGTTCCGTAAAAGACATGCGAAGCATGAGTTAAAATTTTGTCAGCATTGTTTAATTTCCCGTCAGCAAAGTTTAAAAATTTTGGCTTTTCATGCAACAATGTCATCTGGCTATGACAATGTTGACAACCAGAAGGTTATGCTTGTGCGTAAAACCGCTGTGGCACGGGTGTTGCATTATGTTGAGTGAAAGCCGAAGCCAAAAGGGCCGGAAGGGAAGAGCGAGAGCTTGGAACCGAAGAGCAAACGAAAAGCCCGGAAGCGAAGAGCGAGAGCTTGGAACCGAAGACCTGAACGGTGGACCTTTCAAAAAACAGATAATTAATTAAAGAAAAACAAATAGAAGTCCCGAGGGAGGCGCAAGCCGAACAGAGGATGAGAAAAATAGAAATTAGGAGGTTTTTATTATGTTGTTAGCTCGTAGAAACAATAATCAGAATTGGTTGAACAATTGGTTTGATGACGATTTCTTTGATACGGCTTTGATGCCCCGCATGAACGCCACAGCTCCTGCTGTAAACGTTAAGGAGACAGCCGATGACTATACGATGGAAGTGGCTGTGCCTGGTCTTAAGAAAGAGTGGGTACGCGTAAACATCGACAATGAGGGCAACCTCAAACTGGCTATCGAGAACAAGTTTGAGCATAAGGAAGAGAAGAAAGACGACAAGAACGGTGATGAGAAGCATGTCCACTATCTGCGTCGCGAGTTCTCTTACAGCAATTACGAGCAGACCTATGTTCTGCCCGACGACGTCGACCGCAACAAGATAAGCGCCAAGGTTGCTGACGGTGTGCTCACCGTGGTCATTCCTAAAGAGGTTAAGGAAGAGCAGAAGACCTTGAAGAACATTGAGGTCAAATAATGACAATAGGTTATAAAGCTTATTGGTTATAAGGCTTAAAAAAATAAAGGCAAGCTCAAGAACCGTGAGGTCCAGCGAGTTTGCCTTTTTTTATATATACTGAACTTTTGCATTTATAATTTGGAAATCAGCCCCATCATTTATTCCCGTTTTTCAAGATATAGAAGTTAAACTCCAGACCTCCTGTCGGGCGGTTATGTACGCTTATCTTTCCGCCATGCAGGAGCACGGCGTTCTTGACAATTGCCAGTCCGAGTCCCGTTCCGCCCATCTTTCTGCTGCGTCCCTTGTCCACGCGATAGAACCTCTCGAAGATGCGCGGCAGATGCTCGGCAGGCACGCCCACACCGTTGTCGCTGAAAGAGAAGTGCCACTCGTCGCCCACCTCCTCGGCCGTGAGGTTTATCGTCGTTCCGTCGCCGGCATAGGCAATGGCGTTGTCGGTGAGGTTACGGAACACGCTGTAGAGCAAGCTCTGGTTGCCTTTCACCACCAGATGCTCCGGCAGCTGGTTCACGAACGCCATGTGCTTGGCTTCGAGCTGTAGGGCCGTGTCTTTCTCTATGCCCTCCACCATCGTGGCTATGTCGACATCGGCAAAATCTCTTTCCGTCGGTGCATCGTCCAGACGGTTCAGGGTCGAGATGTCGTGCAGCAGCGCCGTGAGCCGTTGAGCTTGGGCGAAGCTGCGTCTCAAGAACTGCTCCTTGGTGTCTTCGTTTATGTTGGGGTTTTCGAGTATGGTCTCCAGATAGCCTTGAATGCTTGCCACCGGTGTCTTCAGCTCGTGTGCGATGTTTTGTGTGAGCTGACGTTTCAGCACGTCTTGCTCCTGGCGTGTGGTCTGCAGACGCTTATATATCTTGACGATCTTCTCTGCAATCTCACCCAGCTCGTCGTCGGGGAAGGCGATGAGGTCTTCCGTGTCGAGCGATTCGCCGTGGTCGGCCCGTGTTGCAAACGTGCGCAGCTTCGTGATGTTGTCGCCCAAACGGTTTGTGAAGCGATAGAGAATGATGACGAGCACCAGCATGGCAGAGAGCGCGAACCAGATGTAGTGTTGGTCGGCTTTGAGCGATTCTGACAGGTTGTTGTCATAAGGCAAGGCGCTGCGTATGATGAGGCCGTTGGCGTTGAACCGTGTGGCGGAGTAGAAGAAATAGTCGTTCAGCGTGGTGCTGTTTCGCTCCACCGTTGAGCCGGTGCCTGTTGTCACCGCCTTCTTGACCTCAGGCCGTGACAGGTGGTTGGGCAGCTGCGAGTAGTCTTTCAGGCGGCTGTCGTAGATCACCTTTCCTTGTCTGTTGATAAGGGTCACACGCAGTTCGGGCATGGCATGTGTTGCCACATAGCGGTCGAGCTCCTCCTCCGATGGCATTGGGCGCTCTTGCAGCCAGTCTTCCATGCGGGCGTTATAGTCTTGCAGGCGAATGTTGAGCGAGTCGATCTTATATTGTTTCTCGCGGCTTTGCTGAAACACGATGAAGGCGGCAGCAAAGAGCACGAACACGGAGAGCACGCTCAGGTACAGCTTGTTGCCAACGCTTATGGTGAAAGGTTTTATGGGCATATGTTAAGTGAAGAGTGAAGAGAGAAGAGTGAAGAATGAAGAGTGAAGAGTGAAGAATGAAGAGTGAAGAATTCTATAGCTTAAACTTTTGACCGATTGGGGTTCATTATTTCATGCGTCAAAATAGTAGCCGAAGCCGAGGCGTGTGACGATACATTTGGCGAACGGTCCGATCTTTTTTCTCAAACGTGTAATGTTCACGTCCACCGTGCGGTCGAGCACCAGCACGTCCTTGGGCCACACGCGGTCGATGAGCTCCTGGCGTGAGAACACGCGGCCACGCTCCTCGAGCAGGAGGTGGAGCAGCTCAAACTCGGTCTTGGTGAACGGCACGTCCGTGCCTTCAATCGTCACGGTCTTCTTGTCGAGGTTCATCTCTATGCCTTGATAGCGCAGCACGTTAGTCGACGTGGCTGCGGGGTCGGCTGTGCGGCGGATGACGGCTCTCACGCGCACCAGCACCTCACGGATGGAGAACGGCTTCGAGATGTAGTCGTCTGCTCCCAGACTGAAGCCCGTCAGCGTGTCGTTCTCTGTGTCGCGTGCCGTGAGGAAGATGATGGGTATGGCAGCTGTGGCAGGGTTGTCTTTAAGCTTACGCGCCATGGCGAAGCCCGACATGCCGCCCATCATCACGTCGAGCAGCATGAGGTTGAACGAGCCGATGTCGAGGGTCAGAGCCTCTTCTGCCGATGCGGCTGTTTCGACCTCGTAACCTTCGGTCTCAAGGTTAAACTTCAGAATTTCGAGCAGGTCTTGCTCGTCGTCCACTACCAGAATCTTATATTTCTGTTCCATATCCTTGTCCTTTTTTTTGTTCGGTGATGAGTTTTGTTGTTGTCGTGATCTGATGAATCACGATGCAAAGTTACGCCCTTGCCTGTTCACATCTGTTGCAATGATGTTACAATGCGGTTACATCTGCTTGCGTGGCCTTTTCAAATGTCTTGCAAACGGGTTTTGTTTGCCTTTCTCGTGTAGGTTTTTTATTTGTTTCTCTTGTAATAGTGGGCAAAGTTGTTGAACGGTGCCGTCACCACCTCATAGCTGCTTGCCTCATACACGTTGCCGTAGGGGTCGTAGGCGCGTACGGTGAGATGACTGTTGCGGCGTTTCGGTTCATAATAGAAGAGGTGGTTCATGATGAGATAGCCGTTGCTCTTGCTCACGAAGCGGAAGGGCATGGCCTTGCAATATTTGTGGTGGTAGCCCGCGGCAAAGGCGTCTTGCCCCCTGCTGCTTATGCGGAACATGGGGTGCTCAATGCTGTCTTCTATGACCGTGACGTTCCATCTTGAGTCGGCGTTGAACACGTTAGCCACCAGCATGTTGGTGGAGCGTGGCAGGTTCCAGTCGTTGGCATACGACTCGCCGTTGAAGTTGGTGTCGGCGCGGAAGAGCGTCATCTGTCGTCTGGCTGGCCAGAATGTGCCTTTATAGTAGCAGTCGGTTATGGCAGCTTCGCCGAAGGTGTAGACATAATAGCCGTTTGGTGTGCCGCAGATGTTGATGTTCGACTGCCAGATGTTGCCACAGGCGGCAGCATGACAGTGTTCCATGATGTCGTGGCCCTCGAAAGAGATCTCGTGGTTTATGGCAAAATGGGTGTGTCCGCAGAACAGCTCGTAGCCGCCCTTGAAGCGGCGCAGCAGGGCGAGGAGCTGAGAGAGGCGCGATGACGAGTAGTGGCCCACCTCCGATGCGATGTTCAGCGGGTGCGCCTTCTCGTTGGGCGTTGTGCCGAAGGTGAAGGGTATGTGGTAGCAGAGCACCACCTTCTTGTGGCGAGGTGTGAAGGCGAGGTCGCGGCGCAGCCATTGCATCTGCCGGTTGGTGAGCTCGCCCGGCGACCAGTAGGCTTTGCTCTTTGTAAACTGCACGTTGTTGAGGCACACATAGTGTTCATCGCCACGGTCGAACGAATAGTCGGTGGGTCCCCAGCTCTGTTCCCATTTCCTGCGGTAGAGGGCGTTGCCGTCCTGGTCGTGGTTGCCTATGACGGAGAACAGGCGCATGCGTGAGCTGCCGAGCGCTGCTCGTATCTGCCGTTCGAGCGTGGCGTTGTAGCCGCCATAATATTGCACGTCATCGCCCATGCTCAGACCGTAGACGGGCATGTCCTTGGGCCATTGCTCTATGGTGTGGCGTATGTCTGTCATCGTCTCGTCGGTGAAGCGTGCCACATCGCTTTTCTCGATGGGGTTGTCGTCGGCGCTTGTGTAGAACGGGTTCATGGCGTTTGTGACCTGCGGGTCGCCAATGACGATCATCTTGTAGGAGCGCTCCTTGCCGTGGGGCAGACGCTTCAGGCGGAAGTCATACTGCTTGCGCTTTCTTGTTATGGGCAGGTAGAAGCAGGCGGTGTAGTCGGAGTCGGAGTGTACAGGCACCTCGCAGTAGTTGGGCACGGTGTAGAACACAAACTTTGCGTTCTTGTCGCGTCTGAAGGCGTAATGTCCGGTCGAGTCGGTGCGCATTATCCTGATGCCGTCGCTCACCACCACGCCCACGGCGGCGCTGCCGTCGCTGAATGTCAGCGTGCCGCCAATAGAGTCGGGGATGTTTCTGAGCGAGTCGAGTCGGCGTGCCTCAAGCCATGCCCCCGCCTTGCCAGTGACCTTTCCCAGCACGCGCTGCATGGCCGCCGGATCTATGGCTGCCTCGTTGGCGGGCTTCACAGCCTTGTGCTGCGGCATGGCGAGCATGGTTAGCAGCCCGAGGGCAAGGATAACCGACAATATGATGATGTTGTTGCGTTTCATCGTGTAAGGTTTGCTTAATGTTCTGAGTTTCTGTTAGCCATTTGTGTCATCTCATTTCCCAATCGTCAATGGTTCCTGTCTTCGATGAGAAACTTATGCCTATGCATCGCGTGGGGCGCGGGTCGGCCAGGTAAGGTCGGCCGTAACCTTTGGCTTCTATCTGCTGCAGAGCTTCCTTGGCCGTGCCGTCGAGCTTGAACTCAAATATATAGATGTGTGTTTTTGTTTCTATTATGCAGTCGGCGCGGCCCTCGCTCTGCTGCTTCTCCGTGAGCACAAGATATGTGCTGATGATGCGGAACAGCAGGTAGAAGGTATAGTGGAAAAAGCGCTCGCGCTCCGGCTCGTTTTCCTTGCGCCGCATGGTGTAGGGAATGCTTGCAAAAAAGGCCGTAAGCTGTCGCTTCAGCGCGTCCATGTCGTCGGCGGCCAGCGTGCGAACAAGCTGGGCCATCTCCGAGAGCACAGGAACCTTTGGCTGAAGATAGTTGTTGGCTATGGCCGTGGCGAAGCCGCGTTTCACCTCGTTGTTGGGCAGGTCAAGCATGAAGGTGCCTGTAAGGGGGTCGTAGGCCTTTATTGTGAGGTAGCCGCTCTGGTAAATCATGGGCAGGGGGCGTTCGGCGTCGGCCTTGTAGTCTATAAAGTCGGCCACGTCATAATACTTGCCTGTAAGATCGTTAAGGTTCTCGTGTGTGTGGTTGAGCAGGCGTATAAGATATGTAGGTGTGCCCGAAGCAAACCAGAAGTCGCGCAGCTCGCCCTTGCTGAAGGCGTTAAGCACGCTGAACGGGTTGTAGATGTCTGTGAGGCGCTGCCCGAAATGGTAGCCGTCATACTGTAGCCTGAGCTTTTCCCTCATCTCCTGCGGAGACACGCCCTGCTCAGCGGCCATATCGTCCATAACATCATGAAACACCTCCTCCATCTCGTCATTAGTTATGCCGCACAGGGCCTCGAAGCGCCTGTCCATGCTTATGTCGGCAGGCTGGTTGAAGCCGCTGAACACGCTTACCTGCGAGAATTTCGTCACGCCTGTAAGCAGCACAAACTGAAGGTGTGCGTCGGCTGCCTTGAACGTGGAGTAGAATCCTTTAAGAATGTTGCGGTTATACTCCTCTATCAGAATGTCCTCGCCGTTGGTGCCTTTCGTGCGGTAGCCGGTGTCAAGCACGTCGAGCAACGGCTTGTCATACTCGTCTATGAGCACCACGCTGCGCTTGCCTGTGGTGTTGTGTATGTGCTCAAGCACATGGGCGAAGCGGTCGCCAACGCCTTGGCCGGTTACAGGCACAACGCCATAGTGCTCCTCCCATTCTGACACATAGGCCATGAGCTTGTTGCGGAGCGCCTGTCCGTCGGTAAAGTCGGTGCTGTTGAAATCAATATGGAACACAGGATACGTCTCCCAGTTTTTCTCCAACTTTTCTATGGCAAGGCCTTGGAAAAGTTCCTTTTCCCCTTTGAAATAATACTCGAGCGTAGATACCAACAAGCTCTTGCCGAACCGCCGCGGGCGACTCAGAAAATAAATTTTGCCTTCATCTAACAGCTTGTGAATCAGGGCTGTCTTGTCCACATACACATAACCGCCATTTATTATGGACTTAAAATCTTGTATTCCTACTGGATATTTCATACTGTGCTGTTCTGCAAGCTTTTTTTGCAGCTTTTGCAAATATAACCATTTATAATTTAAAGGGCAACTTTTCTCGCAAAAATTGTTGCTGTATGAAAAAAAACTGTTATATTTGCATTTGTGTTTGTCCCTGCCGATTTTAACTGGCTTTAGCTGAAAGCCCTTTGGGCTTGAGGAGGGCGGACATATATACATAAAAGGCGTTACTGACGCTTTGGTTTTGACGGTCTATGAACTTCGCAACTTCACAACTATCTGTCAAGAACAAAGCAACGGAAACGCCCCAAAGGGTGTATTGTATCTATGCCCTTGATGTCATCATACGCAGTTTTGCGTATGATGCATCAGGGCGTACTATATACTTGCACACGTGGGGCTTTCAGCGTTGCTCGTTTCGACAGATAGGGGCAATGCGAAGGCCAATAGACCGTGGAACGAGCAGAAGACTGGCTCCACGTTTTTTTGTATATATACTCGTTTAACTGTTTAGAAAACCATTTGGAGCCAATGGCTAAAGGAGAAAAACAATATGGATTTTAATGGAAACGTAGAATCGGCTAAACGTTCTCTGCAAGATGAGGTGGTTACGAACAAGCACACCTATGATGAGCCTTTCGGAAATGCTGCAAGCTACAGAAAGGTTGTAGAGTACCTGTACGCATGTGTTGTGAGTGGGGAGAACATTGCAGATGCAAAGGATTGGTTGTACAATATTTATGCCGACCAGCCTGCTGAAGCAAAAGAAACTTTTAATGCTCAGGTAGAGCTTGTGGCTGATGTGTTGGTGAACTTGAAGACTGCCGGCAAACTCAAGTAGATGAGTACACAAGCAACAAAGCCGTATTGTGGGCTTGAAGATGCACTGGAGGTGTTTGCAAAGTTTGTTATTGTATATGAAGAAAAGATAGCGAAACTTCGTAATTACACCGATTTTAAAGTGGAATTTCCACGGACAAGTAAAATATTCGATAATAAGATACAGCACTGCGTGAAATATGTAAAATGTTGCGATATGAAAAACATTAAAACATATGCCAAATATACTTTGTTCTTTGCAAAAAAGAATTATCAGGTTGCCGATTTGTGCCGTCATCTTAGAAACTCTTTTGCTCATGCGCTTATTGAAACAGATGGTATGAAGTTATTCATAACCGATGTTAATAACAAGAAACAGACCTCTTCGTCTGGATATTTGGACAAATCTCTTATTATAAGTTTTCTAACAGAACTGATAAATGAATACGAGGAAAGTTTCACAGTGAGCAAACGTAAACGTAAGTGTAAATGATTAAAAACAAAAACTATGAACATCATGAAACGATTTCTTTTGCTATGGATTCTGTCCATGGCAATCATGCATGTGTCTGCCTACGATTTCGAGGAAGGCGGCATCTATTACAATATGTTGCCCTATGGGCATTTTGTAGAAGTAACAAAAGACGGTGTAAATGGTCAACCTTATGATGGCGATTTCATCGTCCCTGCCAATGTGTTGCATGACGGGCAGGAGTACATAGTGGTTGGAATAGGCAAAGATGCATTTTCTTCAGCCAAAATTACATCAATTAAGTTTCCAGAAACAATCAGTTCAATAGGAGAGTACGCCTTTTATGGTTGTACAGAGCTGAAAGAAATAAGCATTCCTAAAGGGGTTGACTTTGACTGATTTTACTTTACACTTTTCTCTTACTTTTACTAAATTACTTTA
>OIXA01001903.1_pt1 | contig 25130 bp, 13 predicted proteins | sample 1587721 | NCBI WGS metagenome assembly OIXA01 (sample SAMEA3888900, study PRJEB22519) | human gut metagenome | biome: human gut; feature: human-associated habitat; material: faeces | place: Denmark | collected 2013
GGATGGGGCCACCGTCTCCCTCGCGGAGTATGTGAAGGCGCAGCTCGGCTTCAATCCGAGCACGGCCGACGTTATCGACTACGTCCGCGAGCATCCTGAGGAAATAGGCAGCGCGCTGGTTCCGAACGCCAACGAGGGCAAGCCGGACATGCCCGATGCCCTGATCGGCGGGGAAGGCAATGACGTCATGTATGGGCAGGGCGGCAACGATCTGCTCATCGGCGACGGCAGCAATACTTCAGGCGCAGACGATACCCTGCACCGGCTCGCGCAGGAACTCGGCACTCTTACGGGGGGCTCACACGGGGTCACTCCGGCATCCCTGAGCGATGCCATCCTGAATCTGGGCCACGATAGCGCCAAGCTGCATGAGCTTGCGGACTGGTCGGAAAAGCATCTGGAAAACTCGTCCGACGGTGACGATTGGCTGTTCGGTGGCGAAGGGAACGATGTCCTCTTCGGTCTGGGCGGCAATGACCACTTGTACGGCGGCTCTGGAGACGACGTCCTTTTCGGCGGCAGCGGAGATGATTACCTCGACGGTGGAGAGGGACAGGATATATTGTTCGGCGGCTCCGGGAACGACATCATCAAGTACGACTCCTCCGACTTCCTTGTGGACGGCGGCGACGGCATCGACTTCCTGATTACCGACAACAAGGACCTGACCCTCGACGATCTGCTGCGGAACACCGATCCGAATAATGGCCCAATCGTCCAAAATGTGGAAGTTCTGATTTCCGGGGACGATGCCTTGTCGCTTACGGATACGGCCGGGCTGAAGCAGTACGGCATAGAGCTCGGCCTTGACGGGGACAAGGAAACGCTGACGTTGAGCGATGCATGGATACAGCAGGACGACGCCTTCGTGAATGCGGATGCGGGCCTTACCATCCAAGTGCATGGCCTCACGCCGGAAACCGTCACGGACGATCAGGCGATGCTCCATAAGTTCATTCTGGAAAACGCGCAGTAACATACACGCATCCTCCCGGATCGACTATACCGCGCAATCCGGGAGGATGCCCGAAGGGCCTATGCGTATCCTGGGGACGATGGCCGCCTCGTTGGCCGCACTGCCGGGCAACGAGGTGCTGTTCGCGTCGGAGTACGGGAGGCGGGATTTCTCGCTCCCTGGCGTCAAGAGGGTTCTTCTGAAGAAGCCCAAGGACAGGAAGAAGGCTGTGGCATCGATATCGACCCCCGCCCTTGACGCCGGGGAACGGGATTGGACCATGGCCTATTTGCGCGGCCGGGCCACGGCTTCGTCGCTCATGGGCGTGCTTGCGGAAGGGTTTGAGCCCGACATGGTGATCCTGTCGGGTTCTATGGGCAACGGTCTGTTTGTGCGGAACCTGTTCCCGGAAGCTTTCCTTGTCGGGTATGCCGACTGGTATTTTCGGGATGAGGCCGAGACCCGCTATCCTCTCAGCACCATGCCCGACATCCCCCTGGCCCCCCGCAATATCCGCAACACGCTGCAAGCGAAAAACTTTTTTGATTGTAACTGCCATTTTACGACGACGGAATGGCAGCGGGAGCAATACCCCGAAGGGATGCGCGGGTTCATTTCCGTACTGCGGAAGTGTGTGCTCCAGCAAGTTGAAGGAACCACCATAAATATTTTTTGCTGCTACGATATGATCTCCGGCCTGAGCAAGATTTTCAATGGTATAAGTAATCGCTGCCGCTCCGGAAGCTACTGCTAATGCTGCAACGCCGCCTTCCAGTGCTGCCATTCTCTGCTCAAATACGTCCTCTGTCGGGTTTGTCAGACGTCCGTAAATGTTACCTGCATCTGCAAGTCCGAAACGTGCAGCTGCATGATCGCAGTTTCTGAATACATAAGAAGATGTCTGATAGATTGGTACTGCTCTTGCATCTGTAACCGGATCCGGACTCTCCTGTCCTACGTGAAGCTGTAATGTTTCAAATTTGAAATGTCTGTCTTTTCTTTCGATTTTTTTGCTCATGTGTATATCCTCATCTTTCTCTGATTTATAATAATCTTTTTCTCTGCAAAACTGATTCCGGCTCTTAAGCCCCTTATCTGCAAGTCATTTTTGTTTCTACGCTTTTCATATCTGTTTGATATGATTTAGCATAGTTGTATATTACCATTTAATTCCTAGTACGTCAATAGGAAATTTTCTATAGCGTTTAATAGCTAATAACTATAACGTTTCCAAAAAACAGTGCGGATAAGACAATCCGACAAAATGCGAAAGACAAGGATGATCTGTCATTTAATACAATTTTCAATCACGCCGCCGCCTACAACGATATCTCCATCATATAACACAACTGCCTGCCCTCTGGTGATAGCTCTCTGTGGTTTATCAAAACGCACGTGCAGCACTCCATCTTCCGTCTGCCATGCTACGGCCTCCTGCTCCGGATGACGGTAACGGATCTTTGCTTTCAGTCTCATTGGCTCCTTCAGAGATTCACAGGAAATCAGATTGACCTTTGTTGCAGTCAGTTCCGAATGGAAAAGATCCTCATTATTTCCCAGAACCACCTGATTGGTCTTTGGAGAAATATCACACACATACAGTCTGGATGCTGCCGGAATACCAAGTCCTCTTCTCTGGCCAAGTGTATAGTGGATGATTCCTTTATGTTTACCAAGAATGTTTCCTTCTGTATCTACAAAATCGCCCGGGATTGATTTACGTCCTGTGTACTGTTCAATAAACTTTGCATAATCACCGTCCGGTACGAAACAGATATCCTGGCTGTCATGCTTTCTGGCATTAACAAAGCCATGCTTCTCTGCGATCTCACGCACTTCCGTTTTGCGAAGCCCGCCAAGAGGCAGGGAAATATGCGCAAGCTGCTCCTGTGTCAGCATATAAAGCACATAACTCTGATCCTTCGTATCATCCACAGCTTTCTTTAATAAGTAACGGTTCTTCTCCTCATCATATTCCACACGTGCATAATGTCCGGTTACAATATAATCATACTCCAGTTCACGCATTCTCTGAAACATCTTGTCAAATTTCAGATAACGATTGCAGTCAATGCAGGGATTTGGCGTGGCTCCATGCTCATAGGCATCCACAAAGCGGTCCATAACATCCTCTTTAAACCTCTCGGAAAAGTTAAAAACATAGTACCTGATCCCCATTCTGTAGCAGACATTTCTGGCATCCTCCACATCATCCAGAGAACAGCAGGTTTTCTCTCTCTTTACTCCTATGTCCTCATTGTGAAATAATTTCATGGTAGCACCGATACATTCATCACCGGTTTCCTTTGTAAGCAGAGCTGCCACAGAGCTGTCCACTCCGCCGCTCATTGCGATAATTGCTTTTCTCATTTTTATTCCATCCTGTTCTGTGATCCGATTACACGGAATATTATTGTTTATGATAATTTTATTTATGTTATGATAGCTGTTCTGCAAAATACTGAACAGTTACATAAAAATCATTTGTACAGCATATCTATTCTAACACATTTATGTAAAATAAAAAAAGCCCTAAAAAGGGCTTTTTTATTTTACACAAATAATGGAGTAGAATAATAACGGTCACCGGAATCCGGAAGAAGAGCTACGATTGTTTTTCCTTTATTCTCCGGTCTCTTAGCCAGCTGGATTGCCGCATAGAGAGCCGCACCGGAAGAAATACCAACAAGAATTCCCTCATGTTTGGCGATCAGCTTGCCAACTGTAAAAGCATCCTCATTCTCAACCGGAAAAACCTCATCATAAACCTCTGTATATCCCGTATGTTGATATTGAAGAAAGCCTATGGAATTACAATGGATAGGAGGGACAACAACCTCGCCATCCATACGAATCTTTCCCTTGCGATCTCCTATACGGATTTCAGCTAAGCCATACTCATCAAAATAGCCAATATAATCATATATAGCGTCGCAAAGCACAGCGCCATCTAAGTCTTGAATGCCCATTTTCCCATTACTGCTAAAGCAAACAATATTTCCTTGAGGCTCCCAGAGGGTCAGTGAAGCTTCGGCTGTTGCAGTTGTAGCCTGAAAGAGTAGGATGAGCATAAATGCCAGCATCATTTTTTTCATGTTGAAAGCCTCCTTAGTTTCCTGTGACCTTTAATTGATCGCCCCATCTAAACTCAATGCCTTTCGATATCCATTCATCATATTTGGCATCAAAGTTATAGATTTGCAATCCTTCACCCTTAGCGCCTATGCCGACAAGGGCATGATCCAAATGTATCGGTTGACCATCAGCGTCCATATAGTCGAAGTCTTCAATATAGCTTTCCCCATAGTCGGTGCTTTGCAGGAAGCTGGTCAGCTGGCCCAACGCGTCATAGGCGTAGGTGCTGGTGGTGGTTGTGCCGTTCTCTTTGCGCACCTCGCCCGTGATGTAGCCGTTCTTGTTGTAGCTGTAGCTGAACGCGATCTCGCTCGCGCTGCTGGTCGCCTGCGTGAGCAGATTGCCTACGCTGTCGTAGCCGTATACCGTTGTCAAGGTGCTCGACGAGGTTTCAATCCTCTGGCCTGCTGCGTCGTGGGTGTAGCGGGTCACGTTTCCTGTTCAAGATCAATTTTCTACTTCTTTGTATACAGTCTCAAATTCGCCCAAAGTATCTTGAAATAATGTAGTGGGATTTCCTGTACGCCAATTTTCAATTAGTGCCGTTTCAAATACTTCTGATACACGCGCATAAAAAGCCGTCTCTGAGGATCCATACATCTTAAAGAAACTATTTATTGTTTCACGAGAGGTATCCCCGTATATATTATTACTACTGGCAACATGTAGCGGATAGACTTCCAATCGCTTTTGATAGGGAAAATAGTAAACATTCAAAATAGCACTGACAACAGAATTGAGGTTTGGAAGAGAAACAGAATAAATAAACAATATCCGATTTTTATCAATTTCCCATACGACCTGAAGATTCTCATCATCCGATAACATGTGATTACTAAAGCCAAGACAAATAGTGTCAGGAACAGCATATTTGACAGAATCAATAGTTTTTGCTAATCCACTCATGTTATTCCATGACGTTGAAGTAAGGTGCCCTCCCCAAATATCTTTTGTGCCAAAATACATTTCATCAAAAATGTTTCTTATCATAATTTTTTTAGCGCAATTGAACGTTCCAATAGTCAGAATAAGTATTAGTATGATGATTAATATGTTCTTCAATCCCCGTTTCATGGAACAACCTCCAATTCGTTTGACCCGTGTTCCAAACTAACTATAAATGCATACGCTTCGGGCTCGATCGTTTTCAATTCTTCTAGAGAATTAATATTTAGCCGACTCAATACCTCTGATATTACAAAGTCAAGTGACGTATGCGACAGGAAAATCTCCGCACGTGTCTCGCCATTTTCCAACCTTTTAAAGTATATTGCTTCTGCCTCACTATGCGAGATATTCTGTGTTTTCATAATGTTCATCACATTATCCGCATCAAGATCAGCCATATAATCATCTGGTGAAAAGGCTACTTTCCCATTATTGGTGCGAATAGTTGCATCGCCCAACCATCCTGCCATATCTTCACGCGTTGAATCACTGCCTCCTGTTTGTTGATTAGCCAATTTCCGTTTAATCCACTCTATGACGTCAAAAGTAAATGGAGGATAGTCAGTTGCAAATATAGCAGCTTTTGTAATATTGTAATGTGCATAATCACTGGCAGTAGACATGGCATTATATTGATCAGTCCATAGCCGTTCAAATTCCAGATCAGAAAGCTGCTTGCCTAGGGCAATTTCCATTGAAGCCTTATATTGCGCCAGTGTTTTTGGATAATTAAGAAGTGCTGTATAAGACATTGTTTCTACTGCTCCAAGAATCTGATTTTGAACTCGCACCTTATAGCGTAACAGTTTATACTCCTGCTGGGAAAGTCCGATAACTTTAGTAAAAAGCTGTTCCTCTGGAATTAGCTCAGTTGTAACAGTACCATCCCACATCATCATATCAGCCCATTCTTTAAAGCTGTCGTTACTGTCCCCGTAAACCAGGCGCCCAATAGCTCTTGTATAAACCCAGTCAATCTCATCGTCGGTAAGCCTTGGATCAAATGGCTCTTACTTCAACGACCACAAGATTTCTTACCGCCCGCTGACCGAATCATTTATCCATACTTAATCACTGTCCATGTATACTTAAATACGGATAAGGTTCCATGAATACTTCAGCTATTTTTTTGTCCGATAACATGAGATATATAGAACACGATTCAATCTGTACTTCATCAACATTCGAAGAAAAAGTAGCAATATTCTGATTGGTGAAAGAAATGCTCAATTCAATTTTTTCTCCATAAACATCTATATACATGATCAACGACAGACCGTTATCATATTCTCGCTTAAAAATCAGTTCTCCCCCTTGCTCCTCACCAATATAAATTGGACAATCCAGAAAAAGTTCAACAAAATCATTTTCTTGAAAATGCTTAATCATTCGGTTTTCCCCTCCCTATTTTTATTTAGGTATAACAGTTATGATATCTCCATTTTCATTGGAAACAACCCGAATATCAATCGTTTCATAAACAAAAGTACCGGGCTTATTTCCTGGTGATTTAGTACCATTTATAATCGCGTCCTCAACAACAGACGGCGGAATACCTCGAGGATCAACATATTTGTCTACAAAGCTACTATATTCATAAGTTCCAGGCTGTAAACCGTGTTCTTTGGCAATTTCTGTGGCTCTAGCATATTGCTCAGCACGAACTTCAGGAGTATCTGGAGCCATACGTTCCAAAGCATGCTGAGAATACTTCCTACCATTAATGATTTCTCCACCCTCCGGCATATCCCAAAGGTTTTCAAAATCAAACGCCTCATCAAAAGTACCAGCCGGGACCTTGCCATACTGCATCCCCATCTTGTTGCCGTACTGGATCATCCATTCGGTTGTATAGGGATGATTGCTGATAATCCAGTTGGTGTATACGTTGTATGCTCCAATGGCTCCCGCTTCAACGCCTACGAGATTTCTCACTGCTCGCCAATAATCCGGATCGCTCATCGGCGTATTCCATGTGGTTTCCAATTCACCGCTTAGGCCGGATGTCCACCAGTTCAGGAACGTCGATACATTTGGATCCTGCCGGAACGCAATATATCTCGTTGCGTAACCCTGATAGATCCCAACCACCACGTCGGGGATACCAGCCGTTGCATAGTTCAGTGCGTTATAGAACGAAAAATCATTGATTAACGCGTTATAACGAGCATCCGCAGATGTCATGATGCTATTCCAATCTTCAACCGCCATCTGCCATATAGGTGATAAGACATACTGATTGATCGCCGTTCCAACAGGCTTTACATATTTTTCATAGAGCGTTTTGTCTATCGGGATTGGCTCAAATGTATTCTTGCCGCTTAGATTATTGTACGCTTTCGCAGCCTGATTGTATCGGGGGATCAGATACTCCTGCAAACGCTTTGCTGCATCCGGCCCGATAAACATCACGTCCCATCCTTCAGGGCGTGTTGGCGCGGGGGTAGGTTGCGGATTGCTGGGCGTTGGTGTCGGCGCCGGTGTCGGCATCGGAGCAGTTGGAGTATTTACTGTCGCTTTGCTGCCTGAGTTGCCTTTTAGCAAGGTACATGCACTGATAAAGATTGCGCTGGCTTCAACGCGCCCCTTCGCGGTTGACATGTCTATTTGGCTTAGTTTATTCGCAGCCTCTCGAATAATGCCTTGCGTCTTAGCATCCAGATCGTAGTATTTCTTTGCGTATTCACCAAATAGCTGTGCATGATCAATAACTGTCTTCTGAACCGCCGCCTTGACATAAGCTGTAGCTGTCTTGACAGCTTTTTTTGCGGATGCTGTTACTTTATTGATCAGATTCTTTGCCGAGCTGATAAGTTCCTTAAACAGCATACCGCTGGGATCGCCAAGATTCAAAGGATCATTGACACAATACGCATACCGATTGAGCGACAACGGAGAGATAGCCTGTCCGCGCACAATATCCTTCTGGCTGAACCTGCCCAAAGCCGGTTCAAACTGCCTTGCGCGCAGATTCAGCATGCCGGTGGCTGCGTCATAGGCTTCGGCATTGTAGGTGAATCCGCTGACCTTCACGCCGCCCATCTGCTCGCCAAAGGCAGTGTAGGCGAAGGATTGCACCTTTACGCTGATATCCGGCAAAGCGGAGGATACCGCTGCACCCGCGACAGGTGCGTTCACAGTCTGCGCCACCGACCCTCGTCCGTCATAGACGTAGCTGGTTTTGCTGTTCGCCGTGTAGGCCGCTATGCGTTCGAAGCCATAGGCGTAGGCGGTGGTCGTGCTGCCGTTCTTGCTTGTGCTGGTCTCAGAAATCACCTGGTAGTATTCCTGCGTGAGATCATACAGGTATTCCGTCGTGGCCCATTCCAGCCCGGCGGGCATGTCCGCTTCGTCCGCGTTGATCTGGCCCTGCGTCGGCTCCACAATCTCCGGCAGCCCTGCAATGTTCCCGCGAAGCAATTCTTCCAGCGTAGAGCGGTTTCCGTTGCCGACCTCGCTCTTGCTAAGCCGCATGCCGTTGGCGTCGTAGGTGAATTCCTGTTTGTAGCCGTCGTAACCTACATATTCCGTAAGCTGGTCAAGGGCGTTGTAGGCGTAGGCGTCCGTCAGCTTGCCATAAGCCTGACTGGTCAGCACCTTCGTAACCATGCTGCCATTCTTGTCGTAGGTATAAGCAATCTTATCTTTCCCGTTGACCATGGTCGTCAGCTGGTTACCCTTGTTGTAGCTCATCTTCAACGCAGTTTCTATGCCGTCCGTGCCGGTCAGCACCTTTTCGGTCATGTTTCCGGCCTTGTCGTAGGCATACTGCTCCTCGTAGCCCGTGCTTTGCAGGAAGCTGGTCAGCTGCCCCAGCGCGTCATAGGCATAGGTGCTCTCCGTGGTCTTGCCGCCCTCTGTGCGCACCTCTCCCGTGATGTAGCCGTTCTTGTTGTAGCTGTAGCTGAACGCAATCTCGCTCGCGCCGCTGGTCGCCTGCGTGAGCAGATTGCCTACGCTGTCATAGCGGTATGAAGTTGTCAAGGTGCTGGACGCGGTTTCAATGCGCCGCCCCGCCGCGTCGTAGGTGTAGCGGGTGACATCCCCGTCCAGTCCTGTGACACTGGTCATGCGGTTCATAGCGTCATAGGTATAGCTCACCATGCGGCCGTCCGGGTAGGTCATGGACGTCCTGTTGCCGTACGCATCGTAGGTGTAGGAAACCTTGTCGCCGTTCACATTCGTCACGGAAACCAGATATCCCTGCCCGTTGTACTGGTAAACAATCGTTCCCTCGGCACTGGAAACCTCCGTGACCCTGCCGGTTTCATTGTAGCTGCTTTCCACCGTCTGACCGTCGCCCACGTGCTGGGTGAGCAGGCTGCCGGTTTTGTCATATTCAAATGTGAGGACGGTTCCGTCTGCCTTGGTGATGCTTTCCAGCCAGCCCTCCGGCGTGTAGGCATACCGCACCCTGTTGCCCAGCGCGTCGGTTTCAGTGAGCAGATTGCCATTCTTGTCGTAGGTATACCGGGTGATGTGCTTCAATGCATCCGTTACCTGGGCGATGTTGTCCAGCGCGTCATATTTGTAGCTAGTCTTGTTGCCCAGCTCATCAATCACGGCTGTCAGCCGGTTCACCTTGTCGTACTGATATTCCTTGGTGTTGCCCTCAGCGTCGGTTTCGGCGGTCACGTTGCCCGCCGGGTCATAGGTAAGGGATTGCGTGGTTCCGTTGGCATAGGTCACCTTCTCCAGCAAGCTTTCGGCGGTATAGGCGAAGGCTGTGACGTTGCCCAGCGGATCGGTCTCGCCGGTGAGGTTGCCCAACGCGTCGTAGGTATAGGCAGTCTCCGTGCCGTCCGGCGCGGTAACGGCAACCATGCGGCCAAGGATGTCATACGCGTAGCGCGTGGCCTGCTCGCCCCGCGTGACAGAAACGATATTTCCGACCACGTCATATTCGTATGCAGTCGCCAGCCCTGTGCGCGGGGTGTTTTTCAGCACGCGGCCAAGGGCGTCGTATTGGGTTGTGTCCTTTGTTCCGTCCGGATAAACAATCCCGGTCAGGTTCCCGTTCGGGTCATAGGCAAATTCTACACGCCGGCCCTCCGCGTCCGTCACAGCGGCGATATTGCCCGCCGCGTCATACTCGTACAGCGTGGCGTTGCCGTTCACCGTCATGCGAGCGATTTGGCTGTTCTCGTTGTAGCCGTACTCCGTCACGCAGCCTTCTGGGTCTGTCATGCTCAGGACACGGCCCGCGCTGTCATACTCGTAGAGCGTTATGGCCTTTCCGGGCGCGGTGATCTTCACAAGATTTCCCAGCACGTCATAGGCAAACGAAGCCTGCTGGCCCAGTGCGTCCGTAATCTTGGTGACCAGGCCGTTCCTGCTATAGCTGTATTTGGTGGTATGACCATTCGCATCGGTTTCGGAGACGACGCGGCCCGCCTTGTCATAGCCTGTCGCCAGCACGCCGCCATTTTTCTTTATGGCTGTGGTAGCGCTGCCGTTTGGGTTATATTCCAGCGAGACAGTTTCCCCAAGCGCATCCGTCATCGCGACAAGGTTTCCATTCTCGTCGTACTGATAGCGGGTCACACCGCCCAGCGCATCCATAATGGAAAGAAGATTGCCTGTATTGTCGTAGGCATAACGGGTTACGCCGCCATTGGGTGCGGTTTCGAAGATCAACCGGCCGAGAGCATCGTAGGCATAAGAGGTGACGTTGCCTAGCGCGTCGGTGACGGTGAGCAGATTGCCGTTCTTATCATACGTGTACGCTGTATCCGCGCCCAGCGGATCGGTCACGCGGGTGATTCTGCCCAGCAAGTCATACTCAATTTCGGTCACGCCGCCCAGGGCGTTCACCTGCCGGATGGGGCGGTTCATGCTGTCATATGCCACAGAGAGGGTAGCACCGTTTGCCAGCGTGCGTGTGAGCAGGTTGCCTGCCAGATCATAGGTCATGGTTTGTGTTGCACCCGTAGCGTCCGTTACGGTCAGGGGCAAGCCCACCTCGTCATAGGTGTATTCGGTCACGCCGCCCAGGGCGTTGATCTCCCGCAGGAGGTTTCCTGCCCTGTCGTATTCGCTGAGGGTCTCGTTTCCGGCGGGGTCGGTAACAGTCAAGCGGTTGCCGTTTCCGTCGTAGGTATAGCTGGTCTTGTTGCCCAGCGCGTCGGCAATGCTCTTTTGCTGGCCGTTTTTCGTGTAAGCGGCGGTCTGCACCGTTCCGTCCGGAAGCGTGGTCTTTATCAGGTTGCCCAGTGCGTCATAGGCGTACTTCGTCACGCCGCCCTTGGGATTGGTCATGGAAGTCTGGCGGCCCAGCGCGTCGTAGATATAGGAAACAGACGTGCCATCTGCAAATGTCAGCCGCAGCAAGTTTCCGCTGGCATCATATTCATATTGCGTTACGTTTCCCAGCGCATCCGTCATGGCAGACAGATAGCCGTGGGCGTCATAGGTATAGGCAGTCTCGTTTCCTTCGGGATCGGTAACCTTAGCCAGCAACCCGTTCACGTATTCATAGGCAGTCACGCCACCCAGCGCATCGGTCTTTTCCACCATGCGTCCCTTGCTGTCATAGGTGTAGACCGTCACGCCGCCATCCGGCGCGGTTTCCGTCAGCAGATTGCCGTTTGTGTCATAGGTATATGCGGTGATATGGCCATTCTGATCTGTCATGCTGAGCAGATGATGGTTGTCATCCCACTCCATGACCACCGCCGCGCCGCGGGGATCGACCTCGGCAATCTTGTCGCCGTTTTCGTTGTATTCGTATGTCGTGACGTTCCCCAGCGGGTCGGTCATGGACACGATTTCACCCTGCTGTCCATAGGTGAACGTGGTCTCGCCGCCCAGGGCGTCCACAATGCGCGTGGTGCGCTTCCACTCGTCGTAATAATAGGTAACGACGTTGCCTTCCGCGTCGGTTGTAACGGTATATCCGTCCTCATACTGAATCTTATACCGTCCGCCGTTCGCGTCCGTCTGCGCGGTCACGCGGGACTGCTTATCGTACTGGTTTTGCACCTGGCGCTTGCCGCTGGCGTCGTACCATGCGGTCATGCGGCCCTGACTGTCATATTGGTATTTGGTCGTTTCGCCGTTCGCGTCGGTGAAGGAAACCAGATTCCTTCCCTTGTACCCATAGGTCAGTTCCGCGCCGCTCGGCGTGGTGAGCTTGACGATGTGACCATTCTCATCCATCTCGACCAGCAATTCTTCCTGGCTGGGCGCGATAATTTTTGTGATGAGGCCATCCTCGTCGCGCACGATCTGGGTGACGTGCTGGCCGCCGTCCTCCTCGATGCGGGAGAGCAGGCCGCCGGAGGCGAAGGCGTACACCGTGCCGTCCGTCAGCGCAATGCGGTATTCCGTGCGCGCGTCGTCATAGGCCAGGCTTTCGTATTCCGTGGAGTTGCTGGTAAACGTTCCGTCCGGCTGGATGTAGAAGATGATCTCGCTGCCGTCCGCGCGGCGGTAGCCTACGCTCCCGTCGTTAAACAGGCGCAGATGCTGGCCGTATTCCGTCGCCCACTTCGCGCCGAAGGGGCCGTCCGTTTCCGCGCTCTGGCTGTTGTAGGTGCGGATGATCTCCAGCGCGCTTCCGCCCAGGTCGGCCAGGCGCAGATCCTGCGTTTGCAGGAAGAAGTTGCCCGTGTTGAAGTTCAGCGGCTCAAAGCCCAGCGAGCAGAAGCGGTGCGGCCCCAGCAGGCTCTGATCCAGCGCGAACTCGTGACTGGGCGGGTTCGGCTCGGCGGAGAAGGTATAATTCCCGCCGTAGAGGTCGTTGAGGTATTCGGATTGGGTGAAATCCTCCACATTGTGCGCTACGCCCTCGACGCGCTCTTCCCTGGGAATGTAAACGGACTTGGCCTTCACGCGGGCGCTTGTGCGGGTCAGCTCGGAGGCAAGCCCATCCTGCGGATCGTCGTATACCCGGCGAGCGGCCACATGATACACCGCGCCGCTGACGTAATCGTAGTCCTCATAGCGCGTGCTCCGCGTGGTGGCGATTCGCTTTCCGTCACGATAAATATCAAAGTAGATTTCGTTGGCCAGCGACGGGTCGTCCCGATTGGCGTCCGACCAGGTAATCACGTAACGGCGGAGCTTCTCGTTTTCATAATAGTCGCCGTAATCTGCCGCCTGCACGTTGGCGGGCGCTTTGATCAGGCTGGTGGAGATCGCCTTGCCGGCAGCCGTCACGCCTTCCAGATGCAGGGCGCGAAGCGTTACGCCCTCGGGCAGCATGGCGCGCACATAGAGCGTGCGCGCTGCTTGCGGAAGGAAAGCATAATCATTCAGTTCAAAGTCCGTCCATGTCTTTCCGTCATACGAATAGGCGTACAGGCCGGAGGTGACGACCTTACCGGAATCATCCTGACAGAGGGTTTCCAGACGGATGGCGTAGGCGTCCCCATTCAGGGTCAGCCTGCCGCTCTCGTAGACGCCCTTTGCTCCCGGCGCTGTGCGCAGAAGCAGGGAGGTCTTCGCGCCGCTGCCGTACAGACGTCCAGAGGCATCCAGCCCCAGCGCCGTGACGGTATGCACGCTTCCGTCCTCGCAGGGCAGGAGGTTCGCGGTAAAGGTATTGCTGTTCCACGCACCGTCCATGTACAGCCTGCGGGTGGTCAGCTCCGCCGGACAATCCGTCTCGATGGCAGGCATCGCCTCGGTGAACTCACTGCCGCCGGTGAGATGGAAGGAGGTAACTGGGCGCAGCAGCTGCACCTTGAAGCGCACGGGGTTCATCTCATAGACGCCGGTTACGTCCAGGCCCTGAAGGATGGTTCCCGCGCCGGAGAGGTTTGCGCGAATCTGAACGCTGCGCTGGGGCACGTCAAACCAGGCGTCGCGACCGTCCCGGATCGCATGCCAGGACGCGCCGCCGTCGATGCTGTATTCATAGGTTACGGAGCCCTGCGCCAGGGTATGGAGGCGAATGGCCTGCACGCTCTGCGCGGCAGAGAACGCCACGGAGGTTAGCTGGCCGGAATCGCCCGCGCATACCGCGCCCATGGGCGTAAGCTCCACGCCGCTGTGGCTGGCGACCTTGCTTTCGTCCTTCCAGATATCGCTGAGGATCAGCAGCGACGCCATGCCCCTGGCATAGTGCAGCACATCGCCGCCGTCCCTGGAAATGACGGAGAGGGAATGGGTCGAGCCCTCGGGATAAAGAATGGGATACAGATCAAACTTCTGGCTGGAAGCGCTGCCGGCGGACTGCCCGTCAAAGATCACGCGGCTGTCCGACTCGCTGCCGGCATACTCGCGGGTGTACGCGGCCTGCGTGTGGGCCGTGGTGATGATCTCGCCCTGAGCGGGCGCGGTGACGGTCACGTCCGCGACCACGGGCTGCGCGGAATGATCCGCCTTGATGAACACGCCGCGGGCGGTGCTCTCATGGCCTGCCTGATCGTGAGCGACGAGCGCGATTTCGATGGTTTCCCCGTCCGCAAACTCGCCGGTATCCAGCACGCCCAGCTGCTCGGCGGTCTTCTCCGCGGTATCCGTCCAGACCGTTATGACCTTGCCGGAGGAGCCGGTGGCGGTCAGCGTCCAATCCAGCAGGGAAATGTCTGTAACATTGCCCCAGATATCCAGCACGCCCGTGACCACCGTACCGTCCGGCGGGGTGAGCAGCTCCACCTGGGGCGGGGTGACGTCCACATAGAACTTGTGCTCCCAGGAGGCGCTGTTGCCCAACGCGTCCGTCAGATGCAGGGTGATCGTGTGCTCGCCGTCCGCCAGCGCGGTGATGTCGATCTCCTTGCTGCCGGTTTCCGCGACCTCAAGGGGCACGAATTCACCGCCGTCGATGGCATAGTCCATCTGCGCGAGGCCGCTATAAGCATCCGCCGCGCCCTCCCAACTGAGGGTTACGCTTTCCGTGTCCACCCAGCCCACGGGGTCAATCGAGGAAGCAAGAAGCGTGGGCGCGCCGCGGTCGATCCTCACGGTGGCGGTTCCTGCCGCGCCTTCATTGCCCGCGACGTCCACGCCGCGCACGGCGTAGGTATGCTCGCCGTCTGTAAGAGCGGAAATGTCCAGCGGAAAGCCCGCGCAGGTCTTATCCGCGAGATTCGTCGTGAGATACGCCCCGCCGTCTATGGCATATTCCACCCGCAGCAGATCGTTGATATCCGAAATGCCTGTCCATGTGAGGCTGGCGCTGTCGTCCTTTGTCCATTCGTCCGGCAAAATGGACACGTCGGGCGCGGTGGGCGGCGTTTTGTCCACATACAGCTGTACGCCCTTGGGCGCGCCGTAGTTGCCCGCGCTGTCCGTGCCGCGCACATACACGGCATGGGAGCCGTCCGCGAAAGCGGAGGTGTCCAGCGTGAAGGAGCCGTTGGCGGTATTGTAGGCGGTGTTTTGCCACGCCCAGGCCGCCGCGTCCGTTCCGGCTGGATTGACAACGTATTGCACATGGCCCGTGCCCAGTGTGGAGGCGTTTCCCGGCTGATCCGTGATACCCGCCCAGGTGATGGTATGCGTCCCGGTACTCGACCAGTCAGCAGGGCTGACGCTGACCGTGGCGGGCTGGCTGGGCGGCGTGGTATCCGGCAGGAGAGCCGATACCGTGGCGGCGGTAGCGCTGCCGGCCGTCTGGCCATACGCGTTGGTGGGCATGACCCTGAAATAATAATTCAGGTCGCTCTGACCGAGCCGCGGAATATTGGGCAGCTCCTGACCGGCGCCGTCCCAATGCAGGGCATACTTGCCCGCGGCGATCTCCTCGTCGGTGGGCCAGAGATTTTTCCCTTTGGTGGTGAAGCTGGTGGTATTGCCCACAAACTGATATTCATACTTTTGTCCGTTGTAGATGCCGATGGTATACCCGCTTGCCCCGCTCACCTTGTTCCAGCTCAGGTCTACCCAGCCGCTTTCGCTGTTGGTTCCATAGCCATGGGGTGTGGCTGTCAGGGTGGGTGTGCCAATGCCGGTCACATAGGTGGCAGAGAAATTCATGCGTTCGTTGCGGGGCAGCACATCCGAAGAACAGATGCGCGCCCATGCGCTGCCAGATGTTACGGCAATGCCATAGTTTTGTTTTTGATCCGCCGCGTTAAACCACGCAGAAAAGAGCCTGGTCACATCCAGGCTGTTCCAGCCGGTGTGAAGGGAAACGTCTATGCTGATTTCACTGGAGAGCGAGGGGCGGCTGTTATAGGTCACGGTGGATGTATTCCAGCTGCCCGTTACCAGAGAAATTTTGAATTGTCCATTGCCGCCTACCTCATGAACATAGACGTTCCACATGGCGCTTTCAATGAGCAGATCCGTTCCCGTGGGGAATTCTGAGACGTTCCCATCGCTGCCCGCAAAGCCGGTAAGCGACGGAATGATTAAGGCGATGTTGTCGCTGCCGTTGTTGCCGGCATAGAGGTTAGTGCCCTCCAGATTGTGGTTTCGCTGGGGGCTTCCCCGATCTACCGTATGATCATAATGCTTGCCCGGGTTGGCGCTGGACACATACACGTCGCCGATACCGGTGGCCAAGTCATTGAAGTAGCTGCCGGTTGGGTCGATGGTCACGGGATACGAGGCAGTCTGCATCCAGGCGTCGTTGGGCGCATAGGTTACGGTATAGCTTCCGCCGCCGCCTTCCAGAGACACGGAAATATCCGTGCTGTAATTCCCCGCCGCGTCGGTCATATGCGGCGCTTCGAGCTTGGCCAGCGCCTGACCATCCTCGTTGTAGAGAAGGATTTCCTGGCCGGACTGGCGCGCGGTCAATCCCTGGGTGGACAGACGATAGGCGTACACATGGTTGCCGGTGTACTGGCGGACGATGACGTCCTCCTTCACGCCGGTGGTCAGGGCGGATAGACGTACATCCGTCACCGCGTCAAACAGGCCGGGATACACAACGGCGCTGACGCCGCCTGACGCGGAACGCGCCCTTCCGCCGATGCGCTGGCCGGTGATGCTGGAAGGACGGCTGTCCTCGGCGTATGCGGATGAGAAAAGCAGGCGCAGCAGAGCGACGCTTATACCCAGTTCTTCCGCGTCATCCGATGCTTCCGGTTCGGGCACAGGCTCCGGTTCTTGAACGGGTTCCGGATCGGGTTCAGGTTCCTGCGTGGGAGGCGCGGTGGGCGCCTCGGTGGGGTTGGCTGTTGGCTCGGCGGTTGGAGCGGCCGTTGGCTCGGCGGTCGGCGCAGCCGTAGGTTCAGCCGTTGGCTCGGTTGTTGGTTCGGCTGTTGGCTCAGCTGTCGGTTCGACGGTCGGCCCAGCCGTTGGCTCAGTTGTTACCTCTGTTGTCGGTTTGGTTGTTGGCTCAGTCGTTGGCTCGGCAGTCGGCTCCACTGTCGGCTGAGTCGTTTCCTCCGGCGTGGGCGTTGCGTTGGGGTCGGAGGATGCGGTAGGTTCAAGACTTGGAGTGGGCGCAGGCGTATCTGTGGGCCGTTCTACAGGCGTATATCCATCTGTCCGGGGAAGAACATTTCCTTCATAAGAACGAACCTCGTCCTGGGATTCAGCGTCCCGGACGGCTTGCAGGCGCTCCTGCTCGCTCAGGTTTTCCAGATGCCTAATCGAAACAAAGCCGTCAACAAGGCCAAGCGGCGTGTCAAATACGATTTTCGCGCGGCGCTCACTGGGCACAGAGCAAACGTATACCACAGCGCCTCGATTCAAGTTCCCCAACGCATCGCCGCTTGTAGCGGAAGCATATACGTCAGCTCGGGCCATTGTTTTGGCATAGCCGACGGTCAGGCGGATCTCCGGAGTTGCTTCGACAGCCGGTGTTTCGGACAGCTCGGGCGAGCCGCTGGGATCAGGAGAATCCGTCAGGGCTGGAGATTCGCTGGGCAACGGCGATTCACTTAGTAGCGGAGATTCGGAGGGCACGGGCGATTCGCTGGGTTCGGGCGATTCCGATGGTTCGGGCGATTCGCTGGGCTGCGGATAATAGTCGTCCAGCATCAGCGGCGCAAACGAAAAGCTGGTCCCTGCTAAAGATACAGAGGCCAGCTTTTGATTGGCATAATATGTGCCCTGAATCTGGGCGTCTACAACGCCTTCGGCATTGCGCAGATAATCCCCTTGATCTTTCATGGAAGAGGGCGCGCTCTCCAATGGCAGCAGTTTTCCTGTAAGCGTATCCGCGGTCAGCGTGACCGTGTGCCTGCGCAGACCATCTGCAGCGCCGGCATGCGCGTCCGCGGCAAGTGCGGCGGGGGTGTTCACCGCCAGCATAAGCGCGAGGATCAGGGAAACGATACGCTTCAGGTTCATGCTGTACTCCTCCTGAAATCTGTCAGTATTGATAAACATTAAAATAAAGAGACAAAATAAAGGGATAACTACCCAATCAAATAAGCGATAAAGAGCACAAATAAAGCATGAAATAATTCCTATTTACACTATATTCAATTTGTATTAACTTGTCAATGGAAATTTGAAATTAATTTCCGTGCCGCGTGGGCAAACGGGGCGGCTATATGCTTTTCGCAGAGCAATACGCAAGACTTCAGGAATTTTGCTCGAATTGTTTTACGATTTAGAACAAGAGGTGCGGTAATGGTGTCATCAACAATCGGAATAAGCGATAAAAATAGACTCCGCAAGAGAACCTTAATCCTCTCGGAAGCCATTGAATCTTGGTTGCCGCATGCCGCCCGCGCTGGTTCGTTCCATATAGGTGATGATACAGATGGGCGGATTTTTATACCAAACGGCGCCTTCATTTCCCGAAGGTAGCATGTCGAAAGGGCAGCTTGGTGTTGTTGGAAAGCGGCATGCCACATTCCTCGATACGCCCAGCGTGACGTGCCCCATATAGCGCAAAGGAGCATCCATGGAGCCGAGCACCAGACTGGTGATCTGTTCGCCCTTGGCGATGTACCCGCAGGCCAGAAAGTCTTCGTCCACAAGTTTCTTCACCTTCACCCAGTCGCGGGAGCGCTTGCCCATGCGATAGGGGCTGTCCTTTTTCTTTTGTACGATTCCCTCAAGGCCCTGCTCGGTCGTTTGATCAAACAGGGCCTTTGCGTTGCCTGCGATGGTTCTGGATACCGCCAGCCGCCCGCGATCAAAAGCCGTCTCCCGCAGGATAGCCTTGCGGTCGATCAATGGCCGGTTCGTCAAATCCTCGCCGTCACGATACAGGATGTCAAAGGCGACAAAGTTAGCGGGCGTCTGCGCCGATTTCAAGCGGATGCGCACAGTGCCGGTCATCATACTGCGCGCCTGCAGAGCTTCAAAATCCGGCTTGCCGTTCGTGTCCGCGATGATGAGTTCGCCATCCAGGATGCACGTTCCAGCGACTGCCTCATGCAAGCCCGCAAGCTCTGGAAAACTGGGCAGCAGCCGCAGGTTCCGCTTGTTGCGCAGGTCAGTTTCGCCGGGGCGCAGGTAGGCGACGCAGCGGATGCCGTCCAGCTTCAGTTCATTCAGCCATTCGTCCGATTCAATGGGTTCATGGCGCTCGGTCAGCAGCATGGGGCGGACGCTCCGGTCTTCAAAGAGCTCCATCAATGCACACCCGCCAGCTGAGGCTGCTGCTGGGCGAGGCTCCGCTCCAGTGCCTCCATGAGGTTGATCACATTGCCCTGCGGCTCGGCGGCGGCGATGATCTCCCGGCCCTCGATCTTGCGCTGGATGGCGGAGACGAGCTTCTCTTCGTACTCGTCGCGGTACTTCTCCGGCGCGTAGGGCTGAATCATGGCGTGGACGAGCATGCGCCCCATCCGCATTTCTGCGTCTGAGACCTCGCCCTGTCGGGGCTGCACGGGCAGGCGCTTGATCTGATCCCGATAGAACAGCGTCTGCATGCGGATGCCCTCCGGCTCCGGAATCAGCGCCAGCATGGTCTGCTTGCTCCAGAGCACGCATTGGCCGATGCCGATTACGCCCTCATCCAGCATCGACCGGCGCAGCAGTTCGTAAGCCTTGTCGCTGCCATCCGGCGCGCAGAGATAGGACTTGTCGAAGTAGACGGATGGAATGGATTCGGGCGGGGCAAAGTGCAGGATGCGGATGGTCCTGTCGCGTTCGGTCTTGATTCGCTCCAGCTCGTCGTCCGTGAGTATGACATATTGGCCTTTGGCATACTCGTAGCCCTTGACGATCTGGTCGGCCTGCACCTCCGCGCCGGTGTCCTCACGCACCTTCTTCTGACGGACGCGCACGCCGTCCCGAGTGAGTTGGTTGAAGCCGACACCCTTTTCCTGAACGGCGGTGTAGAGGGACACCGGAATATGCACCATTCCAAAGCTGATGGCCGCTTTTCTCGCTGCTGCGGGCATAAAAAATACCTCATTTCGGAATTAGCTTGTCCGAAATGAAGTGGTTTTATGGAAGCAGAAGCTGCCATCTATCCGTTTGGAAGCACAACCTTCTCGACGTTCCAGCCTCCATTTTCGATTTTCATCACCGCGAAGGAAATTTCTTGGTCGAACCGCCGCTTGCCACCGCTGCCGGGATTGAGCTTCGTTCAACCCTTTTCCTATGATGATCCGCCTCAAGACGTTCGCACTGTCAAAACGCAAGGAATTTATCAGATCATCGGCGAGCGTTACGGTCCATATCTTTTTAGCCATATTTGCTTCCATTTATTCATCTTCCAAACAGTAAGCAAATGCATCATAGTATTGATGAGTTAAACACAAAAAGGTGGCGTCTCCGTAGAGACTCCACCGAGTTGCCTTATCTTTTTGAAATACGGAAGAATTGCCTGCAAAGCTCGGCTGATTCCTTTTCTCTTTGCATTATTTCTGATTCAAATGCTTTACTCCCCTCCGTTTGAATGATCCTTTTGATTGTTAACGCCTCTTTTCTCAAAGCCATACGCTTATCACTTCACACTACTATTTTAGCCCATTAGCTCCAGGTTCGATAGCAGACAATTTCCGCGGAGGGCAACAGCTTATCAGCCATGAATCTTCACGGATTTTACGGAACATTTCTTCTTAAAAAAAGCAATTCCGTAAGACCATACTTCATTCGCTCCATCATCAATCAGCGGTTCAGCATATTCCCGTTCGAGAATTTGCTTCAACGCCGCATCACATTGCGCCTCCATGTCGTTCCTGCTCTTGGCTCGTTTGGTTTCAATGATCATCCCAAGCTCTCCAGTGGCATTCTCGATCTGGATGTCACTTCTTCCCATGCCCGCCTCACGGTTGGAGAGGATCGTCCAGTCGCTTTTTCCCTTCAATAGTCCCAGCAGAAAGCCGTGATAGAAGCCCTCATAGCTATCATAATAGCTGATCGTCCCACGAAGCTGCTCATTCAGCATCGTTTCCACCTGTTCCGCGTCCCCACTTTCCAGTGCGCGACACAGCTTTTCCATACTGTTCTTCTGTGTGACAACTTTCTCCGCGAACCACTTCTGGATCTTCTCGATAAAGATTTCCCTCACTTCGCGGTTGGGGATGACGAGGCTGGTGTAGTCATCCTCATCCTCGGGCGCGTTCTTGTCCACCGTCAGGTATCCCGTCAGGAACAGCACACTCCATAGATTGTCGATGCTCTCTGTCAATTCACCATAGGTCAGCGTCTCCACGATCTTTTTGCGAATCGTCTTTCCCGCCACAAGCTGCTCGATCTCGCCACGCGTCGTCGCGTCCGCCATGTCGATAAACTGCTTCACCAGCGCGTTGGACGAGGTGTTATTCCAGTAGGGCTTTGGTCTGGCCTTTGGATTATCCAGCAGCTTGTCGCAGTGATTGACTACATCCCACGGGCAATAGACGTCCGCATTGCCGAAGTGATAGCCGTCGTACCACGCCCGCATGTCCTCCAAGGCATACTCCATGCCATAGTCGGCCAGCAGCTTCTTTACATCCGCTTCCGTAAAGCCGAAATATTCGTCATAGCGCGTATCCGTGATGGTATCCACCTTGAGGTTGTTGATCCCCGTGAAGATGCTCTCCTTCGAGATGCGCAGGCAGCCTGTCACCACCGCGAAGAACAAATCCGGGTTGGTTTTGAACGCTTCGCCGAAGAAGCCCCGCAGGAAGGCTACCATCTGGTCGTAGTACCCATTGATGTGAGCCTTGTCCAGCGGAACGTCGTATTCATCGATCAGCAAAATCACCTGCTCGCCGTAGTGCGCGTGGAGCATCCGCATTAAGGTTACGAGGGCATCTTGCAGTTCATCTTCCTCGGGTTGCCGAGCCATAAGGTTACGGAAGATCTTCCGATCATCTTCTTTGACATCAGGTGCTTTCTCAAGATAATCCAGTCGCTTGCATTCAGTGGAGATCAGCGTGACCAATCGCGCAATGGCTTCCTCATACGTCAACCCTTCCACGCCCTTGAGCGAAAGGAAAACGACGGGATGCCTCGCCTGATATTCCTCGCAAAGCTGCTTCTCCTCGCTAATCGCAAGTCCATTGAAAAGTGACTTGTCCGAGCCGATCTCAAAGAAGCTCCAAAGCATGCTCATATTCAGCGTCTTGCCAAACCGGCGGGGACGGGTGAACAGGTTCACGTCGCCTCGGTTGGTCAGTACATCTTGGATGAGTAGCGTCTTATCCATATAATAGTATCCGAGTCGACGAATCTTCTCAAAGCTATCCAGACCGACCGGCAACATCTTTTTATCCATATGCGACCTCCTTTTCCCGCGGCGCATTGATTCTCAAAGCCATATGCTTATAACTCTCCACTTTCATTTTATCGCATTATCGGCTTGATAGCAAGCGATTCTCTTTCTCGGTACAAAATAAACAGGGCCCACAGTAGGATGTAGTTTATTCATTGGCCCCCATTTTATGTAAATTGTTGCATGCGCCAACACGGCAAACAATTATGTTTTTATCGCAAAATATTGCGCCATTTTTCCTGCTAATTTTGGTGGCGGCTGGTTTTTTGTCCCGCCACATTTTTTAGCACTGCTAACATTCTGCTAACGGCACCCCGGGATTTGCGGGGTATATTCAAGGGAAATGCGAACACCCACATTCGTTAGAAATCCAGTAAAATAAGGCATTCCAGGGCACTCGAAGGCACGCAAAGGCGAACAGTCTTTCGTCCTCCTAAGCGAAAGGCCCCGCGTTCGAGCCGCGGTGGGTGCGCCAGAGAGTGTCATGTGCGTGAAGCATGTGGCACTTTTTTCGATTCGAGCAAGTTGCAGTTTGCGGTTTGAATCTGCAAGAGTAGCAGAAAGAATCGAACGATTTTAGATGCCTGCTACTCAGAACCGCTAAGATTGCCATTACTGTTTTCCGTGTTTTCATCGGTAGAAGCCTGCTTTGCCAGCACATCGGAAAGGATTTTTCCGAGTTCCGGGTATTGCTGAATCTGTGCGATCAGAGCCGCGATATCCGGGGATGACGGGCTGTTATCTTTCTGTTCGGGCAAATCCTGCGGCTGATAGAACGCTTCTTCAAAGCGTTGAGCCGTAATTTTCCGATCAGCATCAAGAATGTGCGCATAAACCTTGGTCAGCATGTCGATTTCGGCATGACCTGTATCTCCCTGCGTCGCTTTCAGGTCGCCGTGGTTCAGTTTGAGCTTGTAAGTGGCGCTGGAATGACGCAGAGAGTGGAAAACAACATCAGGCAGTTTGGCTTCGGCTTTGAGCTTGGTGAAGGCTTGATTGATTCGCTTTTCCTCGCAGGGATGTCCGTTTGGAAAGGCGATGACCAGATTATAATCCGTGTAATCGAAGCCCGCCAGTTCAATCTGGTGAAGCTGATTTTTGCGCAGCTCTTGCAGCACATAAGCGACGGTTTTGGGAATCCATACGCGGCGAATACTGCTGTCTGTCTTGGGCTTTTTCAGAACAAGAACGGTGTTGGTGGTCTTTCCCGTCCAAGCAGGAAAGATGTGGTAGATGTTCTTGTTATTCAAAGCAGCCAGCGCGGAGCGTTTAACCCTTGCCAGCTCTTGCATGATATAGAGCCACGCGTCATCGTCCTTGATTTCCTGCTCGGATATGTGTACATTGTTCCACGTCAGACCGAGAATTTCCCCGATACGCAGCGAACAGGCAAACGAGAGATTCATGCAGACGTACAGGTTTGCATCCCGACAGGTATCCAGCACTTTGCGAATCGTTTCCGCGTCCCAAATCTCGCGTTCCCTGCATTTGGCTTTGCAGAGGTTTGCCTGATTGAAGGGGTTCTGCTGGATGACATTCCAGCGCACGGCCTGATTAAAGGCGCATCGTGCGAGCTTGAACACCTTTTCCACCTGCGAATCGCTGATGTAGTCCTGCTTTACAGCATGGTACTTTTCCGCAGCGGAACGAGTTCGATGCAGGTCGTGAATGAAGATGTCCACGGTTTTAACGGTGACGCTCTGCATGGGCAAATCCCCGATCAACGGGTTGATGTAATTTCGGATGATGCCGGTGCTGCTGTCGTACATGGACGGACTCCACTTTAGCTCGCCGTACAGCCGCACAAATTCATCCATGAACTCCGCGACTGTTTCGGTGGACGGTGGATGAAAAGTCCCTTTCTTCTGCGCCAGCTCAACCTCTGATTTACGGACAGAGGCTTCCTTCTTGGAAGGAAAGGTTTCCCATTTTTGCTTGCGCTGCCCGTCGGAGCTGATGTAATCATAGACAACGCAGTAGCTCTTGCCGCGCTTGATGATGGAAGCCAACTTAAACCTCCGACGTTTGATTATTGAGCCAGTCGTCGAAGGATTTTTTGGAGATGCGGATGGTTGAACCAATGCGGACAACCCTGAAATATCCTTCCCTGGTCAAGTTGTAGGCAGACTTTCTGCTGATGCCCAGAATTGAAGCAACATCCTCAACGCGGTACGTTTGAGGGGGATTGCCTGCGGAAGCGGGTGTGTATTCCATAGATGTGCATCCTTTCTGACCGCAAGGGGTCGGTTGATTGTCCCAGATCAACTGTGACAGGCTGATTGTAGCCCTGGTCGTCTGGAAACGCAAGGATGGCATAGCGTTGCTTCCGCGTTCCTTATGGTGTCGCAGATTGCGCTTGGAGGGCGCAGCATAGCTCTAAGCGGTCGTTTTCCGAGCCGGTTAGAGGCTCTTTCCCAGTCCTTGGAAAGTTGTGAAGAAGTATCATGATAGAGGTCGGAGTCGTCGCACCTGATTTCCAAAACAGGCTTAATTCGCTTGGAAAATCGCTCGATTAAAGTGATGTTTACATCATCAAATTGAATGTCGTCGCGCCAAACCATTATAGCTCGTCCGAGGCTC
>OIXA01001908.1_pt1 | contig 25091 bp, 20 predicted proteins | sample 1587721 | NCBI WGS metagenome assembly OIXA01 (sample SAMEA3888900, study PRJEB22519) | human gut metagenome | biome: human gut; feature: human-associated habitat; material: faeces | place: Denmark | collected 2013
GGATATACCCCCACGGCTTCGGCTCCAACCTGACGGTGTTCACCGTCACGGCCCCCGATAGAATTCCCGAAAAGGCTGTATCGAACTGGGAGAACTCTCCCGGCCATCTGGCAACGATGATTGATCCGAACTGTGATACCGTCGGCGTCGGCGTTACCATCGATAACGGTAGAGCCTTCTGCTACATGTTCGTAGGCAATCCGACAGCGCATAATCCCTATGCATAAGAGGAGCTCAGATGGGCCGCATCCAAAATTGGATGCGGCCCATTGCAGTTCACTCTGAACTTGATAATTTTCTGATAATTGTTGTCATTTGGGATGGCTATTCAGCAGTGGTTGCGGTATTGTGTGTCGTTGACAGGAGGTGGCACACCATGCATGACTACATGAAAGCCCTTTACCACAGGTTTGAGGCAGAAGACGAGTCAGGCCTGCGAAAAGTTCTCACAGAGAAAAAGCAGCTAACAATACCGTCAAAAACTGCGATGGTGTAAACAAAGAAGAGTTCCTACAGAGGAGGCGATTCAAATGAGTAAACGCAGGCCGTCCGGCGACGGCATGGTGCGCAAAAAGGACGATGGCCGTTGGGAGGGCCGCATCGTGATCGGCCATAAGGAAAACGGCGACAGCATCTTCCGCTACATCTACGCACCCACGCAAAAAGAGTTGACCGCAAAGCTCCGCCAGGAGATCACCGCCTACCAGGGCGTTGACCTGACCGAGGACAGCAAGCTCACCCTGAGCGAATGGCTGGACTACTGGCTGGATGCGATCATGGCCAGAACCATCCGGCCCAGCACACTGAACGGATACCGCAGGTACGCGGATCTCTATATCAAGCCATACCTCGGAGATAAGCAGATTTCAAAAATCACCCCGGCGGATGTACAGAAGATGTACGAAGTTCTGAAAGCACGGGGGCGTGTCAAGGAACACGCTCAATACGGTCACCAGCTATCCGGCAGCATGGTACACAGCATCCACACCATGTTCCACGAAGCCATGAAAGCGGCGAAGGAATCCCATATCATTGCCAAAAATCCCACCGAGAATATCCCGGTTCCTAAAGCAAATCCCAAACCCAAGCAGATCCTGAATGATGACCAACTGGAACAGTTCATGGAGGCAATCAAACACGACGCCGTCTGGCACGACTTCTTCTACACAGAGCTGACCACCGGTCTGCGGCGGGGTGAGCTCTGCGGACTCATGTGGGCGGACTTCGATGAAGCAGCCGGAACACTGGCAGTAAGGCGGACCATCCACACGGAGAAAGGCGGCAGGCTGGTGGCCGGTGCCACCAAGACCGGGCGAGGGACCCGAAATATCCTGCTGCCGGCAAGTACTGCCCAGCTTCTGTCGGAACGCAAAAAGCATTCCTGGTCAGAGTGGATCTTCCCGAATCCGCTGAAGCCCGAATCCCCTACCAATCCCCGCTCCGCATACGGCCACCTGAAGGCCTTGCTGGACTCCGCTGGCCTGCCCAACATTCGGTTCCACGACTTGCGTCATACCTTCGCCACCCATGCCCTGGCCTCCGGCGTGGACGCCAAGACGTTGTCCGGCATTCTGGGCCATACAAAGGCATCCTTCACGCTGGATACCTACACCCATGTCACTGGAGATATGCAGCGCACCGCCGCCGAAATCGTCGGAGATTTTATGACAGAAATCCTGGGAGAGGAGATGAAACCTTGGCAAAACGCAGAAAACGAGGGGACGGGAGCGTCCATCTGAGAAAAGACGGCCGCTGGGAGGGCCGGGTAGTCATTGGCTATGATGACAACGGCTATCCCAAGACAAAGAATGTGCTGGCAAAAAACAAGAAAGAGTGCCTACAAAAGCTGAAAGTCCTGAAAGACAGCCTGAAGAAAGTAGAGCCGGAACGATTGTCATCCGATATGTGTTTTGGAGCATGGCTGGATCACTGGTACCAGAACCAATGCAAGCCTACGATTGGAGCAAAGACACAAACGGACTACGAGAACCGCATCTACCGGCACATCATCCCGGAAATCGGCCAAATCCCGCTGAACAGGCTTACCGCAGCAGACCTTCAACAGTTCTACCGCCAACTCAAGCAGGGTGGCCGCCTCCAGGCTGTGGAGCAATATGGCTCCGGACTCTCTGACCGTATGGTGAAGTGCTGCCATGTGACCTGCCGGGCGGCGCTGGATCAGGCGGTAAAACAGGGCCTCATCCTGAAAAATCCCGCCGATGCCTGTAAGACGCCGACGCTCCGTCCGAAGGAGATGCAGGTATTGTCTCCGGAGGAGATTCGACGTCTGCTGATACAGGCCCGTGAGAACGACTGTTATGAGCTTCTGCTATTAGAACTCTCCACTGGTCTGCGTCGGGGCGAGATCCTGGCCCTTCAATGGGATGACTTGAATCCCTGCACAGGAATACTGCGGATCGAACGGCAGGTCCAGCGGGTGCGCAGGGAACTGGTGATCTCCGCCCCTAAGACGAAGAGCTCTTGTCGGAGCATCATCCTGCCAGCCCCCATTCTGGGTGTCCTGCGAGACTATCGGCAGAGCATCCGTTCCAGGTGGATGTTCCCCTCTCCGAAAAAGGAGGACTCCCCACTGGACCCGGCCGCCGTCCGGAAGAAGCTGGCCAAGGTTTTGAATCGGGCGGACTGCAAGCACATCCGCTTTCACGACTTGCGGCATACCTTCGCCACCAACGCGCTGGAACACGGCATGGACATCAAGACGCTGTCCACCATCATCGGCCATGTGACGTCCGCCACCACACTGAACGTCTATGCCCATGTCACCGACACCATGCGGGAGAATGCCGCCGCCAGCATCGACCGGGGGATCGCCGGGATCGAACCACCGCGTCGGCCATCCTCCCCGGCTAAGCCAAAAGCCGCAAAAACGGACTTCCAGCCGGTGAAGGGGAAATACCGGAAGCCGGGAACAGGTTGTGTCAGCCAAATCGGCGAACACCTCTGGGAGGGCCGCTACTCCCCGAAAATCAACGGGAAACGAATGGCACGCAACGTCTACGCCCATACAGAGGCGGAATGCGAAGAGAAACTGGCCCATATGATCCGGGAGATGAAAGCAGAAATCGCCGCTAAGAAAGAGCGGCAAAAGCAGGCAGAACTGACAGGTTGAACAAACGGGCCCCCGAGGGCGAATCGTCCTCGGAGGCCCAAATTTTTTCTGACTGTGGCTGGCCGTATGGTCAGGGGCAAAACAAGGTTACATAACTCTAGAGTAAATTACATAAAAAGTTACGAAAAAGCACCGTTTTCATCAGAAAACGGTGCTTTCTATGGTGGACGATACAGGACTCGAACCTGTGACCCCCTGCACGTCAAGCAGGTGCTCTAGCCAGCTGAGCTAATCGTCCGAAGCGGAACGTGTATATATTACATGAGTTCCGCCGCTTTGTCAAGCCTTTTTTCGTTTTTTCTCAAAAAGTTTTCCAAGGCGCTTTATGTCGGCAAATTTTTCCGACAGGCAACTCCCTTTCAGCGCTTATTCCACGTTGAACTGCCGCAGGCCCGCCAGGTCTGTGACCGGCAGAGAGAACGCCAGCGCCTGGGCCTCGGTCTGCATTCCGGCCTTTTCCATAATGGCCTTCATGATGGGCTTCCGGGTCTCCGCCGAGGCGAGAATAAAGATCAGTTCCTTCTCCGACGCCAGCGACACGCCGAAGAATTTCTTCGCCAGCTCCGTTCCGGTCCCCTTTGCGTGGACCGCCGTGCCGCCGGTAGCCCCAGCCGCCCGGGCTGCGTCCATAACCTGATCCGTAGCGCCCTGATTGGCGATCACAACGATCAGCTCGTGGGTCAATTTCTTTTCCATGCGGTCCTCCGCCTCCCCCTGTAACAAATAATTTTTGGCAGACGCGCCGCCGATGCTGGACACCGGCACCGCCATCATAACGCCTCGGCCCGGAACATCCAGCCAGAGGTCCTTGGCTGCTTTCCGGAGCAGCCCCTTCCGGCTGGGCAGCATACACAGCAGCACTGCCTTTTCCGTAGCCTCCAGCCCCAGACAGTCTAAAACCTCAGTGGTGGCGGTGCCACGGCCCAGAGCCGTGAGCACCAGCGTTGCCCCCTGTTCCCGGAACCAAGCGGAGAAGTCTCCGCCCCGGCTCCGGTCCGTGATGGTAAGGATCAGATCAGCAGACATATAACTTCCCCCCTTACAGTTCGATAATCTCGTCGTCCGCCGCCGGCATCTCCGGTGCAGGCGCGGCAGGTGCTTCCGCCGCGGCCTTCTTCAGCTTGAGCTGATAGACAAGGCCCAGCAGTTGGATGGTGATAAGCGGCGTCATGGCCACCATGGCCACTACGCCGAAAGCGTCTGTTACCACATTGCCGCCCAGGGTCTCACAGGCCCCCATAGCAAAGGGCAGCAGAAACGTGGCCGTCATGGGACCAGAGGCCACGCCGCCGGAGTCGAAGGCGATGGCGGTGAAGATCTTCGGCACCACGAAGGATAAGCCGATGGCGCACAGGTATCCCGGCACCAGCAGGACAAAAATAGAAACGCCCGTCAGGACACGCAGCATGGCGAGACCAATGGACACCGCCACGCCGATGGACAGGCTGGTGCTCATGGCCTTGCCGGGGATAGCCCCGGAGGTCAGCTCCTCCACCTGCCGGTTCAGCACATGGACGGCAGGCTCCGCCTGCACGATGAACCAGCCCATCAGCATACCGATGGGGATCAAGACCCAGCTTTGCTCCAAAGCCGCGATCTGGCGGCCCAAATAGCTGCCGGCGGGTAAAAAGCCCACATTCACGCCGGTCATAAACAAAACCAAACCGATATAAGTATACAGGAGTCCCACAGTGATTTTCAACACATTTTTTCGAGGCAAATGCAGAGACGTCACCTGAAACACGGCGAAAAAGGCCGCAATTGGCGCCAGCGCCGCCCCCATTTCCTTTGCGTAGACCGGAAGGCCCTGAGCGAACAGCCGCCACAGCTCCCGGCTGTCCCCGGCCTCCGGCACTACGGAGGGCACATAGCTTCCCGCTGCCGGGTATGCCAGTGCCAGCGTCAGCACCGCCAGCACCGGCCCCACGGAGCACAGCGCCACCAGACCGAAGCTGTCCTCGCCAGCCTTGCCGTCGCTTCGGGTGGAGGACACGCCCAAGCCCAGCGCCATGATGAAAGGCACGGTCATAGGCCCGGTGGTCACGCCGCCGGAGTCAAATGCCACCGCCAGAAAATCCTTGGGGGCAAAGGCCGCCAGAGTAAAGATCACGATGTAGGACGCGATGAGCAGGCCGTTCAGTGGGATCTGGAACAGGATACGCAGCAGTGCTATCACCAGAAAGATCCCCACGCCCACGGCCACCGCCCCGATCAGGACGGCGTTAGGGATCCCCGGCACCTGCCCCGCCAAAACCTGAAGATCCGGCTCGGAAATAGTGACGATGATGCCGATAAGCAAGCTGACGCACACCACCATCCACAGCTTCCGGGATTTGGTCATCTGTGCGCCCACCCGCTCACCAATGGGGAGCATGGCGGTATCCGCGCCCAGAGTAAACAGGCCCATACCCACAATCAGCAGCACGGCGCCTACCAAGAACGCCAGCAGCACGTCCGTTGGGACCGGAGCCGCGGTAAAACACAAGATCAGCACGATCAGGGTAATGGGCACCACGGAGGCCAGCGCCTCCCTCACCTTTTCACCCAATATCGTTTTCGTCTGGCCGATCTGGTCCCGCCACTTCTTCCGCAGTCCTGCAAACAAACGCACCGCCTCCTTCTCTGATGATCACTTGATGGATTTATCATACCATTTTTCACCTTAGCATCGCAACTTTTTGTCTGAATCTTTTCAAATTATTAACAATATATGGAAAAAGTGCTGTGCACGCCCTTGTGATTCCGCAAAAACTGCCCGGCTGTTGCCGGGCAGTCAGCGTGTCGAAAAAGTCTTTTCTCCCCGCTGAGCCAGTTTTCAGAACTTTATAAAAGTTCTGAAAACTAAGGATTTCAATGGCGCAGGACACCCTTCTTGGGTTTCCCGCGCACACCCTTCCTTTCCGTTGCGGAGAATCTACCTCTTTATCGACAGCCTCACTGCCCGGCTGTTGCCGGGCAGTTCCCTACTTGCTTCGTTCCTCCAGCGTTTTTGCCAGCTCTGCCGCAAACAGGCGGGCGGCCAGCTCCGCCTCCTCTGGGGCGTTTCCGGCGGTCCCCACCTCCACCAGCAGAGAACCTGTGGTGGCGTGTTGATTGTACCGGGAATTCCGCAGAAGCAGAGGCCGCATCAGCGTGGGATAGTCCGTCAGCGCCTGCTCCTGCACCGCCACCGCCAGCCGCAGATTCTCCATCCAGTCGGGATGGCTCAGTCCGCCGCCGTCGCTACCCATGATGAGGGAGAGCTGCGCCGCCGTCCCCTGTCCCTCGATCTCCGACACCACTTTCACCTGACTGCCGTCGGACGCCTCGATAGCGTCCCGGTGGACATCCAGCACGAAGCGGATAGATGGGTACTCTTTCAAATACCGGTCGATCCCCGCCAGAGAGCGGTCATAGGCCCCGGCGTACTCCGGATAGTCATACAGGGTCCGGTCATGGAGCACGGAGATCCCCGCCTGAGCAAATACCTCTGCCATGGCGTCCCCCATGCGAACCACATTGTACCGGGAGTCCGTGGTGCGGTGGTCCCCGGACCAGACGATGCCGTCATCCACCGCCGGGGTATAGCCCTCGCTGCCGTGGCTGTGCAGAATCAGGATCTGCGGCGCTTCGCCGGTCAGCTCCGCCGCGAAGGGCTTCAGCAGCTCCTCGTTGGAGAGGGTATATTGGGTGGTGTTTCGGATGTAGACCTTCCCGCAGACGGTGTAGCCGCTGGGGTCTGTGGGGATCAGGGTCTTTGCCGTCACGCCGTTGTCTGCCCCAGCTGTCACCGGAGCGGGCTGGGACTCCTCCCGCACCGGCTGGGTCACAGGGGCGGGGCGTTCGTCCTCCGGTTCCTCCGCCGCCTGACGCCGCAGGTCGGAGATCTCCCCGCGGGCGGAAAGCAAGATCGGTGCCTGACTCAGCATCAGCACGGACGGCGCCGAAAGGCCGTCCCTCTGCCCCATGTCCCCTAACTGCCACTGGAGCAGCGCCAGTGGCAATTCCCTCTTCACGGCCATCCACGCTCCGGCGGCGTCAACGCTGCCCGCCGTGGCATAGACGGTCCACAGTGTCGCGCCCGCCAGCAGCAGCGCGCCCAACCGCTGAGAGAGCCTTGCAAACCTCTTTCGTTCCATTTGCTTCACCTCTTGGGACAACCTTATGCGCCACGGGTCCGAAAAATGACCATCCAATGAAAAAACGCCCGACACATTTGTGTCGGACGTTCCTCTATCTCAATACCATTTATCCAAATTCATTCCGTGAGGCTTCGCATCAGGGCGATCTCTTTGGCATAGCCGGGCAGCTCATTGGGTGTTTCCAGGCAGAAGGGTAGATTTTTCAGCGCCGGATGATTCACCACCCGGGCCAGCGCCTCCTGTCCAATGCAGCCCTCCCCGATCCGGGCGTGGCGGTCCTTGTGGGCGCCGCAGAGATTCAGACTGTCATTCAAATGAATGGCCCGCAGCCGCTCCAGTCCGATGGCCCGGTCAAATTCCGTCAAAACGCCGTCCAGATCGTGAATGATGTCATACCCGGCGTCGGAAACGTGGCAGGTGTCCAGACAGACCCCCATCTTCTCCGTCAGTTCCACCCGGTCCAGAATCTCCCTCAGTTCCTCAAAGCGTCCGCCTACCTCGCTGCCCTTCCCGGCCATGGTCTCCAGCAATACCGTTGTAGACTGTTCCGGGGTCAGGATGGCGTTGAGTCCTTCCGCGATATAGGTGATCCCGGCTTCGATCCCCTGTCCCACATGGCTGCCGGGGTGGAAATTGTAAAGCTGCCCCGGTATGTGCTCCATACGGCGCAGATCGTCCGCCATGGTGTCCCGTGCGAAAAGACGGTTTTGTTCCTCCGCGCCGCAGAGATTCAGGGTGTACGGAGCATGGGCGATGATCGGTGCGAAGCAGTGATCCTTCATGAGCGCCACCAGCGCCGCCGCGTCCGCAGGGTCCAGTTCCTTGGCCTTGCTCCCCCTGGGATTCCGGGTGAAAAACTGAAAGGTGTCCGCCCCCAGTTCCAACGCCTGCCGGCCCATAGCCAGAAAGCCCTTGGAGGATGATAAATGACAGCCGATGTGCAGCATAGAAACCTCCCGAAAAATAGTTTCTTCATTATAGCACACCGGCTACCGCCTGTCACGGGTCTTATTTACGGAGTCTCCGCCTCTATCTCACCGTCCTGCGGCGTATCGGACAGAAACAGTTCCTCCGCCTGCCGCTGAACGGCGATCAGGTCCTCCCGGAGCTGTCGGAGCGTTTCTTCGGTATCTGTCAATGCGTTGAACAGAAGCAGGTATTCTTTCGTCAGTGTATGGTTCATATAGTATCCTTTCTTTTCCGAATGAATTGCAATTTCGGAATACGGCTCTATCATACAAAATTTCCGGCTGCTTTTATGTCGCATTTTGTCGAAGAGATTGTATTTTTTTGTCATCAAAGGGCATTATTTTCCCAAGCAAGCGGAATCTTGTCCCAAAAAGCGGTTGCAGGTCCAGATGTCGGATGCTATGATAATAGGGCAAACGATCGTGCAAGGAGGCACTTATGAGTCCTGCGTCTACCGAGCAATTCCTTTTGGAGCAATATACCGGGCATCCCGCATCCCAGCTTCAGGATCTGTGCAAAGCCCTCTACCAGAGCGTCTTTGGCTGCGAGCATCTGATCACGGACACCTCCGCCGCCGCAGAGGGTATCCGGAGGGAGGCTGCGGAAGCCGGACCGTGCAGCCGGGAGATTGAAGCGCTGGACGGTCCCTGGTCCCGGGTGCAGCTGGGCGTTCAGGCAGACGGCCTGACCCCTGAAACGTTGGCTTGCATTTTTGCCCGGTCTGCCGCTATGCCCCATGGGGATGCGGATGCCTTGCAGGAAAAGCTAACGGTCCTGCGGCGGCTGATTCACTCCGGCGCTCTGCCCTATTCCACGGCAGAGGCCGATGCGGAGTTGGATGACTGGCGAAAAAACGGTTTTCCCGCCTGCCGCCACTCCGAGGAATACCGGGCCGCCTACCGTCCAGCTTACCGGGTGCTGCACCGCACTTATGTCCGCCTGCTGCCGCTTCTGGCGGCCATTGACCGGGCCTTGGCGGAAAACCCTCGGGTCCTGCTGGCCATTGAGGGCGGCGCCGCCAGCGGCAAAAGCACTCTGGCAGATCTGCTGACGGCGATTTATCCCGATACGGCGCTGTTCCATGCCGACGATTTCTTCCTCCGTCCGGAGCAACGGACCGCCGCGCGCTACGCCCAGCCCGGCGGCAATCTGGACCGGGAGCGGTTGGAATCGGAGATTCTGATTCCTATCAGTCGGAACAAAGCCGCCGTTTACCGTCCCTTCAACTGCCGCACCCTGTCCCTCCGGGAGCCGGTGACCGTCCTGCCGGGGCGGCTGAACATCGTGGAGGGCAGCTACAGCTTTCACCCGGAATTGGCCCGTTATTACGATCTGTCCGTCTTTTTGGACATTTCCCCGGAAACCCAGCGGAGCCGGATACTGAAGCGCAACGGTCCGGAGTGGGGTCAGCAGTTTTTTGACCGTTGGGTCCCCTTGGAGCAAACTTATTTTCACGAAACAGACACGCAGGGCCGCTGTACGCTGGCTTTAAAGGAGGAAATACGATGAAGCTCGTTGTGATCGACGGCCAGAGCGGCCGCACAGGGGCGCTGCTGGTAGAACGGATCCGGGCGGCGGGACTTCCCTTGGAGCTGTTGGCGGTAGGTACCAATGCCATCGCCACTGCCGCCATGATGAAGGCTGGGGCCCAGCGGGGCGCCACCGGAGAAAACCCGGTTCTGGTGGCCTGCCGGGATGCGGACATCATCGCCGGTCCCATCGGTATTCTGATGGCGGATGCCCTCATGGGGGAGATCACCCCTGCTATGGCGGTGGCCGTGGGCCAGAGCCGGGCCCAGAAGGTACTGCTGCCGGTGAATTCCAACTGCGGCAAGATCGTGGTCGGCGTCCGGGACCTGACCCTCTCCCGGATCATGGATGAGGCGGTGGAAGTCCTGCGGAAACTGTGCGGTCTGTCCGCGCAGCCGCTCTGAACAAAGAACGCAAAAAAGTGCCTGAGATTTGAAATCTCAGGCACTTTTTCATCTTTTACACACCGCCGAACCGGAACACCACGCCTACCGCTGCAGAAAGGCCGATGAACACAATGGGATGCCACTTTTTCGTAAGCTTCACCCAGTTAGTCAGCACCAGCAGCACCGCCGCCAGCGCCAGACCCATCCAGCTTACCGTACCGTCCCAGGAAAACCGCATAAAAAGAGAATCCGGGACTGCAGTGCTGGTGACGCGCAGAAGCACCTGCAAAACAACGCCGGCACAAGCCGCACCGATCAGGCCGCTGGAGGCGGGCCGCAGGCCGTAAAAGGCGTTCTCCACATAGTTACTGTTCCTGAACTTGGTCAGCATGGCCGCCACGATCAAGATGACGATGATAGAGGGCGTCACCTCACCGATGGTGGCGATGACCGCTCCGGGGATGCCCGCCACGGTGAAGCCCACATAGGTGGCCATGTTGATGCCGATGGGGCCGGGAGTGGACTCGGAGACCGCCAGCATATTCATCAGGTCCGTCTGGCTGTACCAGCCAGTAGCAAGGCCGATGTTTTTCAGGAAGGGCACGGTGGCCATACCGCCGCCCACGGCGAACAGCCCCGTCTTGAAAAATTCCCAGAAAAGACGCAGATAGGTCATTTCGCAGCCCTCCCTTCCAGGTTTTTCAGCAAAATCCCCACCACAGCGGAGACCACCACAAACCACACCGGAGAAATATGCAGGAACAAGCTTCCCGCCATGACGATCAGGAAAATGGCCGCCGTCCGCTTATCCACCACAGATTTTTTCAGCAGCTTCAGCACGGCGTTGAAGATCAGGACACACACGCATACCTGGATCCCGGCAAAGGCGTTCTGCACCCAGGCCAAATGGGAGAAATTCGTGATCAATCCCGCCAGGATCGAAATAATGACCAAAGAAGGAAACACCACGCCCAGCGTGGCCACGATGCCTCCTAACCAGCCCCGGTGCTTCTGACCGATAAAGGTGGCGGTGTTGACGGCGATGACGCCGGGGGTGCACTGGCCGATGGCGAAGTAATCCATCAGTTCCTCCTCTGTAGCCCAGCCCTTATGCTCCACCACCTCCCGCTGGAGAATGGGCAGCATGGCATATCCTCCGCCGAAGGTCATCACGCCCACCTTGGCAAAGGTTCCGAACAAATCCAGATATTCGTTCATTCAGTTCTCCTCTTTCCAACATCAAATTGGAGTTTTATTATACTCTTTCTGAGCAAAAAAACAAGCCCGGCCCCCATGTGATACTTCACAAAGGGACCGGGACAAGGAAGGCCGAAAATCAGGGAAGCTGAATATGCGTCCGCTTCAGGGACCGCCGCAGAGCCACGCACAGCGGGGGCGCCAGAATGATGGCCACCGCGCCGTTGAACAGGGAAGCGGGGATCTTCAGAGGCAGAGCCGCCGCCGCCACGGAAGCGGTGAGGCCACCCATCAGCAGGCCGTCATACGCAAAGGACTTGAAGAAATAGAGAATGTAGTAGGCCACGCAGCCCAGAGCCGCGGAGACGGTGCAGCGCCCGTAAGCAGGCGTCTCCCGGTCCTTCATGGCTAGGCCGGCTACCATACCCATAACGCCTTTGGTGAGGAAGGTGATCCAGCACTCCGGAGCGTAGGCCGGGTTGGTCAGGTCATAGATGGCGGAACCCAAACCGGAGGCGAAACCGCCCACAGGCCCCAACAGCAAACCGGACAGGCAGCACATGATATTGGCCAGAGTAAAGGAGGTACGGCCGCCGATGGCGATGGGCATGGTGATCCGCAGATAGTTGCTGACAAACACCAACGCCGTCATCATGCCCAGCATGGTCAGCTTATTGACATTCTTCTCATTCCGATTCATAAAAAGCACTCCTAAGTTGTTTGTTGAAGCTATCATAGCATGCAATTGACTTTGTGGCAAATGCCAGTTCTTATAAATTTGATAAGGTCAGTTTTGACAAGAGCAGTCCCGCGGCTTTTGGGCCGCGGGACTGCTTTGCTTCACTGTTTATGCCTTGGGTTCTTCGGACTCGAACACGGTCTTGGCGCTGGCCGCCAAACCCGCCAAGCCCTGCAATTCGCTGGGGATGATGATCTTGGTGGCCTTGCCGTCCGCCACCTTGGTCATGGTCTCCAATGCCTTCAGTTTCACCACCTGATCGTTGGGCGCAGCCTCGTTCAGCAGCTTCAGGGCATCCGCCGTGGCCTGCTGGACCTTCATAATGGCCTCGCTCTCTGCCTCGGCCGCCAGAATTTTCGCGGTCTTTTCCGCCTCGGCCTCCATGATCTTCGCCTGCTTGGCGGCGTCGGCCCGCAGGATGGCAGACTGCTTCTCGCCCTCCGCCACCAGAATCTGGCTCTGCTTCTGGCCCTCGGCCTGAAGGATGGATTCACGACGCTCCCGCTCCGCTTTCATCTGCTTTTCCATGGCGTTCTGGATCTCCTTGGGCGGGATGATGTTTTTCAGCTCCACCCGGTTGACCTTGATGCCCCAGGGGTCCGTGGCCTCGTCCAGAATGGAGCGCATCCGGGAGTTGATGGTATCACGGCTGGTAAGGGACTGGTCCAACTCCATATCGCCGATGATGTTTCGCAGGGTGGTGGCCGTCAGATTCTCGATGGCGTTCATGGGGTGCTCCACGCCATAGGTGTAGAGCTTGGGATCGGTGATCTGGAAGTAGATGACCGTGTCGATCTGCATGGTGACGTTATCCTTGGTGATCACAGGCTGGGGGGCAAAATCCGCCACCTGCTCCTTCAAGCTCACCTTTTTGGCAACGCGCTCGATAAAAGGCACCTTCAGATGCAGGCCCACATTCCAAACGGTTCGGAACGCGCCCAGCCGCTCCACCACATAGGCCCGGGACTGCTGAACAATGACGATATTGCTGACAACCAGGATCAGGAGCAGCACAACGAGGATGGGAACAATGATCCACTTCATAATGAGTACCTCCACTTTTACAACGGTTTCCAAAGGGCTTGCTGATTGGCTTCATCTTACCCTATTTTAACCGTCAGCGCAAGCGTCATTTCCGCTTTCGCTCCAAATTGCAGAAAGAAAGAGAAATGCGGACAGTCCATTGGACTGTCCGCGCTCCCCTTTCCAAAACAGAAAGCATGTATAAGAGAAGAGAAAATGGATAATTACTTTGCAGCGGCCTTCTTCTTGCCGGTGATAGCGTCCATGAGGACAGCGATAGCGCCGTCGCCAGTGACGTTGCAAGCAGTACCGAAGCTATCCTGGGCGATGTACAGAGCGATCATCAGGCCGCACATGGTCTCATCGAAGCCCAGCATGGACTGCAGGATACCCAGAGCAGCCATGACAGCGCCGCCGGGGACGCCGGGGGCAGCAACCATGGTCACGCCCAGCATCAGAATGAAGGGGAACATCTTGCCGAAGCCGATGGACTGGTTGGTCATCACCATAACAGCCATAGCGCAGCTGGTCAGGGTGATGGTGGAACCAGACAGGTGAATGGTAGCGCACAGGGGGCACACGAACTCAGCCATACCGTCAGAGACACCGTTATTCTTGGTGCACTGGGTGGTAACAGGGATAGTAGCGGCAGAGGACTGGGTGCCGATAGCGGTGGTGTAAGCGGGCAGCATGTTCTTGATCAGAGCGAAGGGATTCTTCTTGGCAGCGCTGCCGGCCACGGTGTACTGGAACACGATGATGACCCAGTGCAGAACGAGGATCATAGCGAACACCTTGATGAAGGAGCCCATGATCTCCACGATGGTACCGGCATAAGCCAGCTTAGCGAAGATACCGTACACATGGAAGGGCAGCAGGGGGATGACGATGTTGCTGACCAGCTTGTCGATGATCTCAGCAAACTCGTTCATCACGGTCTTCATGGTGTTGCCCTTGATGACAGCCATGCCCAGGCCCAGGATGAAGGCCATCAGCAGAGCGGTCATAACGCCCATGATGGCGGGCATCTCAATGGTGAAGTAGCCGGAGAGCACAGTCTCCTCAGCGTTGGCGGCGTTCTCCATGAACATGCCAGCGTGGACCATGTGGGGATACAGCAGGGAAGCCACAACGAAGGCCAGAGTACCGGAGATGATGGTGGAACCGTAAGCCACACCGGTGGTAGCGGCCAGGGTCTTACCAGCGCCGGCGCCCAGGTCAGCAATACCGGGGGCGACGAAGCCAATGATGATCAGAGGGATCACGAAGTTCAGGAAGTTGCCGAAGATGCTGTTGTAGGTAGCGCCGATGCGGATGATGACCTCACCGAAGGCACCCATACCGGGGGTCACGAAACCGACCACGATACCGAGTACGATGGCGATGACCAGTTTGAGCAACAGGCTCATCTTTTTCTTTTCTTTCATTTCTCTCGTCCGTGTGATCTCACACGGACATCCTCCTTTTCTGATTTTCCTTTTTTCTCTTCTTTTATATCCAGCTGCTGCCGCTTACGCGTCCAGCAGAGAATATCCCTTTGCAGTCAGCTCATCCTTGATCTTCTGCACGTGATCGGCGTTCCGGGTCTCCAGGACCATGGACACCACGCATGCGTTGACCTCAGAGTTGACATCCTCACGCTCGTGATGGATGCGGACCACGTTGGCGCCGGTGCCGCCGACAACATTCAGCAGGTTGGCCAGGCTGCCGGCACGGTCAGCCAGCTTGGTGGTGATGGTAGTGAGACGGCCACCGTAGGTCAGGCCGCGGGTGATGACGCGGGACAGGGTGGTCACGTCCACGTTGCCGCCGGAAACCACGCACACAGTCTTCTTGGTGGTGTCGACCTTGCCGGACATGCAGGCAGCCACGGGAGTAGCGCCAGCGCCCTCGGCAACAGTCTTCTGAACCTCCAGCAGAGCCAGGATGGCAGCGGCGATCTCGTCCTCGCTGACGGTGACGATCTCGTCCACATACTTCTGGCACATCTCGAAGGTCAGGCTGCCGGGAGTCAGCACATGGATGCCGTCAGCCAGGGTCGCGGCATCGGGCACAGTGGTGACCTTACCGGCCTGACGGGAAGCATACATGGAAGCCACAACGCCGGCCTGCACGCCGATGACCTTGCAGGAGGGCTTGAGCTGCTTGATGGCGAAAGCCACGCCGGAGATCAGACCGCCGCCGCCGATGGGGACCACGACCTGCTCCACTTCGGGGAGCTGCTCCAGGATCTCCAGACCGATGGTGCCCTGACCGGCAATAACATACGGATCGTTGAAGGGATGTGCGAAGGTGTAGCCGTGCTCCTTGGACAGACGCTCGGCCTCGCGGGCGGCGTCATCGTAAACGCCGGGGACCAGAACCACTTCAGCACCGTAGTTGCGGGTAGCCTCCACCTTGGAGATGGGAGCGCCCTCGGGCATGCAGATCACGGACTTGATGCCCAGCTTCGTGGCGGACAGAGCAATGCCCTGAGCATGGTTGCCGGCGGAGCAGGCGATGACACCGTGAGAAGCTTCCTCCGGAGTCAGGGAACGGATCTTGTTGTAGGCGCCGCGGATCTTGAAAGCGCCGGTGAGCTGCAGGTTCTCAGACTTGATGTAAATGTTTTCGCCCAGCCGATTGGCATTTTCCAGCGGAGTCTTGCGGGCAATGCCCTTCAGAGACTCCTGGGCTTCCTGGATCATCTGTAAAGTTACCATAATAATCCCCCTATTTGTCTATGATTCAAAAACCACAATCAACTATACTGTCATTGTATGACGGACAGTGTTTGTTTTCAATACACATTTCCGCCAAATGTTCTTTCAATAAACACGCATTTTGCACAATATCGGCCTGATTATGGCCCTTTTTGGTTTCATTTTTGGCAAGAATGGCGTTCACTGGTGGACATTTGTGCATCATATCAAAAAGCAGGGGAGAAAGTTCAAGTCACATCGTGCACTTTTTCAAATACACTTTCTTGATAATGCAGGGAGAATTAGCGGGATTTTAAGGCGGCCAAGCCATCGGCACAGCTGACTGCCGGACAACTCAAGTATGACTGATCCATTATATCAAAAAAACGGCACACTTATGTGTGCCGCTTTTCTGGTGACCCGGCGGGGATTCGAACCCCGGACCCACTGCTTAAAAGGCAGTTGCTCTGCCGACTGAGCTACCGGATCAGAGTAAAACACTTATTACCTATAAATCACAGGCCGAGAGGCCGTATTCATGGTCAATGGCAGGGACGGCTGGACTCGAACCAGCGAATGAGGGAGTCAAAGTCCCTTGCCTTACCACTTGGCTACGCCCCTAAGTGGAAAAAAGAAGGGACCGGGGATACCCCGGCCCCCTCATGTCTGGGGTGGGTGATGGGACTCGAACCCACAACACCTGGAACCACAATCCAGTGCTCTGCCAATTGAACTACACCCACCACATATAAAAACCGATCAAGCCGACGCCGCCCAGAGAGCTGGTACGCCAGGAGGGACTCGAACCCCCGGCCCACTGCTTAGAAGGCAGTTGCTCTATCCAGCTGAGCTACGGGCGCTTATTGCGGGTTCATGTCCGCGAGGGACATACTGCGTAAAATATTATAGCAACGGAGAGCCGGGTTGTCAAGCATTTTGCAAATTTTTTTTACAAATCCGGCGGGATTTTTCCCGTGAAATACACCTCATACCACTCAATAAAGCAGTAAAACGCCCAGAGCTTCGTCATAGCGTTGGTTTTTCCCGCACGGTGGGCGTCCAGCAGGGCGCAGAGCGCACCCGTGTCAAAAAAGCGCTCGGCTACCTGGCCGGTGAGCTTGGCCTTGACCAGCGCGTAATATTTCTCCTGCCGCAGCCAGTCCGCCAGCGGCACGGGGAAGCCACGCTTCGGCGCGTCGGCCAGTTGGGGCGGCAGGCGGCGGGCCGCGGCGGCGCGCAGGGCGATTTTTCCGCGCCGCCCGGTGCAGCGGTACCGCCGGGGCAGGGTCCGCGCCGCGGCCAGCACCTGCCGGTCCAGGAACGGCACCCGCAGCTCCAGGCTGTGGGCCATGCTCATGCGGTCCGCCTTGCGCAGGATGTCCCGCGGCAGCCAGGTCTGCCAATCGACCCACTGCACCGCCGTCGGCTCATCCAGCCCGCGCACCGCGTCAAAATAGGGCTTGCAGCGCTGCGCGGGGGTCGGGGCGCAGTAGTCGCGCTTTAAATATTTATCGCGCTCCTGCGTTGTTTCAAAGACATAGTTGGCCCGGGCGGACCGCTGCCAGCGCGGCAGTGCGCCCCGGCGCAGCAGGCCGCAGCCGGGCAGCAGGGCCGCCAGCGCCCGCCGCACGGCCCGGGGCATTTTCTGCCAGCGTTCGGCCCAGACGGCCTGCCGGTACAGCGGATAGCCGCCGAACAGCTCATCCGCACCCTCGCCCGAGAGCACGACCTTGACCCGCTGCCGCGCCGCCTTGCACAGGAAATACAGCGGCACCTCCGCCGGGTTGGGCATCGGCTCGTCCAGATACCACTGAATGGCGCGGTTCGCCGCAAAAAAATCCTCTGCGGTCACGGTGGTTTCGGTCAGCGGCACGCCCAGCGCCTGCGCCGCGGCACGGGCGGCAGGCAGCTCGGAATACGCTTCCTCGGCGTAGCCCACCGAGAAGCACTGCACGGCGGGCTGGCGGCGGGCCATCTCGCAGGTGATGAGCGACGAGTCCACCCCGCCCGACAAAAAGCAGCCGACCTCGACATCGGCAATGCGGTGGGCATCGGCGCTCTCAGCGACAGCGTCCCCGATCTCACGCGCCCAAGCCCGCAGACTGCGCCCCCGCTTTGCCCGGAACCGCGGCGCGGCATAGCGGGCCAGCGTGACCCGGCCCGCCTGCCAGGTCAGCGTATGGGCGGGCGGCAGCTCATAAACGCCGGTGAACAGCGTCTCGGCGTCGGGCAGGTACTCCATGCTCAGCCAGTCGGGCAGACGGGCCTCGTTCAGGCGCTTTTCAAAGGCCGGGTGAGCCAGAAACGCCTTGATCTCGCTGGCAAAGAGCAGCGTCTCGCCCTTTTTATAATAGCAGAGCGGCTTGATGCCGAACAGGTCCCGCGCACAGAACAGCGTGCCGCGGGTGCGGTCCCACACCGCAAACGCGAACATCCCGCGCAGGCGGCGGGGCAGGCCGCGGCCCCATTCCTCATACCCGTGGAGCAGGACCTCGGTGTCGGAATCCGTGGCAAACGTGTGGCCGCGCTGCTGCAATCGGGCACGCAGGGTCTTGTAGTTGTAAATTTCGCCGTTGAACACGACCACCAGCGTGCCGTCCTCATTGAGCATCGGCTGGCCGCCGCCCGCCAGATCAATGACCGACAGCCGCCGATGCCCGAGCGCCGCGGTGCCGTCGGCGTAGCAGCCCTCGCCGTCGGGGCCGCGGTGACGGATGAGGTCCGCCATGCCCTGCACGATTTGTTTGGCCGCCGCCGGGTCCTGCCCGGGCGTGGTAAAGCCGACGATGCCGCACATGTGTTTGCCCTCCTTGTGAGAAATTCGGTGCGCAGGGGTCGGCGTCCTCGACGACCCGGGGAGCCTGCGGCGGCGCTGACCCTGCGGGCGGATATGGAATCCGCCCCTACGGCGTAGGGGTCGGCGTCCCCGACGACCCGGGGAGCTTGCGGCAATAACCGACCTGCCTTGCCGCAAACCATACGCTGCGCCGCAGCCCCTCCCCCGCTGCCAGCAGATGGGCGCGGCCACGGCCACGCCGCCGCAGGGTGTCGGCACGGCGCAGGGCAAGCCTGTTCGGGCAGGCGCGGCGCACGGCGTACCACGGCGCGGTGTACCAGACGGCTGGGCGCAGTGTCGGCGGCGTGACCGGCCCGCCGTACAGCAGGTCCTGCACCGGCGGCACGGCCAGCGGTGCGTCCGCGGCGTCGCAAAAATAGGACGCGCGGCCCTGCCGGGGGTTCAGCTCAAATAAAACCGGCTCACCGCGGCGGTCATACTTCAAATCAAAATTGGCAAAGCCGTGCCAGCCCGCCGCCTGCAAAAGGCCGCGCAGGGCATCCAGCAGCGCCGCGTCCTGCCGGGACGGCTCCACCAGCACGGCGGCGTAGTTGCCGGTGCCCTCGGGCGTGCGCTCCTGCAAAAGGGGCTGGCCCTGCACAAGCCACGGCACACTGCCGTCCGCCGCGCAGTAGGCGTTGACGACCCCGAGCCGCGTGTCCGGGCCGGGGATGTACTCCTGCACGAGCCAGCTGCCAAAATAACCGCCCCGCGCCGCGGCGGCAAGGAGCTCCCGCAGCCGGGCGGCGTCCTGAACGAGATACACCTTGCGCCGCCCCGGGAAATCGCAGCGGGCGTAGGCCGCTTGGTCCGCGGGCTTGGCGATGACCGGCCAGCCAAACGGCAGCGGCGGCAGGGCGTCCGCCGGGCACAGCGTCACGGTCTGCGGTGTGCGCAGCCCTGCGGCGCGGCAGGCCGCAGCAAACTGCCGCTTATCGGCCAGATGCAGCGCCGCTGGCGGCGGGCAGGCAAAGCGGTACGCCCCGCGCAGCGCGTCGGCATGGCGGGCCAGCAGGGCCGTGTAGTCGTCGGCGCAGGAGATGAGAATTTTGGGCACGCCGGGGTACTGCGCCGCCAGCCCCAGCAGCGTGGCCGTAAAGACGTGGTCCTGCCCGAACGCCGGGTCCTGCACGGCGACCCGCACCAGACGGCTGTGGGCCAGCGCGGGCAGGGCGCGGCGGCAGACGGCCAGGCTGCGCACGCCATAGCATTCATAAAAGCTGCGGGCCATGCCGTAGACATTGGCATCCCCGCCCAGCAGCACCGGCAGCATCCGCGGCATACAAATCCCCCCTGCCGTAAGTGTATGCGGCAGGGGGGATTTTATGTAGTGATTGTGTGAATGGGCATGTCGTAGGGCGGCCAGCCCTCTGGCCGCCGCGGACGTTAGCGACAACAATAAAGCTTCCGGGTTGCCATTGTAGGGGGCGGCGTCCTCGACGCCCCGCGGAGGGGTCAAGACCCCTCCCTACAAAGCAAACCATGAAAGGGGTTGCAATGGCAAACCTCCGGGCCGGGCATGCCCGGCCCCTACAGGTCACCGTTTGCTCAGCGGCATTTCCTCCGTCCAGACATCTCCATTCGTGTCTGTCACACGCACAACGTACTTCGGCAGCGTCTCGCCGTCGTACTCCCAGCCGTTTACCACGTCATCGCTGTAGAACGTGCCGTTCCAGACGCTCTCGGTGCGGGAGGAATTGCCATAGCTGGACTCGCCCTCGCAATCCAGTACGGCGGTGGCTGTCGGCTCCCCGGCGTCGCCGTTCAGGCGCAGGTCGATTTCCACCTGCGCAGGCTGCATCCACGGCGGGGCGTCCACCTGCACCTCCACAGGGTAGCAGGTCAGGGTCAGGCGGTACTGCTTATTGCCGACCCGCTGCACGAAATACCCAAAGTCCAGGCTGCTGCCCACCGCGCCCCAGATAATCTGCGGCTCGGTCATCTCGTCGTTGAAATCCACGGTTCCCAGCGTCTCGTTGGTGGTCACGCCGTCAGCCGTCCACTGCACGCTCAATTCATAGGTGCTGCCCACCGTAAAAACGATACCGTCCGCCGCAAAGCTGCCGTCGGGGGCGGCGGTCATTTCGTACAGCTGCGTATCGTCCCCGCAGCGCACGGCCAGCCGGGCCGTCACACCGCCGCGGGTCGTGCGGGGCGTGACCTGCACCTGCACGGGCATCCAGCTTTTATCGGCGTCCCGGTGCAGCTTGTCCATGGGCAGCCAGCGCCAGTCCAGAACCGTGGCCTCACCCATCCGGACGGCGTCCTGCAATTCCGAAATCTGCGCCGACAGCTCCGCCTGCTGGGCGGCGTAGCTGGACTGGATGGCCGCATAGTTCTGGTTCAGCGCGCTGATCTGCCGCTCATATTGCAGCGCCACGCCCGCCAGCAGCCCGGCCAGTACGATGAACACCGCGCCCCCGGCACAGCCCCACAAGCGGCGGCGGCGCTTTTCCTCGGCATCGCGGGCGGCCAGCAGGTCCCGCAGCGCGTCCAGCGTCACGGCGGGCACGGCGGGGTCGGCGTTCTCCGTGCCCAGCAGTGCGTCCACGCCGATGCCCAGCGCCGCAGCCAGCGCCTGCAGATTGTCCAGCCCGGGCAGGGCGGTATCCTTCTCCCACTTGCCCAGCGCCTGGCGGCTGACGCCGATTTTTTCAGCCAGTGCCTCCTGGCTCAGCCCCTGCGCCCTGCGCGCATTCTGGATATTCTGCCCCAGTGTCATACGCTCGCCCTCTTTCCTCTTTTTTCTGACATGATTCTACCACAGAGCATGGTAAAATACCAGCAAGTTAAGCTGACAAAGCGGTAACGGCAGGTTGCACTGCCGGGAAAGGACGCAAAATCATGTGCGGAATCGCAGGCTTTATCGCGGGGCACGGCGCAGCGAACGCAGCGGCGCTGGCCCCCATGCTGGCGCGCATTGCCCACCGCGGCCCCGACGGGCAGGGCACCTTTGTGGAGGGGCCCGCGGCGCTCGGCCACTGCCGTCTGGCCATCATCGACTTAGAGGGCGGCGCACAGCCGCTGTACAGTGAGGATAAAAACTTAGTCGTCGTTTTCAACGGCGAAATCTACAACTACCGTGCGCTGACCGCCGAGCTGACGGCGCTGGGCCACACCTTTGCCACCCGCACCGACACCGAGGTCCTGCTGCACGGGTGGGAGCAGTGGGGCCGCGAGCTGCTGCCCCGGCTGCGCGGGATGTTCGCGTTTGCGCTGTGGGACCGCCGCGCCGGGGTGCTGTTCTGTGCGCGGGATATGTTCGGCATCAAGCCGCTGTACTACTGCCGCTGCGCCGACGGCACGCTGCTTTTCGCCAGCGAGATCAAGGCATTTTTAGACCACCCGTCGTTTGCCAAGCGGCTCAACACCGCGCAGCTGCCGCTCTACCTGTCCTGCCAGTATTCCCCGGGGCGGGATACGTTTTTTGCGGGCGTGCAGAAGCTGCTGCCCGGGCATTTTCTCGAGTTCTCCGACGGCATCGTCCGCACGACGCGGTGGGTGCAGCCTGCCTTCCTGCCCGGCGACGCGCCGGTCTCTCCTGCCGAGATCGAAGAAGTCCTGCGCGACAGTGCGGCGGCGCACAAGGTCGCCGACGTCGAGGTCGCGGGGTTCCTGTCGGGCGGCGTGGACTCGGCCTACCTGACCGCGCTGGCCCGCCCCGCGCGCACCTACACGATCAGCTACGCCGAGCCGAAGTACGACGAGTCCTTCCCCGCCCGGGCGCTGGCACGCAGCCTCGGCGTGCGAAACCGCGTGCGGCGCATCAGCCCCGGCGAGTTCTGGGACGCCGTGCCCGCCGTACAGTACCACATGGACGAGCCGCTGGCTGACGCTGCCGCCGTGGCGCTCTACTTTTTGAACCGCGAGGCCGCAAAGGATGTCAAGGTCGTGCTCTCGGGCGAGGGCGCGGACGAGCTGTTCGGCGGGTACAACATCTACCGCGACCCCTTCACGGCGCGGTGGTATGACCGCCTGCCGCCCTGGCTGCGGGCCGGGCTGGGGGCGGCGGCGGCGCTGCTGCCGCCCGCGCGCGGGGTGAACTTTCTCGTGCGGCGCGGCATGAGCCTGGAGGAGCGGTATTTCGGCCCCACGGCCCTGTTCAATGAGCGCGAAAAGCGCCGCCTGCTGGCGGATTACGCCGGGGACGGCGACCCGATGTTTTTGACCGAGGCCATCTGGGACGCCACCGAGGGACTGGACCCCGTGACCCGGATGCAGCAGGTGGATCTAAATTTGTGGCTGGCCGGGGACATCCTGCTCAAGGCCGACAAGATGAGCATGGCGCACAGTTTGGAGCTGCGGGTGCCGTTTCTGGACCGGGAGGTCTGGGCGCTGGCCGCCGCGCTGCCCGCTGCCGCCAAGGCCGACGCACGCACGACGAAAATTGCCCTGCGCCAGGCCGCGGCACGCACGCTGCCCGCCGCCAGCGCCGCGCGTAAAAAGCTCGGCTTTCCTGTACCGGTGCGGGACTGGCTGCGGCAGGAGCCCTACACCAGCCGGGTGCGGGCCGTGTTCAGCCGCCCGGCAGCGGCGGAGTTCTTTGACCCGCGCGCGCTGCATAGTATGTTGAACCAGCACCTGCACGGCGGCGACTGCTGGCGGCAGATCTGGTGCGTGTACAGCTTTTTGATCTGGTATGAGCAATTTTTTGGAGCGTGATGCTGAATGGACCTGCGGCGGCTTACCCAAAACACCGGCTGTCGGCTTCTGCGCGGCGATGCCCTGACCGAAATCACGTCCGTCTGCTGTGACTCCCGCTGTGCCGGGCCGGGGGCGCTGTTTGTCTGTCTGCCCGGGCGGCACGCCGACGGCCACGACTTTGCGGCGCAGGCCGTCGCTGCCGGGGCCGCGGCGGTGCTCTGCACCCATGATGTGCCCGGCCTGCCCGCCGGGTGTGCCGTGCTGCTGGCGGGCGACCCGCGGCGGGCCATGGCGGCGCTGGCCGCGCGGCTCTACGGCGAACCGGCCCGCGCCATGACGATGATCGGCGTGACCGGCACGAAGGGCAAGACGACGACGGCCCACCTGCTGGCAGCCGTTTTGCAGGCCGACGGGCGGCGGGTCGGGCTGGTGGGCACCAACGGCGTCTGCTGGCCCGGGCACCGGCATGATTTGAACCATACAACGCCGGAAAGCTGCGATCTGCAGCTGCTTTTGCGCCGCATGGCCGACGACGGCTGCGATACCTGCGTCATGGAGGTTTCGAGCCTCGGGCTGAAATTTGACCGCGCGGCGGAGATCGAATTTGCGGTGGGGGTGTTCACGAACCTGTCGCCCGACCACATCGGCCCCGACGAACACGCGGATTTTGCGGAGTATCTGTTCTGGAAGCGGGCGCTGTTCCGCCGCTGCCGCGTGGGAGTTTTCAACAATGATGACCCGCATGTGGGGAAAATTATGCAGGGTCTCCCCTGCCGCGCCGTGACCTACGGCATCGGCTGTCCGGCGGATGTACGCGCCGACGCCGATTTTGCGCTGACCCGAGCGGGCGGACGGCTGGGCGCGGCGTTTACCGTGGACGGCGCACGGTACGCCGTGGGCATGCCCGGGGCGTTCAGCGTGTACAACGCGCTGGCCGCGCTGACGGCGGCGCGGGTGCTGGGCGCGGGTGAGGACGCGATCCATGCCGGGCTGGCCGGGGCCGTCGTGTGCGGGCGGGTCGAGCCGGTGCCGCTGGACGCGCCGTTCACGGTGGTCATCGACTACGCCCACAACGAGGCCGCCGCCGAGTGCCTGCTGCGCACGCTGCGGGCTTACCGCCCGACGCGGCTTGTCGCGGTGTTCGGCTGCGGCGGTGCGCGCAGCCGCCTGCGCCGGTTCGGCATGGGGTCGGTCTGCGCACGGCTGGCGGATTTCTGCATCATCACCGAGGATAACAGCCGCGGCGAGCCCGTGGAGCACATTTTAGCGGACATCCGCGCCGGGCTGCGCCTTGGCAACCCGGCCACGCCGTTTGCCGAGATATCGGACCGCAGACAGGCGATCTATTACGCCCTCGACCACGCCCAGCCCGGGGATATTATCGCGATCTTAGGCAAGGGCCACGAGACAACGATAGAGCGCGGCGGAATCAAGGAACCGTTTGTGGAACGGGAGATCGTGGAGGAGTATTGGGGGCGGTGAATTTCTCTTTGCCTTCTTCCCTTGGGGGAGAAGGCGGCCCCGCAGGGCCGGATGAGGGGAGAGCTTGCCGCAGCAAGCCGTAAACACGCAATAATGGCAGGCTCGCCCCTCATCAGTCAGCGGGCGGGGCCGCTGACAGCTTCCCCCGCGGGGGAAGCCATTCTATCCGGAAGTTTTAACGTCAATGCGCACTTTCGGCATCAGAAGCGCCTGCGGGTTCCGTCTGTAGGGGGCGGCGTCCCCGACGCCCCGCGGGAGGGATGAATCCCTCCCCTACACTCCCCGTTTGCGGGAGGCTGTAGGGCGGCCAGCCCTCTGGCCGCCGCGGAGGGGTCAAGACCCCTCCCTACAAA
>OIXA01001914.1_pt1 | contig 25024 bp, 28 predicted proteins | sample 1587721 | NCBI WGS metagenome assembly OIXA01 (sample SAMEA3888900, study PRJEB22519) | human gut metagenome | biome: human gut; feature: human-associated habitat; material: faeces | place: Denmark | collected 2013
ATGTGTTAAGCACGCCGCCAGCGTTCATCCTGAGCCAGGATCAAACTCTCATGTTTAAAAGTTTTCCCAGTTTCATGAACGCGCTGGCTTCATTTCTTGAGCCATTCCGTTCCTTACTGTTTTAAGGTTGCTTTTTAAAAAGCTGTTCGTTTGCGATCATTTCTGATCGACTTGAATTATTCTCTTAGAATCTTTCAAGGTTGTTTCACTGTTCAGTTATCAAGGTTGTGTTGCTAACAGCAACTCCAATATATTATCATGTATCAAGAAGTTTGTAAACATCTTTTTCATTTTTCTTTCGAGCCGCTTGCGACCCGAACAACTTCATTATCATATCACATGACTAGAAGTCTGTCAACAACTTTTTTCAAGATTTCAAATCTCTTTTTCGTCGTTGTTTGCTGCCGTTTTGCGTCAGCTAGATTATATTATCATTTCGACCTTTTCTTGTCAACAACTTTTTACATCTTTTTTCCAAAAAGTGAAAAGTTGTTTTCTCATGGTCTTTTCCTATAATCTAACGGAGAAGGAGGGATTTGAACCCTCGCGCCGCTATTAACGACCTGCACCCTTTCCAGGGGTGTCCCTTCAACCTCTTGGGTACTTCTCCAGATAGTTGATTCTAATAATCTATATAATTATCGGCGGCACGAATGCCTAGCGGAGAGAGTGGGATTCGAACCCACGCGCCCTTTCGGACAAACGGTTTTCAAGACCGCCTCGTTATGACCACTTCGATACCTCTCCGTGTTCTTGTCTCAAATCAGTGCAGAAATAATATTACCATCTGCTTCCACCAATGTCAACACTTTTTTTCACTTTTTCTATTTAAGTATAATTCCGCTGCCATAATGTCTTCAGGCGTCGTGATTTTCAGGTTCTGATAACTTCCCTCAATCACCCGCACCTGCTCTCCAAATGCAGTCTCCAGCATCATCGCATCATCTGTGACGGCAGAATCTCCCTGTGCCATCACCTTCTCATACGCCTTCCGGATCCGTCCGTAGGGAAATGTCTGCGGGGTCTGAACCTGCCACAGGCTGCTCCGCTCGGGCGTCTCTTTTGCAAAGCCATCCGCCCCGACCACTTTGATCGTGTCCTTTACCGGCATTCCCACCACACAGGAATCCCCCTCTCTGACGCACGCTATGGACCGGCTGATGATATCAGCGGTAACAAGCGGTCTCGCCCCGTCATGGATCAGCACGTAATCGCTCCCGTCCGCCGCCTTAAGCCCTTCATACACAGAATGGTAGCGTTCCCGTCCGCCTTCCACGACCGCACAGACCTTTTGGATATGATATTTTTCAACAATCTCTTTTCTGCAGTAATCGATCTCTCCTGCCCCCACTACGACGACAATGTCGGTTACCGCGCTCTCTGCAAACGCCTGCAGCGCATAAAAAAGCACCGGGCGGCCGGCAAGCATCATATACTGCTTGTGCACATCACTGTGCATCCGTTTTCCCGCCCCGGCTGCAAGTACCACTGCTGTTATTTTTTCCACTATCGCTCCCCCAGCTTCAGATTCGGGACCGCATTCAGATCCAGTCCGTCCCTCTGACCGCGCATGAAATCATAATATGCCGCCACACCGATCATCGCCGCATTATCGGTGCAGAAAATCGGCGACGGATGATAAAATGCCACGCCCTTCTTCTCGCACGCCGCACGCATTCCCTCACGCAGGGTGCCGTTGGACGCAACTCCACCCGCAATCGCAAATTTGTCCATTCCGAATTCATCAATCGCTTTCATGGCATTTCCGATCAGCACGTCCGTCACCGCTTTCTGGAAGGACGCCGCAATATCCGCCTGTACGATCGGAATGTTCTTCATTTTACAACCGTTTAAATAGTTGAGCACCGCAGACTTCAAGCCGCTGAAACTGAAGTCATACGGGCCGTCCACGATTTTGGCGCGTGGGAACTCTACCGCATGCGGATTCCCCTCATGCGCCACTTTTTCAATCTTCGGTCCACCCGGATAGCCGAGTCCAATGGCACGCGCCACTTTGTCAAAAGCCTCTCCCGCCGCGTCGTCCCTCGTTTTTCCAAGGATCTCGTATTTTCCATAATCAAGCACCTTGACAAGATGTGTATGTCCGCCGGACACCACCAGGCATAGAAAAGGCGGCTCCAGATCTTTGTTCTCTATGTAATTGGCGCTGATGTGCCCCTCGATATGATGCACGCCCACCAGTGGCAGCTTTTTAGCATAGCTGATGGCTTTTGCCTCCGCCACTCCGACAAGCAGTGCTCCAACAAGCCCCGGGCCGTAGGTGACACCGATCGCATCCATATCATCCAGCGTCATCCCCGCATCCGAAAGTGCCTGTCCAATCACCTGATTGATTTTTTCAATGTGTTTGCGCGAGGCAATCTCCGGAACAACGCCACCATACAAGGTATGCAATGCAATCTGGGAGGATATCACATTTGATCTGACATCCCTTCCATTCACGACAACCGCTGCTGCCGTCTCATCGCACGAGCTTTCAATCGCCAATATTTTTATCTCATTACTGTTCATCGGAAGAATCTCCCTCCACCTGATAGAATACCAGAATCTTCCAGTCTCCATCGTCATCTTTTCTCAAAACATACATTTCGTTGGTACGGTCGAAGCTGTTGTTCTCATTCATAAAATAAGACGCCGTCACATAAGCGCACTCTCTCCCGTCCACCGTCTGATACACCACATCATTGCTGTCGCAGACATTGCTGCTGCGAATCGTTTTTGATTTGTTGTGGTAATCTTCAATATCCGCTTTCAGGTCGGAAAGATACTGATCCCGCGGATTGTTCTCCAACAGTTCGTCGTCCAGCAGCTTTCTCGCCTGATCCGCCAGCGACTCCAGTTCATCGTCCGTATAGGTATCATCATAGAAGCACTCCAGAATACGGTTGTAATACTTCACAACCTCACGCGGAGTTGCCGGATAGTTGGTATCCAGATTCTTCGTGATGAGCTTTTGTATCTCTGTCAGCTCCACCGTATCTTCCACCGATGTCCGTCTCTGTGTCGTAAAAAAGTAATACACGCCCACGATCAGTAAAATGATCAGTATTGTTATCACTGCCTTAATCACGCCACTCTTCTTCATTATGACAACCTCCCTTTTTCTTTAGTTCTCATCCTCAAACATCAATTCCACGTTTTTCCCGTCTTTTCCCAAAAACGCATCCGGGAAAATCTCACGCACCTGGGGCAGATAGTTCTCCGCGTGCACCAGAGACGGGGAGTAATGGGTCAGCCACATTTCCCTGACGCCGGCTCTCTTCGCCATGTCTGCTGCCTCATAGAATGTCATGTGTTTGTACTGCTTCGCCTTGACGAGCTTCTCCGGCTCCGCATACATTCCCTCGCAGATAAAAAGATCCGATCCCTCCGCCGCTGCCACGATCGATTCTGTCGGTCTGGTGTCCGTGCAGTACGTCATCTTGATGCCGCGTCTGGCTGGTCCGAGCACCATCTCCGGCGTATAGACCGTTCCGTCTTCCCCGGACAGGATCTCTCCCTTCTGCAGACGGCTCCAGTATTTCTGCGGAATTGCCGCCGCACGCGCTCTCTCCACGTCAAACTTCCCTGCACGTTTTATTTCGACCGAATAACCGTAACAGGTAACATTATGATTGACACGAAATGCATGTATACAGTATCCATTGAGTTCCAGCCGCATTTCCGGTTCCGTAATCTCAATAAAACGTATTTCAAACGGAAGTTCCGGAGCAATCACCCGGAGCGCGTTCACCACCCGCTCCAGCCCCCGCGGACCGATCATGGTCAGCGGCTCGGTTCTGTCCGCATTTCCCATGGTGAGAAGCAGTCCCGGCAGTCCGCCGATGTGATCTCCGTGGTAATGGGTAAAACAGATGACATCAATGGGCTTAAACGTCAGTCCCTTTTCCTTGATCGCCACCTGTGTTCCCTCGCCGCAATCAATCAGCAGACTGCTGCCGTTGTAACGCAGCATAGCCGCCGTCAGAAAACGGCGGGGCAGCGGCATCATTCCTCCTGTTCCCAATAGGCATACATCTAACATGAATAAACTCCTTTATCGCTATATCAGTTCTGTCTTTTGTTCCACCTCCGGCGCGATAGCAAATGTCCGCACCCAGGCGTCATAACACGGTTCGCACAGATCCATCCTGTGCACCGTTCCGTCTTTGTGTCTGGAAAAATAGCCCCACTCTTTACAAATAGTAAGGAAGGAACTTTTCCCGGCTTCTTTCTCCGTGCAGATCGGGCTGCCGCAGCGGTTGCAATAAATCACTCCGTTTCGTCTGCTCATTGATATATTCTCCATTCTATCGTCTGTTTCACGCTGTTTTCTGCGCATCCGAAATTCCTTAGGAACTTCTAATATGAATCCGTCAGGATTCATTATATCATTGAGCCGCCGTGCAATCCCACAGGGAATTACAGGGCACAGACCATAATTCTGGCATCTTCTCTCGGGAATTCATAAAACCCCCGGCGGATACCCACCGAGGAAAATCCCTGCTTCTCGTACAAACGGATCGCCCCCTCATTCGACACGCGCACTTCAAGGACAATGCGGGCAATCTTGTGGTCTGCGGCACGTTTTTTCATCTCTGTGAGCAGCCCTTCCCCGATTCCACGCCTGCGGCACGCAGGATTCACAGCCACATTTGTGATCTCACCCTCATCGGCCGCAAGATACATTCCGATGTACCCCTGTATGACACCCGATTCCTCTGCCACCAGAAAGATCGTGTCGGGCAGACAAAGCGAATCCAAAAAAGCATTCTCACTCCACGGCTGCGAAAAAATCTCCGCCTCCAGAGACGCCACCTTCGCCGCATCTTCCGCTGTCATGCTCCGGATGATACTCATATGTTTTCCTTTCCTTTTGCGGCTTCCTGCTCCTTGCGCTCTCTTTCCGCCTGGGACAGCCGGAGATATTCCGGGCGGTGTTCCGCCGCGCTCTCCGTTTTTCCCTCTCTGTAATACTGCATGCCAAGCACAGCAACCGCGCCGGCCCGCTGCTTGTTCAGATGTGCGGGCGCATAGGAATGCGGCACCGTAAGCTGCTCCTCCAGATATGCCTTAAAAACCGGTACACCGTCTCCCAAAAATACGACCGCCTCACCTCTGCTGTTGATGTCCGCCGCAATCTCATCGATTCCCACGGCACACTCTCCGCGCAGCACCTGCATGTCGTTTCCATCAAAACGGTACAAACCGGTATAGGTCTGATTTCTTCTTGCGTCCATAAGCGGGCATACCATATCCCGGTGTCCCACCAGATTGTATGCAAGTGCGTCCACCGTCGGCACATTGAGGATCGGCTTCTCCAACGCGAGCCCCAGACCTTTTGCCGTCGCCGAACCAATCCGAAGTCCCGTAAATGAGCCCGGTCCGCCTGCAACCGCGATTGCATCGATACTCGAAAGATCCAGTTCGATCATGCGCGCCACCTCATCCAGCATGGGAAGAAGGGTCTGTGAATGTGTCTTTTTATAGTTTACGGTATATTCTCCCAGAAGGTTGTCATCCTCCGCGATTGCAACGCTCGCCACCAGACCGGAACTGTCCAATCCTAATATTTTCATTTTCTGTCCTCCTGATGCTCTCTTATGGTAATTCTGCGATAATCAAATCCCATTTCCAGATCTTTTTCTATAGTAACTTCGCTGCGCCGCTCCGGCAGAATCTCTTCGATCAGATTCGCCCACTCGATCATGCACAGACCATCCCCGTAGAAATAATCCTCGTAGCCGATCTCATCCATCTCCTCGATGTCCCCGATACGGTAAACGTCGAAATGATAAAACGGCATCCTGCCTTCCTCATATACCTGCACGATTGTAAAGGTCGGGCTGGAGACCGGCTCCGTGATGCCAAGTCCTTCCGCAATTCCCTGTGTGAAGACTGTCTTTCCGACGCCCAGATCTCCCACCAGCGTATAGACATCGCCGGGCTTTGCCTCCGCGCCCAGACGTTTTCCAAGCGCGTGCGTCTCCTCCGGCGAATATGTTTCATAGATCTTTTCTGTCATATTTTAAAATCCCCATTCTCTACTTCATCTTCAAACGGTACGCCGGCAGATGTGCCGCAGCCTGTGTCTGCAGTGCCGCGTAGCTTTCCCCCAGCTGTGCTCTCGGAATGACATAGGCATTGATCCGGCTGCTGTACACCAGAACGTTGTGCTTCGTCGCGACCATTTTATAGATCTGCTCCCACGGAAGCAGCGCACTCTCTTCCTTCTGCGATACGTGCAGCCCCTCCTCGTCCACCTCATAGTGCAGCGTTCCCCGCAGCACCTCAGACATTGCCAGTGTGCGCTTCGACCTTAGGTACAGACTCACCGGAGGATAGACCAGAAATACGATGCCAAATACAATATATAATGCGGTGTATGCCGCCTCGATCTTCCCGCGGGTCACTCCTGCCACCACAAAAATCAGGATGGAAAACGCAATGGAAAACCACCCGTGAAATCCGGAGTAGGTCTGGTACATATTAAACCGGTACATATCTTCTGCTGTCAATGTAATATCAAACTTTAGCGGCATAACAGTTCCTCCTGTCTATATCTAAGCTAGTATAACATTTTTCATTCCAAAAGAAAAGGGGCTGTCGTCTAAGACAGCCCCTTTTCTAGCGGTTCGCTCCTTTCAGAATCGGCGAAATGTGTTTGTATACCAGGAATGTGATTACCACGGAAAACAGTCCCTTCACGATGGTAAACGGCATATTGAAGCACACCAGGCACTGCAGAATGCTCTTCACGGATGGTACGATCACCTGATAAGCGCCGAGCACAGCTTCTTCCGGCATAAAGTTGTAGTATACCGGATATACCAGGAAGTAGTTGGATACCACGGAAAATACACCCATGATCACCGCACCGAGCAGGGATCCAATCAATGCGCTTCTGCGGCTCTTTTTGTGGCGGTAAATCAATCCTGCCGGAAGTACGAATGCTACGCCCAGAAGGAAGTTGGAAAGCTCACCGACGCCGCCGGTTGTTGTAATAAACAGATGAAGCACATTCTTGATCAGACAGATCAGAATGCCGCATACCGGTCCCATGGAAAATGCACCGATCAGTGCCGGGAGCTCTGAGAGATCCATCTTGATGAAAGCCGGCATAAACGGAACGGAAAAATCCAGGAACATTAAAATAAATGCTACTGCGGAAAGCATTGCCGTGACGCTCATGTAGCGAACGCTCGAAATACTGTTTGTTGTTGTCCTACCTGTGATTGTACTGTTTGTGTCCATAATGACTCGTCTCCTTTTCTCTGCAGGAATTCGAGGTATTCTCGCGTGTCAGCCGTCTTTCAACGGATTGCATTCCGGCAGCGGAACAGCGCTTATTCCCGCCACACAAAAAGCCCCGGATGATCTCTACATCCGGGGCGTTAAATTGCATTCTTAAGACCCTGCTGCCGCAGGTCCTCCTAACATGCTTCTCTTCTCTCATCCAGACTATACTGTCGGTCCCGGATTCACACCGGCTCAACTGCAACTGCAGCTCACGGACTGATCTGGCATCTGCCAGAATCACCGTCGGTCGGGAATCTATGCTTCCATCTCTGTGAACTCATATCACCCTGCCCCGAAGAATTCCTATATTTATTTTGCTTCTATATTGTATGCCCATATGGGCATACTGTCAACCCTTTTTCTCTATCCGTTCAGCTTCATCGTCAGTTGGATGCGCTGCTTTTTCGGATCAACGCTTAATACTTTCACTTCCACAATATCCCCGACGCTGACAACTTCGAGCGGGTGCTTGATAAACTTGTCGCTCATCTGTGAAATATGCACCAGTCCGTCCTGATGAACGCCAATATCGACAAACGCGCCAAAATCAATGACGTTGCGCACGGTTCCTTTCAGAATCATCCCCGGCGTCAGGTCTTTGATCTCAAGCACATCGCTGCGCAGAATCGGCTTTGGCATGTCCTCTCTCGGGTCTCTCGCCGGCTTCTCCAGCTCCTTGACAATGTCCTGTAGCGTCATCTCTCCCACACCCAGTTCTTCCGAGAGTTTTTTGTAGTCATGGATCTTTTTGGAAATGCCCTCTACCTTCCGCTCTTTTACGTCAGATAACGTATAATCCAGCCGCTCCAGAAGCTTCTTCGTGGCATCATAGCTCTCCGGGTGCACACCGGTCGCATCGAGCGGATTCTTTCCGTCACCGATCCGCAGGAATCCTGCGCACTGTTCATATGCCTTCGGTCCCAGCTTCGGCACCTTCAAAAGTCCGGCACGGGATACAAATCTGCCGTTTTCCTCGCGGTAGGTTACAATATTTTTTGCCAGCGTCTTGCTGATGCCGGAGACGTATTCCAGAAGCGATGCCGATGCAGTGTTCAAATCCACGCCGACTTTGTTCACGCAATCCTCGACCACGCCGCCAAGTGCTTCGCCCAGCTTTTTCTGGTTCATGTCATGCTGATACTGTCCCACACCGATGGACTTCGGATCGATTTTAACAAGCTCCGCCAACGGATCCTGCAGACGGCGCGCCATGGACGCTGCGCTTCGCTGTCCCACGTCAAAATTCGGGAATTCCTCCGTGGCAAGCTTGCTGGCAGAATAGACTGACGCGCCCGCCTCATTGACAATAATGTACTGTACTTTTACCGGAAGTTCCTTTAACAGGTCCACAATGATCTGTTCGGATTCCCGCGATGCCGTTCCGTTTCCAAGGGAAATCAGGGTAATGTGATATTTGGCAATCAATTTCTTTAATACCGCTTTTGCCTCCGCCACTTTATTCTGCGGAGCCGTCGGATAAATCACCGTCGTATCAAGCACTTTTCCGGTCGGATCTACCACAGCAAGCTTACAGCCTGTCCGAAACGCCGGATCCCATCCGAGCACCACCTGTCCGGCAATCGGCGGCTGCATCAGCAGCTGCTCTAAGTTCTTTCCGAATACACGGATGGCGCCGTCCTCCGCACGCTCGGTCAGGTTACTCCGGATCTCACGCTCGATCGCCGGTGCAATCAGACGGTCATAGGCGTCTCTCACCACATCGCGCAGCACCTCATTCGTCTGCGGGTTGTCCCGGACAATCACCTTTTTCTCCAGATAGCGCAGAATGTCCTCCTGCGGCGCTTCGATCTTCACGGTGAGGAATTTTTCTTTTTCTCCGCGGTTCACCGCCAGAATCCGGTGTCCGGCAAGCTTTGCCACCGGCTCGTCAAAATCGTAATACATCTCATAGACGGACTCCGTCTCCGGGTCTTTGGCAGTAGAGGTCATCCGGCCTTTTTTCACCGTGAGGTCACGGATGTGCGTACGGTAATCCGCCTCGTCAGAGATGGACTCCGCAATAATATCCGACGCTCCCGCAATCGCCTCCTCGGCGGTTGTAACTCCCTTTTCGGCATCCACGTATTTTGCCGCCTCTTCTATGAGCGGCGTTTTTATCATCTGCAGTGTAATCACACCGGCAAGCGGTTCCAGTCCCTTTTCCTTGGCGATCGTGGCGCGCGTTCTGCGCTTCGGCTTGTACGGGCGGTATAAATCCTCCAGCAGAACCATCGTCTCCGCCGAAAGGATCTGCGCTTTCAGTTCGTCCGTCAGCTTCCCCTGCTCCTCAATGCTGGCGAGCACCGTCTCCTTGCGCTCCTCCAGTCCTCTTAAATAGGTAAGGCGCTCCGACAGGTTACGAAGCACCTCATCGTTTAATGCGCCGGTCGCCTCCTTCCGGTAACGCGCAATAAAAGGAATGGTATTGCCTTCATCGATCAGCTTGACTGCTGCCTCTGTCTGATGGCGCTTAATCCCCAGTTCCTCAGAAATTTTTGCAATAATATCCATATCTGTCCTCCAAATTTTACCGAGTCTGCTCCCAGTATACCGAAAATCCGCTGTAATCTCAAGTGCCTTCCTCATTGTCTTTTTGGCTTTCCCATGTTACAATAGACAAAGTTATCCTGCGATATACTGGCAATACCGGCATATCGGGAAAGGTCTGATTATCATGAACAACAAACGACGTTCCCAGCGAATGGAAAATGCCGCTCTGCTTCTCGGCGTGATCGGGGCAGCTACTTTTTGTCTGGTCTATCCGGCACTGATCTGCGGATCTCTTGCCATCGTTTTTGCACTTTTATCCCGGGGCGGCGAGCGCACGCTGACCTCCCGCGCGAAAATTGCTCTGATCCTTGGCGCCATTGCCCTGGGCATTGTCCTCGCCATGATTATTTACACATTTGCGATTGCCGAATTATATTATGGCGGCGTGGAAAATATGGCGCGTCAGGTATACGGCACGCTCGGCATCGATTTTGATACACTGATGAATTCCCTAGGCCAGTAAATCCACATGCCACACAAACAGGGCAAGATTTTTGACCAGGCAGTTGACCACGATCAAAAGCAGGGCGATCCATATATAGACATCACGAAAGCGCAGGGCAATCCGTATCCGGCTTCCGCTCACGCGTTCAATGGTCTGGCTGATCATAAACCAGCCGCTAAGCAGCGCCGCATACGGCACAAACGGGTGCAGCACAAAGGAGCGCAGCCATTTGCCGGCAAGCAGCGCCCTGACGGCTCTTGTCCCGCCGCACCCGGGGCAGTACGCTCCGGTCAGCGCATGAAACGGGCAGGGCAGCAAAAATTTCCAGACCGGAATTCCTGTTACTCTGACAAACAAAAACAGCGCCGCGAAAATTCCCGCCGCGCACCAGCCCATAATATAAAAATCCCGGTCTACCCGTCTATCCGTCTGAAACATTCCGATCTCCATTCCTATCTTACTCCCTGCTATTATAACCGCCGCATTTTCGGTTGTAAAGCACGCGCACGTTTCTGGATTCCAAATCTCTTTAACTGCCAGTAGCATATCACCATCTTCCATGCTATAATGTTCGCGAAGGCAAAAGTGAACATGTATCGAAGCCGAATGCAGATGCTTGCAGCTGCGGGCGTCTTCGGTGCATGTGAACGCGCCCGCGAGTCTGGGAAACCGAAGGTTTTCCAGACTTTTGCCGAAGCGCAAAAACCTTTACCAAACCATACACAAATATCACATCCACAGGAGTCTACACATGTCAAGATCATCCAGCGAATTAAAACGTATTTCACGCGACATTTTAAATAACCGTTATTCCGTACCGATGGCAGCATTTCTGACTGCCTCCTTAATTCCGACGCTCATCGAGATTCCGTTCTCCATGACGCTCGGCGATTATCCCGGCACTCCGCAGCTTATCATCAGCACGATTGCAGATATTTTAATTCTTCTGATCGCCCAGATGCTAGACACCGGCGTTATGCTGGTTCATATGAATATGACGCGCGGTCAGACATACCGCATCCGTGATGTTTTTACACCGTTTCGCAATGGCGCAGAGCGCTTCTTTCTCGCTGCCGTTCTCTTCGATGTATTTCTGGTGATCGCAGGTATTCCTGCCATTGCCGGTGTTCTTTATTTTTATAAAACCGGTGTCTCCGGTCTCTCCGGTGCCCTGCTTGCTGCCGGAAGCATCCTCGGTCTGATTTTTACTTTCTATGTGCTGCTTACCTACCGCATGGTTTTCTTCTTTCTTTTAGACCATCCGCATTTAAGCGTGCGGGATGCTTTTCGCACCTGCCGTAAATTTATGCGCGGACGACGCAGGAAGCTGCTTTACATTTTATTCAGCTTTCTCGGCTGGGGTGCGCTTGCCATCTGCTCTTTTGGCATTGCGGCTCTCTGGATCAGTCCTTATATGACGCAGACGCTGCTCACTTTCTATCTCGACGGTACCGGCGAACTGGACCAGATTCCCGTCCGCGATTACGATCAGGAGGCAAGACATTTCACCGGATCTATTTTTTGATATCTTATGGCAAATCAGAAGTTCTGATTTGCCATTTGTATATACGCAACTACCAATCATTTCACATCAGGAGGAGTTTACTATGAACGAAAAAGACGGAGCAATCCGCGACGCCAGCGTACTTGGCGTACCAAAAATGCTGATTCTTGGCCTGCAGCATATGTTTGCCATGTTCGGCGCAACCATTCTTGTACCAATTCTTGTCAACAGCTACTTCGGCGAAGATGTTCTACATGTACAGGTTACATTGATCTGTGCCGGTATCGGAACTTTATTTTTCCATCTATGTTCCAAATTCAAGGTTCCGGCGTTTCTCGGTTCTTCCTTTGCCTTCCTCGGCGGTTTTGCCACGATTGCAAACATGGATTCCGGTGTATTCGCCGACATGTCCAACGCTGACAAACTTTCCTATGCCTGCGGTGGAATTGTTGTCGCGGGTCTTTTATATCTGATTCTCGCGCTGATTATCAAGCTTGTCGGTGTCAAGAAGGTCATGCGTTTTCTTCCGCCGGTCGTAACCGGTCCGATCATCATCTGCATCGGACTGAGCCTTGCCGGTTCTGCCATCAACAACGCTTCCACCAACTGGCTTCTCGCCCTCATCGCTCTGGTTACGATCATTGTTTTCAATATCTGGGGCAGGGGAATGTTTAAGATCATCCCGATTCTGATGGGCGTCATTATTTCTTATATTGCCGCATTGATCTTCAACGCCATGGGCATGACAAACGCAGACGGCTCCGCCATTCTTTCTTTTACCGACATCGCAAACGCTTCCTGGGTCGGCGTACCGGCATTTTCCCTCTGCAAATTCAATCTGTCCGCCATTTTGGTCATGGCTCCGATCGCACTCGCAACCATGATGGAACACATTGGCGATATTTCTGCCATCTCCGCGACGGTTGATCAGAATTTTATCGAAGATCCAGGACTTCACCGCACCCTGATCGGTGACGGACTCGCCACTTCCCTGTCCGCTCTCGTCGGAGGTCCCGCAAACACCACCTACGGCGAAAATACCGGCGTGCTCGAGCTGAGCAAGGTATACGATCCAAAGGTCATCCGCATCGCAGCCTGCTACGCCATCATCTTAAGCTTTATTCCGAAGATGGCTGCTGTGATCGGTTCCATGCCGTCCGCTATCATCGGCGGTGTCAGCTTCATGCTCTACGGTATGATCTCCGCCATCGGCGTCCGCAATGTTGTGGAAAATCATGTGGATTTTACGCAGTCACGCAATCTGATCATCGCAGGCGTGATCTTCGTGTGCGGTCTTGGTTTCTCCGACGGTCTTACCTTTACGATCGCCGGAACCTCCGTCACACTCACCGCGCTGGCAGTCGCAGCGATCGCAGGTATTTTCTTAAATGCCATCCTGCCAGGCAACGACTATCACTTCGGAAAAGACATCACAGGTGACGCGAACCGCGGTATTGACATGAAGCCGAATCTTCACGAAGATACCAGCTACGCAGATACAGAGGAATAAACATACCGCCAAAAGCGGAGGCGGCAGGGAACAGTGCCCGGATGATGTAAAAGTTTTCTGACGTTTCAGGATGCAACCGGAGACGGTCATTCTGATCGCAAAATCCGGTATTTCTAATCCGCACCGCGTTTGACATCCTCGATGATCCGTGTCTTTCCAAGTTTTGAGCACTCCGCGAAATGTGGCCGCACTCCGCAGACAATTTAAGGGCTTTCGTGTGTGCCCCTTGTCGACACCGCTAAACAAAACATAACCGCGCGAAGCCGATGTCTGAGTTGGCATCTGCCCTATTTTCAATAGCAGATGCCAGCGAGTTTCGGTTCGCGCGGTTTTATATTGTCTGTGAAGCGGTGCCGCTAGGGGCACCAGGAAGTCCGCTCATTGTCTGCGGCGTGACGGACACATCCCGCGGATTGTCAAAACGTGGCCAAGACACAGAATCCGATGTCAAACGCAGTGTGGAAGAAATACAGGGATTTTGCTCAAAAGAATGACCGTCTCCGGTTGCACTCTGAAACGCTGTAAACCTTTTTACATGATGCCCGCGATCCCTGCTGCTTCCACTTTCCGCGGTATTTATCAGATGTAGTGCAGATGAATCTCTCCGAAGTTCGCGGAGCCATTCAGATACAGCACCGTGCTGCTCGTTCCGATGCTGCTGCCGGTCTCACGGATGGCGCCGAACGAACGGTCCAGATTATTCTGAATCTTCCATTCTTTCGGGATGTAAAGGTTGGTCTCCCCGAAATTATTCTCCACACTCACATTTGCAGAACCTTCCTGCACGATCGCATTGTCGAAGTACACCGAAAGCGATCCGAAATTATTTTCGATGGCGGCGCGTCTGAAGTTGTCGGAGTTGATGTAGCGGATTGCGGAACCGAAGCTGTTCTCACACCGGATCTCTTCGCCGGTATACTGTTCACTGCTGGATGTCCCGACATTGCCGGTCACCGTCTTCCATTTCCGCTTTTTCCCGCCGAAAATGAGTGACAGACCGATGCTTCCGAGGAATGCCGCGCCGAGCACCGTCCACGGCGTGAGTGCCGTAATTCCAAGCGGCTCATCGTATATGATACAGATAAACGCAATTGAGAACAGGATTTCCCAGAAATTCACATTGCGGATTCCCTCGACAAAAAGCCAGAGGAAAAATACGGTCAGAATAATGCTGAACACGCCGATATCCGGCAGAATTCCAAATTTGCTTATAACGACATACACTGCTGCGAGGATAAAAAAGATTCCCCAGAATACTTTGCTACTTTTCATGATGCAACCTCTTTTCTTCTAATTTTTGAGTCAACGGTTTATAGTAATACCGCGATACATAGACCTTCTTGTGCGTGTTCAAAAACGCCACCACACTCGACGCCGTCAGATTGCGGTCAATAGAGTAAATCTGATCCGTGTTTAAGATCGTGGATTTGGATACTCTCATAAAAACGCCCGGAAGCATATCTTCCAGCTCGTATAGTTTGTACCGGGTCTGATACACCTCATCCCGGGTGTGTGCGCTGATCCCGTTCTCGTCTGTCTCGAAAAACAAAATCTTGGACAATGTCACATAGTATTCCGTGTTCCCTTTATAAAGCAGGATCTTCTCGGAAGCGTTGGTGACATCCCGCACGGCGCGCTGCACGGCAGCGACCTGTTTCGTCAGACCGCGGCAGCGAATAATCGCTTCATCCTCCGCGGCGCTCTCGTCAATCTCAATTTTTATTTTCATCTCTGTAACTCCTTTGATGGTTCCAGTATAAAAAAAGAACCTCCCGGTGTAAACAGTTTTACACCAAGAGGTCATTTTCTCCGGGTAAGTGGTAACACTTTCCCGTTCCTGTCACATTAAAGTGTCTTTAACTTCTCTACGCCCGCATCCAGATAAGCGTTCTCCATCGTTGCAAACGCTCCCTTGTCTGCCTGCTCCGCAAACGCCGGATCAAGCGGAAGCTTTCCGAATACCGGGATCCCGAGCTCTTTTGCGACATCGTCGATATGACTCTCGCCAAACAGCTTGATCTCTTTTCCGCAGTCCGGACATTTCAGGTAGCTGAAATTCTCCACCAGACCGAGCACCGGCACATGCATCATCTCCGCCATGTTGTACGCCTTTTTCACAATCATCTGCACGAGTTCCTGCGGGGACGTCACAATCACGATTCCGTCTACCGGAAGCGACTGGAACACCGTAAGCGGTACATCGCCGGTTCCAGGCGGCATATCCACGAACAGATAGTCCACGTCTCCCCAGACTGTCTCGTTCCAGAACTGTTTTACCACGCCGGCAATCACCGGACCTCTCCAGATGACAGGTGCCTCCTCGTCATCCAACAGCAGGTTGATCGACATGATCTTGATGCCGTTCTCCGTCTCCATCGGAACCATTCCGTCGTCCGTTCCGTATACCTGTCCATGAATTCCGAACATCTTAGGAATCGACGGACCGGTAATATCCGCATCCATGATGCCTACCTTGTATCCGGCGTGGTTCATCGCTGCAGCGAGTGATGCTGTGACAAATGATTTGCCGACGCCGCCTTTTCCGCTGACAACACCGATCACTTTCTTAACGTTGGATGCCGCATTCATCGGCTCCTTGGCAATTCCGCCGCCTGCTTTATTCTTCGCGTTGCTCGGACATCCCTCGCAGCTCTCCTTTGAGCAGCTGGATGCTCCGCTGCAATTACTGTTCTCTGGCATATTCTTTCCTCCTTAAATCGCTTACATCTTCTCTATCAGGCTTCTTTTTTCTCTCTGGCACGCTTTTCCTTTTCTGCAAAAATCGCCGCCAGCGACTCCGTGTAAGGCGCTCTCGCCACACCGTATTCGGTAACGATGCCTGCAATCAGCTCATGATCCGTCACATCAAATGCCGGATTGAAGACCTTGATGCCCTCCGGTGCCATGCGCTCCTTGTACCACATTTCCGTGACTTCCTCCGCCGGGCGCTGCTCGATCTTGATCTCAGCTCCGGTCGGCGTATTTAAGTCGATCGTTGACGTCGGCGCACAGATATACACCGGCACACCGTAATATTTTGCCACAGCCGCCACTACGGACGTACCGATCTTATTCGCCGCATCTCCGTTCGCAGCCACACGGTCACACCCGACAAATACCGCATTGACCCAGCCGTTCTTCATGACTGTCGCCGACATATTGTCACAGATCAGTGTGACATCCACACCGGAAGACTGAAGTTCAAATGCTGTCAGTCTGGCGCCCTGCAATAGAGGTCTGGTCTCATCTGCAAATACATGAAAATGATAGCCTCGTTCCTCTCCCAGATAGATCGGCGCCGTCGCCGTACCGTATTTGCTCGTGGCGAGCTGTCCCGCATTGCAGTGCGTCAGAATGCCATCCCCCGGCTTTACCAGAGTCAGACCATGCTCTCCGATCATCCGGCACACCCAGATATCTTCCTCCTGGATCGCCACAGACTCCCGGTGCAGTGCCTCCTTGATCTGCGCTACAGTCTCCCCACTGTGTGCCTCCACAACACGCTGCATCCGGTTTAACGCCCAGCTTAAGTTCACGGCTGTCGGGCGCGAAGAATCCAGATACTCCTTCTGCCGTACAAACTCACGGTAAAATGTATCGTAATCCTCCGTATCCATCCGTTTTGCCAGCACATAGATCCCATATGCCGCCGCCACTCCGATCGCCGGTGCTCCGCGCACCTGAAGCAGATAGATCGCGTTCCAGATTTCCTGCGCCGTGTGAAGCGAAATGATCTCTATTTTTCCCGGCAGCTTCGTCTGGTCGATGATCACCACTGCATTGTTCTCATCATCCAGCCGCACGGTGTCATAATCCATAATATTCCTGCTCTGCTGTTCTCCCACACTTTCACCCCTTTATTCTTATTCATCACAGACTATTATACTCTCTTTTGTCGATGTTTCCAAGAAGACGCCCGCTTTCTCGTGTTCTTTTTTGCAGACAAAAAAGGAATTGCCGCAATAAGCATAGATCGTTTGGGTGATAAGTAATAATATGAGAAGACCACACCGTGGGATTTCAGATGGAAATACAAATGGAAATTCGTTGGAGAAAAATGTGTGCATTTCTTCCTGCTGAATGTTTGCATCGGATTCCGTGTCTCTTCCACGTTTGGACAATCCGACGGGTGCATGTCCGACACACCGGAGACAATGGGCGGACTTTCTGGTGTCCCTAATGGCACCTCTTCACAGACAATATAAAACCGCGCGAACCGAAACTCGCCGGCATCTGCTATTGAAAATAAGGCAGATGCCGACTCAAACATCGGCTTCGCGCGGTTATGTTTTGTTCGACATAAAGGTGGCATTTATGCCATATGTTGTCTGGTGCCAATAAGGGACACACACAAAAGTCCTACAAATTGTCTTCCGGGATGCAGACATGACCCGCGGAGTACTCCAAACTTGGAAAGACACGGATCATCAAAGATGCAAACATTCGGCTGGTTAGAAATCCACATTTTTTGAACCGAATTTCCAGCTGCATTTCCACATGAAATCCCCAAGTGTATTTCTTCTCATAATATTATTTATTATTCCTAGTAGCGGAGTGCTTTTTTCAATGCCATGGAAACCGCTGTTCCGATAACGAAACATACGATCGCCTCGACAACACCGTTCACGCCGACAAATGCTGCGATAAACGGAATCACTTTCGTCATGCCGAACTGCTCACGCATTGTTCCTGCGAACAGGGTTACCAGTGTTCCCATAAAAAATGTGGTGTTCAGCAACGGACAGCAAAGGCTGGCAAGCGTTACCGAACCTGCGGAAGGTATTTTCGTCTTCTTCAGTCCCTTGTAGATCAGTCCGGTCAGCCATCCGTCCAGAATACGTGTCGGCACACATACCAGAAATGTGAATACCGGGTTTACGCCCAGAAGGAGCGTACCAAACGCGCTCATTCCAAAACACTGGATAAAACTCGTGATACCGAACACACCGCCTAAGATTGCTCCTGCCGCCGGTCCCAATGTTACAGCTCCTACCGCAACTGGTATGACAATCAGGGTAATCTCAAGACCTGCTGTCTTTATGTAACCAATCGGGGTAAAAGCCATGAGTAAGATGATGGCAACCAAAAGCGCCATCTCCACGAGATACTTCGTAGAAAATTTCGACTTCGTCATAGTCTTTTCCTCTTTTCTGTATACTTTGTTTATGGTTCCTGTCTGCCAGGAACTTTTTGCATCTTTTGCAGTATATCACTATGTGAAATATTTATCAAGCAGTTGGCGCCACAAGACCACATTTTTTCCGCCAGGTTCCCGCCAGATATCTTCCCACAAAACAGAGTACGCGGAACACCCAGTCAATTACCATGGCAGCCCACACCCCGACTGCCATCCATCCCATGTGAACGCCAAACAGGTAGCTGAAACCGATGCGGAAGGTAATCATGGAAAAAATCGACACGACCATCGTGTATTTTACATCGTTGCAGGCGCGGAGCATATTCGGCAGCACAAACGACGCCGGCCACAGGAAGATCGCCATTCCATCATGAATCATGACCAGAATGTAGGACAGGCGCGTCGTCTCCTCTCCCAGTCCATAGATCTGTAAAATCCACGGCAGCAGAAGTAAAATGATGCTGTTGATGACCGCCGTATAAAAATAGGTCTCTCCCAGCAGCTTTTTGGTGTAATAGCGCACCTGTCCTTCTTCTCCGGCTCCCACACAACGTCCGATCACAGTAATCATCGCAAGGCTCATCGCCTGTCCCACAATACATCCCATGGAATCCAGACTGTTCGCCACCCCGTTCGCCGCGATCTGGCTGGTGCCGAACGCAGCTATGATGCTGACCACAAGCACACGTCCCAGCTGGAAGATACCGTTTTCAATTCCGCTCGGGATGCCGATAAAAAGAATCCGCTTCACAATCGTTGCGTCCACTTTAAATTTTCCTCTGGTGAGAAAGACCAGATTGTCCGGATTATGCAAAAACGTAAAAAGCACCACTCCTGCCACACCGCGGGAAACCAACGACGGAATGGCGACTCCCGCTACTCCCAGTTTCAGCACATACACGCCGATTGCATTTCCCACAACGTTGATGACATTCATCAGCAGCGATATTTTCAATGTGATCTGCGCATTCCCCATCGAACGGTACAGCGCCGCACACGAGTCATACACTGCGAGAAGCGGAAATGAGAACACGGAGATAATGAGATAGATGATCGCATTCTGCATAACATCCGCCTCAATCTGTCCGAAGAATAATCCGAGGATCTGCCTGTGAAAAAGAAGTACCAGTACACTGATACCGATCGTGATCGCCGCCTCTGTAAACACAAGCTGTCTGGCAGACCGGCAGGCTTCCTCTCTCCTTCCCGCACCGATACACTGTGACGTTACCACCGCACCGCCGGTCGCAAGCGCCGCCAGCACACTGATGATTAAGTTGTTAAACATGTCTACCAGCGACACGCCGGAAACTGCCGCTTCTCCCGCAGAAGAAATCATCATCGTATCTGCCATTCCCACGGTGATGGCAAGCGTCTGTTCTAAGATCAGCGGAATAATCAGTTTCCGCAAATCTTTTTTACTGAATAATCGATTTTCTGTTACTGTCTGTCTCACGTTCTTTCACTCCTTCGGAATGACAATAATACGCAAAACGGCAACTGTCAAGCTCGTGAAATAAAAACATAAAAACTCCCGCATGACAGACGCCACATCTGCCACGCGGGAGTTCTTTTCACCTATGTACTTTTCTTTGCTTATTTGCCAAGTTCTGCCTTTAACGCAGTGGTCAGTGCCGGAACGATCTTGTTGAGATCTCCTACCAGACCATAATCTGCAACGTCGAAGATCGGTGCATCCTCATCCTTGTTGATAGCAACGATGAGATCAGAATCCTCCATACCTGCAACGTGCTGGATAGCTCCTGAAATACCGATTGCGAAGTAGATCTGCGGACGTACTGTCTTACCTGTCTGTCCTACCTGTAAATCTACCGGCAGCCAGCCGTTCTCCACTACGGCACGGGAGCAGCTTACGGTACCGCCAAGTACCTCTGCCAGATCCTCGAGAAGCTTGAAGTTCTCCTTGGAACCAACACCACGTCCACCGGATACCAGGATCTTTGCATCCATGATATTCGCTGTATTCTTAACAGCCTTTACAATGTTTAAGATCTCTACATATCTGTCATTCGGGGTGAATCCCGGATTGTACTCTACCACATTTGCCTTAGCGCCTGCAATCGGAGCGATCTTCTGCATAACACCTGGGCGTACAGTAGCCATCTGCGGACGGTTGTACGGGCACGCGATCGTTGCGATCGTGTTACCACCAAATGCAGGACGTGTCATAAGAAGCTGATTGTGCTGCTGCTCCTGTCCCGGTGCTGCGTTCAGCGGGAAATCGCCGATCTCAAGCATCGTACAGTCAGCAGTAAGACCTGTCTTCACACGAGCGGAAACAGTAGGTCCGAGGTCACGGCCGATTGCAGTTGCGCCAACCAGCATGATCTCCGGCTTGTACTCATTGATCACAGATGCCAGTGCATGTGCGTACGGCTCTGTTCTGTAGTCTTTTAACTGCGGATCGTCTACCACGATGACTCTGTCAGCGCCGTACTCAGCGAGCTGATCTGCCAGCTCCTTAACGCCGGAGCCAATCAATACTGCAGTTACTTCTGTGTTTAAATCCTTTGCCAGCTCTTTTCCTTTTCCAAGTAACTCGAAAGCAACGCCGTCTAATACGTTGTCAACCTGCTGTGCAAAGACAAATACTCCTTTATATTCTTCTAAACCCATTTTATTCACCACTTTTCCTTATATTTGTTAGATAATGTGCTTCTCTTTGAACTTGCCGATCAGGTATGCTACGGACTCATCCGGATCAAGGACAACCTTCTCGCCTGCGCCCTTACGTACCTTGTCAGATGCCTTTGCGATCTTTGTCGGTGATCCCTTTAATCCAAGATCAGAATCATCTACATCCTTAAGATCTGCTCTTCCCCATACGGTAACTTCCTTATCGTATGCGTCGAAGATTCCGCCCGGAGTCATGTAACGCGGCTGATTCAGTTCGGAAAGTGCTGTGATCAGGCACGGCATCTTTGCCTTTAACTCATGGTATCTGTCCTCGTACTGACGCTGAACAACGACATATTCTCCATCGATCTTGATGTCCTGTGCGTAGGAAATAACCGGAAGTCCCAGATGCTCTGCGATCTGCGGTCCTACCTGAGCGGTATCACCATCGATCGCCTGACGTCCGGTGATGATCAGATCGTAATCCAGATTGCGGAGTGCGCCTGCGATTGTGGTGGAGGTAGCCCATGTATCAGCTCCGCCTAACACACGATCTGTTACAAGGATTCCTTTGTCTGCGCCCATTGCCATTGCCTCACGAAGCACCTCGTCTGCCTTCGGAAGACCCATGGTAAGAACGGTTACTTCTGCGCCGTACTGCTCTTTTAATCTAAGTGCTGCCTCAAGACCTGCTTTGTCATCCGGGTTCATGATGGTAAGCATTGCAGCTCTGTCTAATGTACCGTCCGGGTTGAACTTAACGCCGCCCTTGGTATCTGGTACCTGTTTAATACATACTACGATATTCATGTATTTTTCACTCCTTATATTTTTATATTATGCCACGGATTACGACTATTTCAGTAATGCACCAGAGATAACCATTCTCTGAACCTCACTGGTTCCCTCGTAGATCTCTGTGATCTTTGCGTCACGCATCATACGCTCTACATCGTACTCTCTGATGTAACCGTATCCACCAAACAGCTGGACAACCTCTGTGGTAACAGCCATAGCAGTCTCTGCTGCGAACAGTTTTGCCTTTGCGGCCTCTACGGAATATACCTTCTGTGTTGCCTTTGCCATAGCAGCTTTGTATACAAGAAGCTGTGCAGCCTCAATTCTTGCAGCCATGTCAGCCAGCTTGAACTGTGTATTCTGCTGCTGGGCAATCGTACGGCCGAACTGCTTTCTCTCCTTGGTGTATGCGATTGCGCGGTCTAATGCGCCCTCTGCGATACCAAGTGCCTGAGCAGCAATACCGATACGTCCGCCATCCAGTGTGTGCATAGCGATCGGGAATCCCTTGCCCTCTACGCCAAGCAGGTTCTCCTTCGGGATTCTGCAATCCTCGAAGATCAGTTCGTATGTAGATGATCCGCGGATACCCATCTTCTTCTCCTTGGTTCCGAAGGAGAAGCCCGGAGCTCCCTTATCTACGATAAATGCAGAGAAGTTCTTCTTCTTTCTGCCTCTCTTAACCTCTGTTACGCTTGTGATTGCGATTACGATGTAAACATCTGCAACCTTACCATTTGTGATGAAGCACTTGGAGCCGTTTAATACCCACTCGTCTCCGTCTAATACAGCCTTGGTCTGTGCGCCCTGCGCATCGGTACCTGCACCCGGCTCAGTCAGTGCGAATGCACCGAGCTTCTCGCCTGTTGCAAGCGGCTTAACGTATTTCTGCTTCTGATCCTCTGTACCGTAGGTCATAATCGGATCGATGCAGAGAGAAGTATGTGCAGAAACAATAACACCTGTTGTAGCGCATACCTTGGACAGTTCCTCTACGCACATTACATAGGTGAGCGGGTCACAGCCCTGTCCGCCGTACTCCTTCGGTACCGGGATGCCCATGAAGCCGAGCTTCTGCATCTTCTTCACGTTCTCAACCGGGAATTCCTCTGTCTCATCTACTTCCTGAGCGAGAGGCTTTACCTCGTTCTCAGCGAACTCTCTGAACAGGGAGCGCGCCATTTCATGTTTCTTGTCTAAAGTGAAATCCATGATATCATTTCCTCCATTATTACCTTATATTTTACTGAGCATCAACCGGGGTCTTTGTACGGTCAGCATTGTATACATAGAATCCCTTGCCGCTCTTTGCGCCAAGATTGCCGCCGCGAACCATCTTGCGGATTAACGGGCATGCGCGGTACTTGCTGTCGCCTGTCTCTTTGTAGAGAACATCCATGATTGCAAGACAGATATCCAGACCAATGAAATCACCTAACTCAAGTGGTCCCATCGGATGATTTGCGCCGAGTTTCATTGCTGCATCGATACCTGCGATATCAGATACACCTTCCATCTTAATGAAAGCTGCCTCATTGATCATCGGGATTAAGATACGGTTTACAACGAAGCCTGCTGCCTCATTTACCTGTACCGGAGTCTTGCCGATCTCTACAGAGATCTTCTTGATTGCCTCAACGGTCTCTTCCGGTGTATTCACACCTGCGATAACCTCGATTAACTTCATACGGTCTGCCGGGTTGAAGAAATGCATACCTACCATTGGACGGGTCAGTCCGTTGCCGATCTCTGTGATGGAAAGGCTGGATGTGTTGGATGCAAAAATGCACTCTGGCTTTGCAATCTTATCCAGCTCCTGGAATGTAGTCTTCTTAACGCCCATATCCTCGAAAGCCGCCTCTACGATGAGGTCACAATCCTTGCAAAGGTCTTCCTTTAAGCCTGGGGTAATCTTTGCGAGAATGCCGTCTACTGCTTCCTGTGTCATTTTTCCTTTCTCGACAAGTCTTGCATAGCCTTTCTTGATCTTCTCTTTTCCGCCGTCAGCCCACTCCTGCTTGATGTCGCAGAGTGCTACTTCATATCCGTCTACCTGGGCAAATGCTTTTGCAATACCCTGTCCCATTGTTCCTGCACCAATAACTCCAACTTTCATGTCAGTACCTCCTGAAATATCATATATATATTCTAATAACTTAACTGATTCTATGCCTTTTAATAAAATAGGAACAAAGATTCCTATTACGCAAAGCAAGAACTTCTCCGGTGCCGCCCACAGGCTGGCGCCGGTTCAGAAGTTCTCATAACTGCATTAGTCTCTCTCAACGATGGTAGAGCATCCCATACCACCACCGATGCACAGAGTAGCAAGACCTCTCTTTGCGTCTCTCTTCTGCATCTCATGTAATAAGGTAACAAGGATACGGCATCCGGAAGCTCCTACCGGGTGACCAAGTGCGATTGCACCGCCATTTACGTTTACCTTGGACATATCAAACTTCAGATCTCTTGCAACTGCAACAGACTGTGCTGCGAATGCCTCGTTTGCCTCGATCAGATCCATATCATCGATGGTAAGTCCTGTTCTCTCAAGTACCTTTCTGGTAGATGCAACAGGTCCGACACCCATGATCTCAGGCTCTACTCCGCCGAGTGCTCCGGCTACCCATGTTGCCATCGGCTTAACGCCAAGCTCTTTTGCCTTCTCCTCGCTCATAACAACGATTGCAGCTGCACCATCGTTAATACCGGAAGCGTTACCTGCGGTTACCAGTCCGCCCTCTTTGCCGGAGCAGCATTTTAACTTGGACAGTGACTCAGCTGTTGTGCCAGGACGCGGTCCCTCATCTTTTGCGAACATAACGGTCTCTTTCTTAACCTTAACCGGAACCGGAACGATCTCGTCATCGAACTTGCCCTCAGCAATTGCCTTCTCACACTTCTGCTGGCTGTTTGCAGAGAACTCATCGAGTTCTTCTCTTGTAAGACCATACTTCTCACATACGTTCTCAGCTGTGATCATCATGTGATAATGGTTGAATGCATCAGTAAGTGCATCGTTTACCATGGTATCAATGATGGTCGCATTGTTCATACGATATCCAAAACGAGCCTTCGTCATGGCATAAGGAGCCATGGACATGTTCTCCATACCACCTGCAACAACGATATCTGCCTGACCAG
>OIXA01001921.1_pt1 | contig 24982 bp, 20 predicted proteins | sample 1587721 | NCBI WGS metagenome assembly OIXA01 (sample SAMEA3888900, study PRJEB22519) | human gut metagenome | biome: human gut; feature: human-associated habitat; material: faeces | place: Denmark | collected 2013
CGGTCTTGAGGAGTGCGGTCTGTGCTGCGAGATCATGCGCGAAGACGGCACCATGATGCGCACACCCGAGCTGATAGAGCTCGCCCGGCAATTCAATTTGAAGTTCATCTCCATCAAAGCGCTCCAGGACTACCGCAAGAAGCACGAATGCCACGTGGTGGAAGTGGCCGATACGGCAATGCCCACGCGCTACGGGGCATTTCGCGCCCACGCCTTCGTGAACAAGTTGAACGGCGAGCACCACGTGGCCCTGGTGAAAGGCGACATCGGAGACGGCGTCGATGTGCTGGTGCGCGTTCATTCCGAGTGCCTCACCGGCGATGCCTTCGGCAGCCTGCGCTGCGATTGCGGCCAGCAGCTGGCTGCAGCGATGGCCCAGGTGGAAGCCGAGGGGCGCGGGGTGGTGCTGTACATGCGCCAGGAAGGGCGCGGCATCGGGCTTGTGAACAAGCTGCGCGCCTACGAGCTGCAAGATGCCGGCATGGATACCCTGGAGGCCAACCTGGCCCTGGGCTTCCACGGGGACGAGCGGGAGTACTTCCTGGGGGCCCAGATCCTGCGTGAGTTGGGGGTGAAGAGCCTGCGCCTGCTGACCAACAACCCGGACAAGGTGTATCAGCTCTCCGAGTTCGGTCTGGAGATCTCCCAGCGAGTCCCCATCCAGATGGCGGCAACAGCACATGATTTGTTCTACCTGAAAACCAAGCAGGCACGAATGGGACACATTTTGGAATATTAACAAAGAAAGAGGTACTTAGTTATGAAAACCTTCGAGGGAAAGCTGGTCTCCAAAAGCATCAAGGTGGGCATCGTAGCCGCCCGGTTCAACGAATTCATTACCTCCAAGCTCCTCAGCGGCGCGCTGGACGGCCTGCTGCGCCACGAGGTTCGGGAGGATGACGTTCATGTGGCGTGGGTTCCCGGAGCCTTTGAGATCCCGCTGGTGGCGTCCAAGATGGCAAAGAGCGGCAGGTATGACGCCGTCATCTGCCTCGGCGCGGTGATCCGCGGTTCCACCAGCCACTATGACTACGTCTGCAACGAGGTCTCCAAGGGGATCGCCGCCGTGTCTCTGGAAAGCGGCGTACCCGTTCTCTTTGGCGTATTGACCACGGAGAATATCGAGCAGGCCATCGAACGGGCCGGCACCAAGGCAGGCAACAAGGGCTACGATTGTGCAGTCAGCGCTATCGAGATGGTCAACTTGCTCCACGAACTGGACACGGAGTAACACACAGACACACTATGATCATCATTCAAGCAAACGGGGCCGAGGGGGATCTGGAGGAAAAGATCCTGGCCCTTCTGCGGCGGGAGGACATCGCCGCAGAGCGGGTCTCCCTCAGTTCCCGGCACACGCTCACCTTCCCGGAGCTGACCATTGACGGACGTTCCCAGCAGGCGTTTCAAAACGGAACCGCGCTGGCGCTGACCCGGATCGAGTTCAATATGCTGCTGCTTCTCGCCAGCAATCCGGGGGTCACGCTTTCCAAGGAGGATCTGTTTTCCGCCGTGTGGGGCCGGGACAGCGCGGACACCCTGAAGGTCGTGGCGAATACCGTCTCCAATCTCCGTCGGAAGATGGGCGGCAGCCAGACCTATATCCGCACGGTCCGGGGCGGGTACGTGTTCTCAGCGGTCTCCGTCACTGCCTGAAGTGATCCCCTCAAAACAAATCGAAGCAAGAGCAAAGCCTGCGGAACTCGCTCCGCAGGCTTGCTTTTTGAGGTTGCGCAAAGGTGCAAATTATCGCTCCCGTTCTGCGTTTTTTGGTCGGATCCGGTCGCCTTCGTCCGGCTCATCCGCCATGACGGGGCGATCCTGCTCGTTAAGATTCAGCAGCACATTCAGCTCGTTCAGCCGCCGCGTCTTTTCGGCCAGTTCTGCCTCCTTCGGAAAGGGTGCGGTCATCTCTGTGCGGGCATTTTCAAGCTGCTCGGTGGTATGGGCAAGCTGCGACCGGGCGTTGGCCAAGTGCTCCGTGATCTTTTCCAGTGCGTTGTCGATACGGGTGACATTGCCGCCTGCATCCGCTCCCAGTACGGCCGTATGGGACAGCTTGCCTTTGAGTACCATGCGAAACTCGTTGGCAGCACCGTCGTAGGAAAGCAGCATGGAAAATCCGCGGTAGCTGCCGATAGAAACGGTCTCCGCGCCATTCATGTGCGTGCAGGCTTCAATGATCGCCTTACCGGCGTTCTCACGCTCGGCGTAGGTGACATCGTTTAATACCATCGGTGCAATGCCCTCAGCGGGCTTCGGATGCTCGGCCAGCCGTGCGCTGTCCTGCTCATATCCGGCGATGCGTTCGCTTAGTTCCTTGATCTCTGCCGGATACTTCCGCAACACCAGCTCCTCCAGCGCATACCGCTGGCTCAGATGGCTGGCACGGAGCATATTCAGCTTGCTGACCTCCATATCTAAATTGCATTTTTCGATGATCTGCGGGTTTCCTGTGGCCAGTGCCTTGATCTCGGCATAGGACAGTGCCGTCTCGTCCACATCCTCCGCCGCACGGGCCGGTGCTTTGGAGGTCATGATCTGGGCAATAAACCGCTGCTTGGATTCCACCAGCTGATAGAGGTAGGCATCGAATGTGCCCTCGGTAACATAGCGGAAGATCTCCACCTCCGGATTTTGGTTGCCCTGCCGCACGATGCGCCCAAGGCGCTGCTGCAAGTCGCTGGGCCGCCATGGGCAATCGAGATCATGCAAGGCGATGAGCCTGTCCTGCACATTGGTTCCGGCTCCCATTTTTGCGGTGCTGCCCATGAGGATACGCACCTCGCCGCCGCGCACCTTGGCAAACAGCTCCTTTTTCTTTTGCTCGGTGTTGGCGGTGTGGATATAAGCGATCTCGTTTTCCGGAATGCCTATCTCAAGCAGCTTCCGCCGCAGATCGTCATACACATTGAAGCTGCCGTCCGCCTTGGGAGTAGACAGGTCGCAGAAAATCAGCTGCGTGCTGCGCTGTGCGGTACTCTCTGCCCATATCCGATAGACATTCCGGGCGCATACGGAAACCTTGCTGTTTTCATCGTCCGGTGCCAGAGAGCTTAGCAGCCGCATATCCAACGCCAGCTTGCGTCCGTCGTTGGTGATGCGCAGCATATTGTCGGTGCTGGGATCGACCACACGGGCGCGGACGCGCTCGGCACGCTCCGCCAGTCCTGCAACAGCTTTCTTTTGCAGCTCGCTGGGGTGGATGACCTCGGTGTGGAAGTTGGCCTTTGGGACGGGCAGCTTCAGCATATCCGCCGTTTGCACATCCGCCACCATTTTGAAGGTCGCCATCAACTCCGGCAGATTGAAGAATTTTGCAAAACGGGTTTTCGGGCGATAGCCGCTGCCCTCCGGGGAAAGCTCGATGGCGGTAACGGTTTCACCGTAGTCGCTGGCCCAATCGTCGAAGTGGATAAGACCCATCTCCTGCAAGGTTTGATATTGCAAGTACCTCTGCACCGTATACAATTCCACCATACTGTTGGAGATCGGGGTGCCGGTGGCGAAGATAACACCGTGGCTGTCGGTCAGCTCGTCCAGATACTGACACTTGGCAAAGAGATCCGAGGACTTCTGCGCTTCCGTCTGCGCGATACCGCCGACATTGCGCATTTTCGTCATCAAAAAGAGATTTTTGAAACTGTGGCTCTCATCAATGAACAGCCGGTCGATGCCCAGCTCCTCAAAGGTCACGGTGTCGTCCTTGGTGCTCTGATCGTTGAGCTTCTCCAGCCGCGCCTCCAATGACTTACGGGTTCGCTCCATCTGCTTGATGGTGAAGTTTTCTGCTTTCTGCCGCTTAGCGTCGCTGATGGCCAGCAGCACCTCGTCGATCTGCCGCTGCAAAATGGCCTGTTGCCGTTCACGGGACAGGGGGATCTTCATGAGCTGACTGTGGCCGATGATGATTGCATCATAATCTCCGGTGGCAATACGGGCACACAGCCTGCGGCGGTTGCGCTTTTCAAAATCGCGTTCGGTAGCTACCAAAATGTTAGCGGCTGGGTAGAGCTGAAGCCATTCTGCCGCCCACTGTTCCGTGATGTGGTTGGGCACCACGATCAGCGACTTGGTGCATAGCCCCAGACGCTTCATTTCCATAGCGGCGGCAACAATTTCAAAGGTTTTCCCTGCACCCACTTCGTGTGCCAACAGCGCATTGCCGCCGTACAATACATGGGCGATGGCGTTCACCTGATGCTTTCGCAGGCTGATCTCCGGGTTCATCCCCACAAAGCGGATGTGGCTGCCATCGTACTCCCGCGGTCGGATGGAATTGAAGGTGTCGTTATAGATGCGGCACAGCCGTTCGCGCCGGTCAATGTCCTGCCACAGCCAATCGGCAAATTTGGACTTGATCAGTTCCTGCCGATCCTGGGCGATGGCAGTTTCCTTCACATTCAGCACCGGCCGCTCCTTGCCGTCCTCCACAACGGTATCGAACACCTTGACTACCCGCTGATTCAGTGTCTGCTCCAGGATGTGGTATGCCGTGATACGCTTGGTGCCGTAGGTGGTGACGGCTTTGATGTTGCCGCCGTCCATGCTTTTGTTGCTGATGTTCCATTCTCCGCTGTATTCGGAGCGAACGACCCGCATTCTCTGCCTGGCGTATACGCTGGTACCGAACAGCTCGAACATAAACTGCTGATAGACATCGGTAGGCACCCATGATGCACCGATCCGCACACCGATCTCCGTAGCGGTCAGCTCTGTCGGCTGCACAGCTTCCATGGCGGAGAGATACCCGGCAAGCTCCTGCTTCTTTTCAGCCGGTAGCGCTGCTTGCAGCGCCTGCAGCATACGCAGCTTTTTCCGCACATTGCCGGACAGAAATTCTTCGGCGGTGACATAGGGATATGCCGCCAGATCAAGCTGCACCGGACTGATCTCCTCCGGCGTAAGACCGCAACGGACATTCCGGTAAATGACCCCGGAAAGCTCCTGCACCAGCTCGTCCTCACTTTTACCGGACAGCTCCGACATAAAGCCGAGATCCACCTGCGCTTTTTCGGAGAGAGATACCGCCAGCGCCTCCGATGCCGTATCCACCTGCGTGACCGGCTCATGCGGGCGAATGGTGCGCTTGGTGAACATATCCGCCTTGCGGGCGAAATTGCCTTCGTTGTCCAGCACCTCCAACGAGCACAGCAGCGGATAGCTGCTGTCATCCGAAAAGGCAAGGTTGTTGCCGCGGGTGTAAAGCCGCCCGTATTTTTTGACATAGGCATCGTACAGCCCGTTCAGCTTCTCCTGCTCGCGCCGGATGATCTCATCGGGATGGTTCTCCGCCTGGTACTCGATGAGCTGACGGGTGCAGTCCCGCAGGGCGATCATGCCGCGCACTCGGTTCTCGGTGGTCAGCGGCAGTTCGACCGGCTCCATGCGGCTGTCAATGCGGAAATACAGCTTGCCGTCTACGCTGGTAAAGCTGTAATTACGCACATTCGGGTCGGCGGGAATGGATAAATCTTCCTCCTCCGGCCCGTCCTGCTCATAGGTGGGGATCTGTGCATGAAGCCCCGATACCGCTTCGCTCAGAAGATCGGCAAGATTGGCATTTTCATAGGGCTTGCACACGCTGTCCATGCCGTATTGAGTGCTCTCCATGGCCATCTCGCCCAGCACCATTTCCGGATGCCGGACGAAATAGCTGTTCATGCGGATGCCGTTTTCATCCGTGTCCAGATGCACCCAATCCGGTTCGATGTCCACAATGCGGTCACGCTTCTGGAGGAAGAGAATGTCGCTGGTCACATCTGTTCCGGCGCTGGCCTTGAAGGCCGTATTGGGCAGGCGGATCGCCCCGATGAGGTCGGCCCGCTGGGCCAGATATTTCCGCACGGCAGGGCTTTCCTTGTCCATCGTGCCCTTTGAGGTGATGAAGGCGATCACGCCGCCCGGACGTATCTTGTCCAGCGTCTTTCCGAGAAAATAGTCGTGAATGAGCCAGTGATGCTTGTCGTAGCGCCGGTCAACGACCTTGATATTTCCAAACGGCACATTGCCCACTGCTGCGTCAAAAAAGCTGTCCGGTATCTCCGCCTTTTCATAGCCGGTGACAGCGATCCGGCTGTTCTGATAAAGCTGTCGGGCGATGCGGCCGGAGATGCTGTCCAGCTCCACACCGTAGGCTTTGCAGGCGTTCATGCTGTCCGGCAGCATTCCGATGAAGTTGCCGATGCCGCAGGCAGGCTCCAACAAATTGCCGCTTTCCAAGCCCATCTGTGCCAGGGCTTTGTAAATGGCGTCGATGAGAACGGGCGGGGTATAAAAAGCGGTCAGGCTGCTGGCACGGGCGGCGGCATATTCCTCCTCGGTGAGCAGCGCTTTCAGCTCGGCGTACCGGCTGTGCTTTTCATCGAAGCAGTCGGCAAGGCCGCCCCAGCCCACATAGCAGGAAAGGGTTTCCTGTTCCTCCGGCGTCGCCAGCCGGTTTTCGCTTTCCACTGTTTGCAGAGTGCGGATCGCCGCCACATTGGACGCATACTTTTCCGCCTTGCTGCCCACGCCCAGCTCCCGATCCGTGATGTGAAAGTCGTGTCGCTGCCCGGCCGGTATTTCCGGATAGAGCGGTGCAAACCGCATACGCTCCCGTTTGGGCTGCGGCGCTGTGAGCACAGCTTTTTCTTCGGCAGGTAATGCCGGTTCTATCTCTGAGGTTTCCGCTTCCGCTATGGGCGGTTCCGGCTCCGATACCTCCGGTTCTGCTGCCGGCCGTTCGGAAACAGCCTCGGTCGTTGGCGCTTGCAGTGGTTTTTCAAGGCCAAACACGGAATAGGTGCCGTCCAGGTAAGACCGCATGGTTTCCAACCCCTGTTTCCGCAGGTCATAGTGCCGGTCATCCTCTTTTGTGGATCCCCACGCAGGGAGCATATTCTGATAGATCTCCTGCACGCGGTCGGCGTCGGAGAGCTGAACGGTCACAGCCTTTACGCACTCCCAATAGTCCGCAATGGCGTTTTGCGAAAAAGGCCGCACCACATCGTCCGGTGTATCCATGAAAAAGTTGACGATCTTCCGGGCCAGCTGTTTCCGCTCATACTCCGGCATGGCCGCCCAGTCGGCATCTGAGAGAAATTTGTTCTGGGAGATCAGCTCCCCGATGCGTTTGGCCGCCTCCGGCCATTTCAGCGTGACCTTGGCATAGGGGGCCGTGATACTGCCGTGGCTGAACTCAATGCCCTTGCCACGGGTGTGGGTGAGATTGTCATTCCCGCCGCTATGACCGCTGTACTCACCGTGATAATCCTTGAGGTATTTTTCACGCTCGGTCTTATCCTTGTGCGTGGCGTAAAAAGCGTACACGCCAAGGCGATAGTCGGTGCTGCCGTCCCATCCACGCAGCACCTTGTCGATCTCATCGGCGGAAATAAAAAATTGCCGGTCGGGAGCAAACCCGTCGGCAACGGTAAAATGAAGCGGCTCCCGTTGTAGATCACGGAGCCGCTCCAGTATCTCTTTCGGACGGTAAAAGCGAAAACGCAAAAGGTCTTGCCCTGCATCCAGCACGGCGTTGAACGCCGTCCATTCGTCCACGCACTTTTGCAGCGTATCCGGCGCACAGAGAAGATCATAAATTTGCTTCTGCGTTTCCGGATAGCCGCCCTTGACGGATTGCGCCAGCATGGCCAGCGGCAGAAATCCCGCGTTTCTCGCTTCCGTTGTCATGTCCCGGCTGGTGTAGGCAATGTTGTCAGCAAGCCGCATCCGCTCGTAGTGATCGACCTCATCGAGTTCACTTTGCGGCATATACCGCCCCAGCTCCAGCAGCTCCCGGATACGCTTTGCCGCTTCCTCCCAGGAAATCAGTGTGGCACTGCTCCGCTGCGCCGTGCTGCCGCGGGCAATACGCATCCCCTCGGCGTCATACCAAAGCGAAACTTTCTCTCCGCCAAAATAGAAGCCTGCACCATTCTCGCCGTAGTGTTTTTGCAGGAATGCGGCGTTGTCCGGCTTATCCTTCATAAAGTAAGCGCAGATGATCAGCCGGCTATGCTCATCGTTGGATCCTACGCACAGGGCTTCATCCATGATCTGCTGCGGCAGCTTGGGATGGGAGAGTAGTGGTGCGACCGGTGTATCCTCCGGTTGGTCGAACGCAGGCATATCAAACAGCGTAAGCTGCTGTGATTCCATCGGCACAAACGGTTTGATCTCGGTGTTGACATAGTATTCCCGTTTGTCAATGAGCTGTGCCGTAAAGCCTGCCACCAGCTTCCATGAAAAAACGCTTTCGCTGGTACGGGAAAGATATGCGCCCTCCCACATGAGCAGACCGTTTTTCTGCGGACGATACCCCAGCCGTGCTCCGTCTGCAAGGATCTCGGTGAAACGGTCTTGATATGCCGAGCGGAGATATTCGGCACGCTCGGCCTCGTCCGGATGTGACCGGAAAAACAGTTCGATCTGCGCCTTCTTGTAGATCAGATCATCATTGCGGTTTTCAATGATGGCGAAAATTTTCTTTTCATCCAAAAAAGCGGGCAGCTCAGAGGTTGCTTCCTCCGCACTGTCCGCTTCTTCGGGTTCGGTGTTCAGCTGTAGATCAGCTCCGCCAGCACTGTCCCCTCGGCGGCGTTTCTCAGGTTGTTCATCAGCCCCACCCACTTCATCGGGTCGGCGGCTTTCAGCTCCTCCGTCACGCCCTCGGCCTGAGCCATCGCCGTCACCGTCTGTTCCACGCGCTGCCGCGCCGTCCGGTCGATCTCCGCCAGATGCTCGTTCAGCCTGCCCGATGTCAGCAGGTTCGTGAACAGCACCTTCCGGTGCTCCTTCAGATACCTCCGGCGCAGCAGGCCGTATTTCCCAAGGGCTGTTTCCGGCTCCTGCGGCGGCAGCAGATCCGGCAGCCGGTAGCCGTCCTTCATCGTGTATGTCAGTTCCATGGTTTTCGCTCCTTTCGGTCTGTGTTTCTGTTTGCTTGTCTATAGGATACTCATTTCCCGGTGCCTGCGCAATTGTGCGAATTTGCTTTTGACGGCTTCGGACGGTCAATGCGATGGCGCTCAAACCGCTTTCGGCAATATCCCGTGTGGCCACGCCCAGGGCATTCAGCGTTTCCGGGGTATTGAAATTGAACACCTCGGAGAAATCCTCCGGATCAAAATATTCATCCGGTTCCAGCCCACAGCGGCACATCAACATATACGCCGTACTGTTCTCCAGCAGACGGCGATAGAGAACTGATAAATTCAGCTCGTCCAGTTCTTCCAGCAGGCTGTTGTCCCGGCAATTCTGCAGATCATCAAGATAGTCCGTCATATTGTCCGCCGCAGCGTTTTCCATGGCGGATACTATGGCTTCCTCCAATGTGCCTTTATCGTCCAGCGCACCGAATCGGTTTTCCAATGCTTCGATCACATCCGGCTCCTGCTCGGTAGGCACCTGCCAGAGCGGCACGGGGCGGGACAAACGGCTTTCGTGGGTGTCGGATATATCAAAATAATACTTGAGGCGCGTGCGTCCCGGATAGTCCCGATCAAATACGGCAATGCCGGTAGTGCCCTTATTGATCCATCGGCCGAATTGACGATTCCAGCGCTCTATCTCCAACACAGCCGTTGCGTCCGGACGCTGTGCGTGTACCAGCACCTGCTCCTCAAAGGGCAGCTTATAATTCCGGCAGGCAGAGCGCAGAAATGCCGTCCACCGGTCTGCGCGGGCCAGTGCGGCGATCTCCTGCCGGTAAACCTCCGTGATCTCCTGAAATCTGCGTGCCATGGGCAGCACCTCCTATCTTTCCTTTGGTTTTTCCCTGTCCTTTTTCAGCAGGTATTTATCCATATATTCCTTGGCCGAACACAGATCGCCGGTGTAGTTCCAGTCGTTTTCCGGGTCGATATGGCGGTAGGCGTTGTTATTGTACCGGTTCGGCTCCAGCTTGATGGGTGTCGCAGACAGCAGCGTTCCCCAGTGGTTAACCATGATCCAGCGGCCGATCTCCACGGGGATCCCGCACTGATCGTCGTCATTGCGTACCTCATAGAGATACAGCCCCTTGGGCACCGTGTTTCGGTCTACCCGCAGGCAGGTAAAGAGCATGGGACGGTCAAACACCTCCACCAGCTCAAAGCGTTCTTTTCTTGCATCAACAGACATACCGTTTTCCTCCTATCTTTCTCGCGCCGCTTCCCGGACGGGCGGAAACCGCCAGCCGTAGACCCGCCCGATCTCATCGCCCAGGCGCTTTGTCACACGGGTCACATCGGCGCGGGTGGCGGTGCCGCTGTATAGCTTTTCTTTCAGCCGGTCGATCTGTGCTTCGCTCACATTCTCCTTGTAGGCACGGTAGAGATAATGGTTCGTGCCGTCGTGATGTACGGCATCGCAGCGCAGATCGCCCAGCCGGTCTACATACCATGTGGAATAGTCCATCTTGGAATACAGGCAATCGCGGATATTGCCGCTTTTGATCTCGGCATAACCGGGATACCGCCCATCCCATCGGCCGATGTCTGCGATCAGCAGAATGGGGCGGGAGAGCTGAATGTTCAGATTGCACCGCTCGTCATCGAGATAGTCGTTGTTCTGCTCGACCATCAATTCCATCCGTTCCTGCTCAGAAAGCTCGGGGTACTGTTCCTCCAGATCGCCCCTCCAATCCTCGTAGTCCGGATCGCTGCTCCAGATAATATGTTTCTGCTCGGTCATCGTGCGTCACCTCGGTCTTTCTCCCGGCGCTTTAACGGCTGTCCCTGTGCATCGTAGTTGGCGGGATCGGCAATGGGCTTGTCAAAGCCGAACATGGAGCCGCCTTTCATGGCCTCCTCCTGGGCGCGGGTCACGCCCAGCTTGCGGTTATATTCCTCCACAAGCGCACGGGCTTCTTCCTTTGAGGTGTGGGGAATGTCCGTCTTGTAATAGCCGGTTTCGCCCCGTTTCAAAATCACCACATTTCCGGTGTCCAGCAGGAGAGAGTAGCACTGCTTTGGCAGGGAGGAGCGCAGCGGCACATAAGTGTTGCCGTTTCGCGCCATCCATTCGGCAAACTGCGCCATGTGATACAGGTTATCGACCCCGTAGCCGATCTCGGCGCGGTTCTCGTCAATGTAGCGGCAGGTGTGGTCACTATGGCTGCCATCCGGACGGGTCACACGGATACTGTCCCCATCGGGAATGCGGAACCGTTCCTTGCCGCTTGTATCAAGAAAGCAAATGCCGCGGGCCGCCTTTTTCATGTGCTGCTCCAGCATCTCCCGGCGATAGCAGTAGATATACAGGTTATAATCGCCCTGCATGGGATTCAGCCGCAGCAGATAGGCATACTCCGGCGTATCCACCCGGAATCCGTACTGCGGAATAAAATCCTCGGCAAACACACTTTCTTTGTGTTCATAGCAGTATCGGGAAAGGCTGCTGCGGTTTTTGAAAATGCCGTCATAGCGCTCGTCAAAACGCAGGGCATTGATAAAATCATCAAACTCATCCTTGAACGCCTGTGTTTTCAGCTCCCCGCAATGATCCTCCCATGAGGTGAAAAAGCCGTTGCCTCTTCTGTCCATGTCCCCGCGCAAATGACCGATGCAGCCGGCCTGCTTGTCGAGTTGCTGGCTGCCGGTATAACAGTAGCTGCGCTCTGCCGGGGTCATGATCTTGATTACATAGTCCATTACCGTTCACGCTCCTTTGTCGCTTTTGCCGCCTGTACAGAGAGCCGTTTCTGCCGTGCACGCCAATAGGCCGGGTTCCAGCGCTGCAGGCTCCGGTCAATGCAGGCTTCATACTCGCCGGGGCGGAAGTAGTTATCCGTCCGGGGTGCAATGATACCGCTGTCCATCAGTTCCCGCAGGGCCACCGACGCATCGCAGTCCTCCTCAAAATTCAGATACCCGCCTGCCTGAAAGCCGACCTGCTGTGCTTCCAGGGACAGCAACTGCCGAGCTGCGTCGATTTGGGCCATGATCCCTCCGTGGCCTGCCGTGGATACGCTATACACACCGGGACACAAAGTGTCGCAGCGTACAACAAGGCCCCAAGGGGAATCACTCGGTTCTCGATACATCATCGCTCACGCTCCTTCTGCAAGGATGAAATAGAAAGCTGCTGCGCTTCTGCCGCAAATCGCTGCTCCAATCGTTCCACGCTCCAATCCTTCTTGAATTGCCCCAGCGGGCCGGGACCGAACTGTGCCAACGCACGTTTGTCCATTTCCCGCAGCCGCTCCCATAACTCCGGGTGATACTGCCGGAGCTTTCGCAGCTCCCCAATGCCCTGCAACGGGCAGCACCAGCAGGAGCAGCGGTGGTAAATCTGATACAGCCCACCGAAGTCATAACCCCGGTCATAGCAGATTTGCAGGGCTTCCTTCTCCGTGATTCCCCAATCCACCAGCGGATAGCGCTCGCTTTTGATGCGCTTCGGCTCATCTGCGGCGATACCCACATAACTCACGGCCCGGTATTGTCCTTTCAGCCGGTTGATCTCCTTATGGATGAGATGCGTTTTCAGCTGCCCCGTACACCAGCGCACACGGGGACCGGGCCAGCCGTTTCCGTATAGAGAAACACCCAGCCACTGCCGGTTTTCAATGCTGGCTGATCGCTGCTTCTTTTCCTCAAACATCAGCCACTCAAAGCCCTTTGGGTGGCGCAGCCACGTCAGATGCAGCCCTCGCTCTGCAAACAGATAGTCGTCCAGCTTTTGCAGATGCTCATACATTTCCGGAAATTCCATGCCCGTATCTGCCGTCAGGACCGCATGGATCGGCAGCCCTCGCTCAACCATGAGCAACAGCATAGCGGTGCTGTCCTTACCGCCGGACAGGGATACCGCATGGAACAGATCCTTTTCTTCCGTTTGATTGCTCATACCCATTCCGTCTCCTTTCAATTCGGTATGTAAAAGAGGGGCGGCCAATCCGGCCGCCCCCTTGGGATTCGTTCTTTGAAAATGCAGGAGTGCAAACACAAGACCGACACTGCGACGATTTGTTCCACTCCATGAAACTGCCCCCACACTGAATGTTCAGCATGGGGGCGGCGCTTTTATTCTGTAATGTACATTTGACTATAAATATCCAGAATAGAGTCTTTCGAGCGGCGAATACCTATATCCGTTAAACGAATGTCCTCCTGCCGCATTTGTGCTATAAACCGAGTAATATCCTCCATTATAGACTGCGGGACAGGTATTCTCTGATTTTCCCGTACAAGTTGGAACAGGCGAAACACATCCAGACGGTGTTTCTTGATGTCACGTGCGTTTACATGGATTCCTTCTGCTTTCTTGCTTTTCAAATCCAGCCAAGCTCTCATTTTCAGCGGAATAATATGTTCAGCATCTAATATGGAGATACCATCTGTAACTGTTCGTCCATCCAGAAGAAAGTGGTAATAATCATCATTGAGCAAAATCGCTGACAAGCTGGAAACTTCATCATCAATATGCAGCGGCATCAAGTGTGTATCTGGCTGCAAGACCACATTGCTTTGTGGCCTTGAAAATAATTCAATCATCTTGGGGTAAGCAGGGTTCGTTGGGTCCACAAAACGATAGAACTCCGGTTGACCGTTACTGCGTTGCCTGGCCTGATAGCCACCAGCTTCAATAAAAGCCCAAAAGGCTTTTGCAAAGTCTGTCGTTAAAGCCTCGACGATCAGCACCATGTCGATGTCAACGGTTTGCCTGAAATCAAGTCCTGCATCGTTCATCAGAAGATCACAGGCAAAGCCTCCAATTACAGTATATTGCTCCTTAAAATGATTGAAGTGCTCTCGGAATATATCTATGCCATTTACCATTTCGTTCTCCTTTATTCTTCCTCTTTGATTGGTAGTCCGTGCTTTTGCCGAATTTCATCCAAGCACGTCTGAACTCGTTCGTTTGGGTCGTTGTCCATGCTGAGCAGCAATGAAATGTCATCTACACAGCCGTCTCTCTCCAAAATGATCGGGTCATAGGACCACACTTCAATAACAGCACCGCCAAAGTCTTCAAAATACTGTTTTGTGCAGATATCTTCTGCTGGGATTTTTGCCGCCTCCTTTTTGGAAATCGCAATAGCACCATCCTGATCGTTTACCCCAATCATGGATTGCCGTGCCAGCGCCCGTATTCCACTTGCAATTGGATGCTCGATTTGGGCGGTTCCTTTTACGTAAAGAATTCGATCAACAGGCGTTTTCAGTCGCCCGTATGCTTTTTCCAAAAGTTCTGATTTGGTGTATGCCGTTGTGATCCATTTATTCGTGCCTTCTGCTGTTTGCGAGATCAGACCCGAAGCAGAGAGGTCATTGATTGCCCTTGTACAGGTCGCCTTTGAGAGCGAAAGTGCCTTTGCAATCTGTGTCAGATTTACGGACCCAGTATTCTCTGCATAGTATAAATATAGAAATACAAGCTGTGTACCGGGTGCCATTTTTGCCATAATGGCAGCGTCCGCCTTGAATTGCTCATGAAAAGCGCACCCCCAAAACGGAAGGTACACCTGCTGCGAAAGAGACACAAACGGGATGTGTTCTTCCAGCATACTCCGTCGTTGTAACGCAGACAGGTTGTCTAAGCACAGTGCACAGGGAAGAGAACAAAGTTCCTGAAACTTCTTCAACTGCTTTTTTAATGTAGGCAATCGCCAAGAAGAGCCATTTGGCTTCAAAAGAACACACGCATGGTCTCCCCAACTTAACAATTGGGGGGTATATCCGTCCTTGATATAGTAGGGCGTGTCATCCGTGTAGTCGAATCCCTTCACTGTAATATCGGGGCCGAATACTAATTTAAGGAAAGATAGCATATCAGAAAGACTCCTTCGCTTCCGCCTTTTGTTTCACTTTTTCTTAATTGTACCGTTAAAACTGAAACTTGTCAAGTGAATACGAAACAATTGAGTAGATGGCACACAAACAGTATAGCCATTTATTCACAAATACCATCCTGTTATTGTTGGTTCACGCCGAAAAACTTTTCTTTCCCATAGAAAAAAGGGCGGCCGATCTGGCCGCCCCTTGGCGCTTATTTTTTACGCTTGCGCATCAGCAGCACAGTCACAGCGCCGATGCCGGAAAGGCCCAGCAGGGCCAGCCACAGCGCCGCATGGCTGCTATCTCCTGTCTGCGGCACCTTCGGCGTGGGCTTCTTTTCGTTGTGCATCTCCACCTCCGTCACGGCTCCCTCAAAAATGGATGCCGTCTTGTCAGCCGGAAGGAGATACCCGTCCGAACTGCCGTCCCGCACCTCGGATACGGTGTAGTCCCCGATACGCAGGCCCTCGATGAGAATGACACCTTCCGCATCGGTCTGGAACACCTGGTCATAGCCGTTGGCCCCGGTAACACGGAAGGAAAAGCCCGCCAGCTTCCCATCCGAGGAGGTCTTGACGATCCGAAGAGACCCCACCTGCGCCGCATTGAGAAAGCCCTTTCCGGCTTCATTTTCCACGGTCACGGTTTCGCCGTCCGTGGTGATGGCAAAGTAGTAGGCGCTCTCGTCCAGATAAAAGCCCTCCGGGGCCTGGGCTTCCTTTGCAAAATAGCCGCCGTAGCAAAGACCGGTCAGGGCGTACTCGCCGCCCAGTTCCTCCATCGTGCCCAACAGTTCGTCCTCAGCATCCAGTTCCTGATTGCGGTTGCTGTCACGGTAGACCTCAAACACGGCTCCCTCCAGTTTGTTTTCCGGATAGTCCTTGTCCACTTTCGTGAGGGCCACGCCGCCCCGGATGACCTGCTCGGTCACATCCAGCGCAATGGGATTATATTCCGCGGTGTACCGCTGCGGCTCAGCGCCTACGGGGTACACCGTGCTGTCCAGCAGATAGCCCTCGCTGGGCGTGATCTCACGAATCGTCCAATCATCCCCGCAGGCATAATATACGGTCGTGAATTGGCCATTTCCGTCCGTCACATAGGTGTCCACAAGCTGCCCGCCCTTGTATACGCCATAGACCGCGCCGGACAGCTTGGCATCGCCCTGGGGTGTTCCGGTGGCGCTGTCGCTTTTCGTAACGGTGGCGTTCCACTTTTTCAGCACATTGTGGATGCTCTTGTGCGTGACCTTGCTCCATTCCACTGCTGCCGTCTGATCCTCGGGTATCACATAGCGAACATCCGTATCCACCTCGGACAGCACATAGCCTGTGCCGATCAGCACATCGGAAAATACGGCCTTGCCCGTGCTGTCTGTTACGGCGTACTCGTCTACGGGCAAGCCCGAAAGCGAGGCGCCTGTCAAGTGAAATTTCACACCCTCGATCAAATGATCCTCCGAGGTTTTGATGACCTCCAGACTGCCCCGCTTCAGCGTATTATGGAAGGTCACGGTGGCGACCTGACCGGAGATCACAGTCACTTGACGCACCTCTTGGGGTTCATACCGGTCACTGCTCTGCTCCGTCACGGTGTAAGCGCCGGGGCGGAGATCATCGAGCTGCATTTCGCCGTCTGCATTGGTCGTCACGGTCTGCTCCGTACCGTTGCCGGAAACGGTGAAGGAGATACCGGACACCTTCCCGTCCTCGCTGGTTTTGATGATCTTGACGCTGCCATAGCCGACCTTCAGGTGCAGGTAGGCGTACATGGGGTCGCTGACGGTATCCCGGAAGGTGACGACATCCTGCATGGTGCCGTCGGGGCCATAGTGACCGTCGCTCCAGACCACCACGCCCTGACGGGTATTGTTTCTGACGGCGGTAATGGTCACGCCATCTGCGGGAGCCGTCTCGGCGGAGATGGTCAGGTCATTCCCATCGACGGCAAAGGTCATATCCGACTGGGCTGAAGAGAAGGCATATTCGCTCAGAACGCTGTTGGTGTCCGTCAGGGTAGCCGTGTAGCGGCTGCCGTCCCAACTCAGTTCAACCGTCTGTGCATCCTCCTCGCTGCGGTCCATGAAGCTGGGGACAACGGTGTGCTTTTTCACGCTGGCCTCGATGCTGTCGTAGTAGGCAGAGAACCGACTATAGAGCGGATGGGAGGTGCGGTAGACGGACTTCACGGCATCGGCGCTGCCGGGGTCAACGTGATTGAAGTCCGCATCCCGCTCCCCGACCACCGTTTCCCACACCAGCACCTGCGTGGCCATCATGTGGGCCAGCTTGTCGGCGTCGGCCTCGTTCTGAGAGCGCCAGTCGAGGGAGAGATTTCCCTGATAGCCGTACTGCATGATGCGGCCAAGGAGCGTTTTCATGGTTCGGCCATCAATGGTGCGGTTATATTCGGCGGGGAAGGTGTCCCAATAGTCCTCCCCATAGCTTTCGTAGGAACGGTACAGGTTTCGGGGAACGCCTGGCTCGATGCAGTAGCAGGCCGGGCCGTCGAAGGAGCCGATGGTGTGCAGCGTGGTCATCCATGTTGCCTCGCCGGATGTCCAGCCGTTCATGTAGTGCAGCTCGTCGTGGCCCCAAGTGCCGCTGTAATCCAGATTGGCGTCGCCGTCTCTGGGGAATGCCACCGAGTACGAATCCGCAGTTTCTCCGGTGAATGCGGCGGCATAGGCCGTCATGCCGCTGCCGAGGATGGCGGTGAAGCAGATCAGCAGAGCCAACAGCCCGGAAATGCTTCTGCGATAGAGTTTTTTCATTTGTTAGACCTCCTAAGAGTAAAAATAAAAAGCACCATCCGGAAAAGGATGCTGCTTTCTGTACGATATGGACTTGTGAGATAATCTCTTTTTCAGCCGGTACAGCCGGTAGGAAGGGGGTGAGGTGTGGAGAGGGGGGAGCGGAAAAACCGGCCCTGGCACACAGCCTGTCCGATGGGCAGACTTTCCCCTGGGCGGAAGATTCAGCGTTCCATTTCCCGCTGCCGCTTTCTGTAATAGTCCAGTGCCTTGATGATCGTATCCTCCATAGTCCGTGCGGGCGTCCCCGGCTTGAAATATTTGCTGATACGCTCCTTGGGTATCCGAAATTGTTCCTTCTGGTTGGGCTTTTCCTCCTCCATGATGGACAGGATCACCGCATCGGTCAGCTTTCCGTCTCGGCTGAACGCCTTCATCTTAATGGCCTGTGCAAGCGACGGCGTGCAGTCCTCGCGTCCCATGGTGTCATAAAGCGCGCTCTGCTCCTGTTCGGTAAGGTAAGAAAGCTCCACCGCAGGGCGAAAGGCGATCCGACCGTCATCCACCATGTCCAGAATTTCCGGGATGAGGTTGGTGAGGCGGATATAGCGTTGGATTTGGCTGTGACTATCCGGTGATTCTATTGCCAACAGCTCACGAGAAGTCTTTCCTTCAAAATTCTGCCCCACTGGGGCAGAATTTCCTTTGCTCGGTCTGCCCGCCTGCCTTCGCATAGCATCCAGCTTCATTTTGTACGCAAACGCCTTTTCCGACGGCAATACACGCTCGCGCTGGAGATTGCTGTCCACCATGATAATAACGGCTTCGTCATCCGTGAGGTCGCGCACGATGCAGGGAATCGTGTCCCGTCCTGCCAGTTCGTTGGCCATCTTGCGCCGGTGCCCCGACACCATCTGATAGCTGCCGTCCTCCAGCTGCCGCACAAGCCCCGGCACCAACACGCCGTACTGCCGCACGCTCTCCGCCATTTCCAACATGGCCTCGTCCTGCTTTACCTTGAAGGGATGCTCAGGGAAATCGCTGATTTGGGAAATCGGTATGTCCTGCACGCTATCGCGCTTGGCTTCGTCCCGCTGCTCCTGCGTGGTAAACAGGCTATCGAGTGATGTCAGCATCTCGGATGCGTTGCTTTTCGCCAATGCGTTCCACCTCCTTTACCAGCGCACCGTAGGCTGCGGCAGCCCGTCCGCGCGGTTCATGCCGGAAGATACTCTTGTCTGCCGTGCTGATCTCCGCCAGCCGCACCGTAGCGGGAATGACGGCATCCAGTACGGGCAGGTGCTTGCCGAAGTTTTCTTTTACCCCGGCCACAATGTCTTTGCGGAAGTTCGTGTCATTCGCCATGGTCAGAAAGACGCCGCCGATCTTCAGCTTTGGGTTGATCTGCTGCCGGATGCTCTGCACCGTGCCCACAAGCTCCGTCATGTCCTCGGCTGCCAGATAGTCCGCCTGCACCGGGATGAGTACATGATCCGCAGCCGACAGAGCGTTGATGACCAGCATCCCCAGCGACGGGCGGCAGTCCAGCAGCACATAGTCGTAATTTCCCTTGATGCCCTCCAGATAGCGTTTGAGCACGGTTTCACGGCTCATAACATTGACCAGTCCCACCTCTACCGCCGATAGGCTGCGGTTGGCAGGGACAAAATCAAAGCCCTCATGGTGGTGCAAAATTTCCGGGTGCTCCGGCTCGGCGCTGTGCTGCACAACAGCGTTCATCTGCTCCGCCAGGGTATGAGTCAGCTCATGGGGCTTGCGCTGACCGAGCATCTTGGTGAGATCACCCTGCGGGTCAACATCCACAAGCAAAACTCTTTTGCCATCCATGGCAAGCCCTGCACCGATGCAGTAGACACTGGTGCTTTTGCCGACGCCGCCCTTTTGATTGGCGACGGCGATCACTTTACAATTCGCCACTTTGGGATTCCTCCTGTCTGTAAATTTAGCTGTCTGCGGCGATGGCGGACAGCTATGTAATGCCGGGTATAGAAAAAGCCGTGTGGCTTTTGACAGCTACACGGCTTTCCTTATGCACACGATATTCAGATGTAGACTCGCTTCGTCTTGGCATCCAGCAGGGCAAGGATAACTTCATCTACGATGTCGGTGTACCGCCCCTGTCGGGTGAGCTTGTTTTTGAAGCGAATAAGTGCGTCGAGGATCACACCGTATTCCTCGCAGCTGAGATACAAGGTACAGGTTTTTCGTTTCATGTGTCATCCCTCCTTACACGGACAGCATAACAGATTGCGTTCCGTTTATCAATTCTGCGGCGGCATTTGCCCTGCGAAAAAAGATAAAGTTCATTCGGCTTGGTCAAACCGTTTCAAACCGTGCCAAAGCCATTATTTCCGAAAAGGCGGGGCGCAGTATTCATTTTCTATGCAGAGGCGATCTGCTCCGAGTGGCCACATGAGCAGCCCGAAAATTAACCCATCCGTTAACAGTTTCGGGGTCAAAAACGGCATTTAGCCCATCGTTAACATGTAAAAAACACGTCAAACCTTGTCAAATTCCATCAGATTTTCCGAAAACTGAACAAATGCTGCAGATATAGGAAAATCCCGGAAAACGAGAGTTTTCCGGGATTTTGATTGCTTTGAAGTTGTAAAATCGGCAGAAATCAGCGCTTGCTGAACTGAGGTGCGCGACGAGCGGCTTTGAGGCCGTACTTCTTACGCTCCTTCATACGAGGATCACGGGTCAGGAAACCGGCCTTCTTCAAGGCGGCACGGTACTCGGGATTTACCAGCAGCAGTGCACGGCTGATGCCATGGCGCAGAGCACCGGCCTGACCGGACACACCGCCGCCCTCGACGGTAGCCACGATATCCACCTTGCCCAGAGTGCCGGTGGTGTTCAGGGGCTGGCGAACCACCATCTTCAGGGTCTCCAGACCGAAGTAATCGTCGATATCACGGCCGTTGATGGTGATGGAGCCGGTGCCATTGGGGAACAGATGCACACGGGCCACGGAGGACTTACGACGGCCGGTGCCGTACATATAGGGATTCTTAGACTGATACATTCTCTTTTTCCTCCTTACTTGACCAGCTCGGGCTTCTGAGCCTGATGCTCATGCTGCTCGCCGGCGTAGATGTGCAGACGCTTCAGGGAGTCCTTGGTGACGATGTTGCGGGGCATCATGCCACGCACGGCCACACGCACGGCGACCTCGGGCTTCTCCTGCATCAGCAGGCGATACTTGGTCTCCTTCAGGCCGCCCACCCAGCCGGAGTGGGTGCGGTAGTACTTCTGCTCCATCTTGTTGCCGGTGAGGACGGCCTTGCCGGCGTTGATGACGATGACGTTGTCACCGCAGTCGGCATGGGGGGTGTAGGTGGGCTTGCCCTTACCACGCAGCAGGTCAGCGACGATGACGGCGGTCTTACCCAGGGGCTTACCGGCGGCATCCACGACGTACCACTTGCGGACAACATTGCCCTTTTTTTCCATATAAGTGGACATGGTGATTTCCTCCAATTTATATAATGTATTGCTTTACTTTTCCGTGCTCCCTTGCTATCATGGGGAGAGAAAACACGCAAACAGCGCAAGGATATTTATAACACACCCCCGCAAAAATGTCAACAGCGTTTTAATTTACCATTAGAACATCTGCGATTATCTCTTGTTTTCTCTGTTTATCTCCTGTTTTCTAAAAACGCAATTTTATTTCCCGGAGGCAGCATATGCAGCATATTTTAGGACAGGTCCGCCGCTGCGTGGAGGACTATCACATGATCGAGGCCGGGGACAAGGTGGCCGTGGGCGTCTCCGGCGGCAAGGACAGCCTGCTGACCCTGACGGCTCTGGCCCGGCTGCGGGACTTCTATCCCATCCCCTTTCAGGTGGAGGCCATCACGCTGGAGACCGGCACGCCGGGCATGAGCTTTGACGCCGTGGCGGAGCTGTGCCGGGAGCTGGAGGTCCCTTACACCCGCATCCATGTGCCGGTATACCAGATCGTGTTTGAAGAGCGCAAAGAAAAGAACCCCTGTTCCCTCTGCGCCAAGCTGCGGCGGGGCAGCCTGAATACGGCGCTGACGGAGCGGGGGATCCACAAGATCGCACTGGGGCATCACTACGACGATGCCATCGAAACGCTGCTGATGAATCTGCTGTTCGAGGGGCGCATCGGCTGCTTCCAGCCGGTGACGTATCTGGACCGCACGGGCATCACCCAGATCCGTCCTCTGCTGTACTGCCGGGAGGCCGACATCCGCCGCACGGTGGAACGGCTCCGCCTGCCGGTGGTCCACAACCCCTGTCCCGCCAACGGCTCCACCCGTCGGCAGGAGGTGAAGGATCTGATCCACCAGCTGGAGGGGCGCTATCCCGACATCAAGCAGAAGCTTTTCGGCAGTCTCCAGCGCTATCCTCTCTACGGTTGGAATCTGGAGCAGCAGGAGCGCTGACCGACGGTTTCCGTTTCTATCTTGCAGGTAATATGTAATATCCTGTCGTTTTGTCACGTCAGCACCCATTGCAGCAGCAACAGCAGACCGAAGCCGGGGACGCCCAGCACCCCGATGAAGAGGGCGTTGAACACGTTGAGCCCCAGCCGGATGCCGGTGAGGGCGGCGGTGAGGTTCAGCAGCCACACCGCCCCGAAGCCCAGCGCCGAGTTCACCAGCACCCGCAGGGCCAGCTTCACCGGCCCCCGGAACAGGCGCACGGCGGCGAACAGTAAAAACGCCCCCACCACGCACAGTGCGCCGATCTCTATACCGGACATACAGGCCCTCCCTTCCCGGCGGAGGCCGCCACGGCGGCGGGCACCGTCGTCCGTCCCCCGGAGCGGGCCGCCGGCTCCTGCTCCTTGATGCACCGCAGCAGATAGCTGTATCGGGCCTTCAGGGCGCTGATCTCGTAGATGCTGGCCTCTATCAGCTCCGGCTCCGTGACATAGTTGAACTTATCGTAGGCGCACTTCAGCGCCACATTGGTCTGCTGCAATTCCTCCCGCAGGATATCCAGCGGATGCTCCACCTTTTTTCCCATGTCCAAGTCCTCCCCGTTCCCTTTCATTGTACGGATATTTTATCCGGATATGCCGGACTTTAGCCGTGGGACAAGCCGAAATTTTCAGGAGGTGCGCCATGCACGAGGAATATATGCGTCAGGCACTGGCACTGGCCCAGGAGGCCGCCGCCCACGGCGAGGTGCCGGTGGGCTGTGTCATCGTCCGGGAGGGCCGGATCGTGGGCCGGGGCCGCAACCGCCGGGAGGAGAAGCAGCACACCTCCTCTCATGCCGAGATGGAGGCCATCCGGCAGGCCAACGAGGTCCTTGGCACCTGGCGGCTGGACAACTGCACCCTTTATGTGACCCTGGAGCCCTGTCCCATGTGCGCCGGGGCCATCCTCAACGCCCGCATTCCACGGGTCTATTACGGCGCACGGGATCGGGAGATGGGTGCCTGCGGCGGCGTGCTGAACCTGTTCATGGAGGACTTCCCCCATCCGCCGGCGCTGGTGGGCGGGGTGCTGGCGGAGGACTGCCGCCGGGTGCTGACGGATTTCTTCCGAAATCTCCGATAAATGAATTTTCCGCGTTCCGCTTGATTATTGTTTCGCTCGTTTTCGTCGTTTTGCTGAATCTTCCCGCTAAACGTCGCCTTTTTTATCTCTTTAGGTGATATCTTTTCCAAAATGTATATGGTACAATCAGAACATCCCGAACATATGCAATACCAACGGGAGAACCCATATGAAAGGAACCGTTTTTTCATGGAACCCAATGCTATCCTCAGTGAATCCCTGTCTCTGAGCAGTGATATCCCTCTCTATGCCCAGCTGGTGGGCATCATCAAGCGCAGCATCTCCTCCGGCGCACTGGCCATCGGCGATCTGCTGCCCTCCGAGGCGGAGCTTTGCCGGGCGCTGAATGTCAGCCGCAACACCGTCCGTCAGGCCATCGGTGAGCTGGAGGATGAGGGCCTCGTGGTCCGCAAGCGGGGCAAGGGTACTTTTGTGGCCGACCCCAACACCAACCGCCGGGGCGTGCGCTATTCCTTCACCACCGAAGTCTCCTCCCTGGGCAAGACGCCCTCCTCCACGCTGGTGGACTTCGGCGTTATCGTCCCTACACGGGCCATCTGCGAGAAGATGGAACTGCGGGAGGGGACGTCGGTCTACTGCTTCACCCGTGTCCGCAATGTGGACGGTGAGCCTCTGATCCTGGAGACGTCCTACTATCCCCAGTTTATCTACCCAAACCTCACCCGTGAGATGGTGCAGACCCACAGCTTTTACAGCCTGCTGTACCATGTGGGCATCACCCCCTTCTCCGCTGAGGATACCTATGAGGCGGTGATGCTGGATGCGCCCCGTGCCAATCTTCTCAGCGTGGAGCCGGGCAGCTGCGCCTTCTATCACCAGCGCCGCACCAAGACCGAGGACGGCCGGGTCTATGAGTACACCCGCAGCTATATCCGGGGCGACCGGGTACGGCTGGACGTGCATATGCAGAAGAGCGGCATGACCTTCTCCCGCATCATCGACTGAAGCCCTGAAAACGCCCCCAGCCGCAGAGCCTTCCCTCTGCGGCTGGCTGGTTTTTGCAAACTTTCCCCGCACCTCCCCTTTACAGCCCGACCTCTTTCGGATATAATAGAAAGGCTAAGGAAATCTGACACAAGAAGGAGACGACCCTATGGCAGTCATTGAATACGATGAATATAAGCAGAAGCTTCAGGCGCTGGAGCCGACCCTTCAGGAGCTGGAAAAGGCCCTGTCCATTCCCAAGGCCCGTGAAGAGCTGGCGCAGCTTCAGAAGGAGACGGAGCAGGAGGGCTTTTGGAGCGACGTGGACCGCAGCCAGAAGGTCTCCCAGCAGATCAAGCGGCTGGAGAGCAAGGTCAGGAAGTACGACCGTCTGGTGTCCGACTGGGAGGACACCCTGACCCTGTGCGAAATGGCACAGGAGGAGGACGACGCCTCCCAGCTGCCGGAAGTCACCTCCGGCTATGAGGCGCTGGAAAAGGAGATCAACGAGCGGCGTCTGGCGGCGCTGCTGTCCGGTGAGTACGACGCCAACAACGCCATCCTCACCTTCCACGCCGGAGCAGGCGGCACCGAGGCTCAGGACTGGACGGAGATGCTCTACCGGATGTATACCCGCTGGGCGGAGCGCCACGGCTACACCTATCAGCTCATGGACTACGAGGCCGGCGATGAGGCGGGCATCAAGTCCGCCACCATCCTCATCGAGGGGGAGAATGCCTACGGCTATCTGAAGAGCGAGAACGGTGTTCACCGTCTGGTGCGTGTTTCTCCCTTCGATGCCAACGCCCGACGCCAGACCAGCTTCGCTGCGCTGGAGGTCATGCCGGAGCTGGACGACGACAGCGAGATCGAGATCCGCCCGGAGGACATCGAGATGCAGGCCTGCCGCTCCAGCGGTGCAGGCGGTCAGCACATCAACAAGACCTCCTCCGCCGTCCGCCTGACCCACCTGCCCA
>OIXA01001922.1_pt1 | contig 24971 bp, 21 predicted proteins | sample 1587721 | NCBI WGS metagenome assembly OIXA01 (sample SAMEA3888900, study PRJEB22519) | human gut metagenome | biome: human gut; feature: human-associated habitat; material: faeces | place: Denmark | collected 2013
AACATGATATCAGGTTCATTTTCCTCTGGCGGGAATACTTTATTACGATCAAAAAGTCCAATATAAGTATTACGATAACTTTTCAGACGTTCATGCAAAATAGAATAACCACTCCGATCCTGTTCATTGATCTCCCCAACATGGGATACCAGTAAACGAATGATACGTTCGGTATACTCATCCGCATTAATACGGCCAAAATTCTCCAGATCCAAACCATTTAACGGTTCCACCCGTTCAAGAAACAAGGGCAAAAGTTCCATCAAATCATCATAACGATTATAAAAAAGATAACTTTGAAGTAATTGACCTATATAATAGTATGGCTGTTCCCTCCCACTTGAAGTAACCGGGGTATCCGTGAGATCAAATCCCGTTTCCAACAATTGACGAATAGCTCCCGTATCGCGGCGACCAATAGCCACTTTCATTGATTCAAATTCAGATTGTTCCATTTTCATATTCCATGAATTATTTACTTCATATCCATAATTTTAATTGTAGTTTAGATCATTGAATCCCCGCCCTGATCCTACTTAATGACACTTGAGAAATTCCCAGAAATGATGCGATATGACGAAGCGGAACCTTCTTTAGAATCTCCGGTTCCCGTTCAACCAATAGATGATAGCGTTCCGAGGCAGACATGAAATAACGTTCCATGAATAATTTCTCGAATTTCAATATAATCCCGTCAGACATCCGTCGTCCCCAATTCGCTAGTTCAATATTGGAATCAAATAAACGATTTAATGTTTCGTTTGATATTTTCAACAGGTCACATTCTTCCAGTAACTCCACGTTCTCGTATCCGGCAGTTGAAAACATATACCCGTTCATAGACAAAAGGGACATTCCCTCGGAGGCAAACCAGATCGTAATATCCTTATCCTCCTTATGGAAAAATCCTCGGGCAAATCCTTTTATTACAAAATAAGTATATTTAGCAACCGTTCCTTCCCGCATCAACAATTCACCTTTAGGAAGAACAACTCTTTCCGTATGACCGAGCAATAAACGAACGGTTTCATCCGACAATGGATAAGCCTCCCTTATTTTCCTGATAAAAACCTCCATGATCCAAACCTTTTCGGCAAAGATAATGTAAAATTGAGCAGAAACTTAAATTAACTACTCACATGTATAATTTTTCTATAAAAGAAATAAAATCTACATCTCTATGTACAATTTTGGTATATCTTTTGTCTATTCGACACTGTGTCGCCCTTTACTAAGGCGTTTTTAAGGTTATGCACGAATACAATTAATTAAAATCTAGCATATGAAAATGAGAAAGTCAATGATTATTTTGTCTCAAAGATTGATTGTTATTATGTTAGGAACTACACTTTTTGCCTGCGGAAACAAACAGGCAGGACACCAAGCAGGAGTTCCTGAATATGCGGTCGTCACAATTGAGCCCAGCGTATCAAAGTTGAATAATTCTTACCCGGCAACAATCAAGGGATGTCAGGACGTTGAGATTCATCCAAACGTGAGTGGATTCATCACGAAGTTATGCGTGGATGAGGGGTCGGTAGTAAAGAAAGGCCAAACGCTGTTTGTTATTGACCCCGTACAATACGAGGAAGCCGTGAACGTGGCTCGTGCTGCTGTTAAGGTAGCGGAAGCAGGGGTCGCGACAGCCGCTCTTACCGCAGAGAATAAAAAAATGCTGGCGCAGAAAAACATTATCAGCCAATACGAACTACAAACGGCAGAGAACACTCTGGCTCAACAAAAGGCTAATTTAGCCCAAGCTGAGGCACAATTAATCAATGCGGAGAAGAATCTGTCCTACACGCAAGTCTCCAGCCCAGTGGATGGAGTTATCGGGAAGATTCCTTATCGTGTCGGCAGTCTTGTTAGCCCCAGCATGACAACACCTTTAACCACGGTATCAGACAATTCCAAGATGTTCGTTTATTTCTCCATGAATGAGAAAGATCTTCTTAAACTAACCCGTCAAAGCAACGGAGCTACCCAAAGAGTATTAAACCAGATGCCGGCAGTGGAATTACAGTTGATTGACGGCTCGATTTATTCCGAGAAAGGAAAAATTGAAACGTTAAGCGGAGTGATAGATCAAACAACGGGTTCCGCCAGTGTGCGTGCAACCTTCCCTAATCCGAATGGGATCTTGCGTAGCGGTGGATCAGGAGTAATCCTGTTACCGGAGGAATCAGACAACGCCATCATCATCCCCCAAAAGGCAACCTCGGAAATTCAGGATAAAAAGTTCGCTTTCATCGTAACGGATAGTGCTATTGTGAAAACCAGAGAAATTACCATATTACCCATTAACGACGGTAAAAACTATGTTGTTACTTCCGGGCTAAACATCGGGGACCGTATCGTGGTTGAAGGCGTGGGTACATCCGTGAGAGACGGAATGTCCATTAAACCGATCACCCCGACTGAATCGGCAGCAAAACGCCAACAGGCAATTGCCCGGTAAGCGGGAATGGAAGAACATAAACAAACTACTTTGAATGAATTGAGATTATGAAATTAGATAATTTTATTAAACGTCCCGTTCTCTCCACGGTGATTTCCATCATCGTCGTGATCTTGGGTATTCTGGGGTTAGTTTCCATCCCCGTCACACAATACCCGGACATCGCACCTCCCACGGTTAGAGTAAGCACGTCTTACACTGGAGCGAATGCAGAAACGGTACTAAACAGCGTAATTGCCCCGTTGGAAGAGCAAATTAACGGTGTAGAAAACATGATGTACATGACATCTACCGCCACCAACACGGGAGATGCCTCTATCGAGGTATATTTCAAACAAGGAACAGACCCCGACATGGCCGCAGTTAACGTGCAAAACCGTGTAGCCAAAGCACAGGGATTCCTGCCTGCCGAGGTAACACAGGTGGGTGTAATCACCAGTAAACGCCAGACCAGTATGTTGTTAGGGTTCACCGTTTACAGTTCGGACGATAGATTTGACCAAACCTTTCTCCAGAACTACATGAAGATTAACTTGATCCCGCAGATCCAGCGTGTTCCCGGTGTAGGTGACGTGATGGCATTTGGTGCCGATTATTCCATGCGTATCTGGTTGAAACCCGACGTGATGGCCCAATACAAATTGATGCCTTCTGATATTACAGCCGCTCTGGCAGAACAAAATATCGAGGCTGCTCCCGGACAATTCGGGGAAAGTGGCGATCAATCGTTCCAGTATATCATGAAATACAAAGGACGTCTCCAGACGACAGAAGAGTTCGAGGATATAATCATCCGGGCCACTTCCAACGGGGAAATCCTACGATTAAAAGATGTTGCCCGTATCGAACTGGGTGGATTAAGCTACGGCTACTCGAATAACGCAAACGGTCATCCCGGAGTTACCAGTATGATCTTCCAGACCGCAGGTTCCAACGCCACGCAGATCATTAAAGACATTGAGGCATTGCTGGAAGATGTTTCCAAGGACTTCCCTCCCGGTGTTGAGTATAGCATACTGTTAAGTGCCAATGACTTTTTGTATGCATCTATTCATGAAGTACTGAAGACATTGATCGAGGCATTTATCCTCGTGTTCCTAGTTGTATTTATCTTCCTGCAAGACTTCCGGTCCACGTTAATTCCTGCCATCGCAATCCCGGTTGCATTGATTGGTACGTTCTTCGTGCTTTACCTAATCGGATTCAGCATGAACTTGTTGACACTTTGCGCCCTCGTTCTGGCTATCGCAATTGTGGTCGATGATGCCATTATCGTGGTCGAGGCCGTCCATGCGAAACTGGATCAAGGATATAAATCCCCGCTTAAAGCCTCCATTGATGCTATGAATGAAATTTCCGGTGCTATCGTGTCCATCACTCTCGTGATGATGGCCGTGTTCATTCCCGTAAGTTTCATCACCGGTACTTCCGGAACCTTCTACCGCCAATTCGGTCTGACGATGGCCATCTCAATTGGTTTATCCGCAATCAACGCCTTGACATTAAGTCCCGCATTATGTGCTATTTTCTTAAAACCTAATGACAAGGGTGAGGATTACAAGAAAAAAAGACTTATCAACCGGTTCCATGCCGCCTTCAATGCCGCTTATGACGTAACGTTAAACAAATACAAAAAAGGGGTTAGTTTCTTCATCAATCACAAGGTGACCACGTTTATCACAGTCATTGCCAGCATGATCGTCCTTGTATTCCTGATGCAGAAAACCCCGACCGGGTTAGTACCCAACGAAGATACGGGAACTTTCTTCGTGATCGTGGACCTTCCACCTGCCACATCGTTGGAAACCACGGAAGCCGCCTTGGCACAAGTGGACAGCTTGATTGCTAGCAATCCGGCCGTTTCCGATCGTACAGAAATTGCCGGGTATAGTTTCATTGCCGGGCAGGGTAGTTCTTACGGTACATTCATCTGTCGTCTGAAACCGTGGGATGAACGAAGTAAGGGACAGGATGTAAACAGCGTTATCGGACAATTATACATGCAAACCCAAGGATTGATCAAGGACGCCCGTGTACTGTTATTCGCACCCCCAATGATCTCGGGATATAGTTTAACGAACGGTTTCGAGTTCAACCTTCAAGATAAAACAGGTGGTAATTTGAACGACTTCTTCGACATCACCCAGAATTTTCTGGAAAAACTGAATGCTCGTCCGGAAATTGCAGCAGCACGGACTTCTTTCAACCCAAACTATCCGCAATACATGGTAGACATTGACGTGGCAAAATGTAAAGAGGCAGGGTTATCCCCCAACATCCTACTTTCCGCATTGCAGGGATATTACGGTGGTCTATACGCCTCTAACTTCAACCGGTTTGGGAAACTATACCGTGTCATGATTCAGGCGGATGCAAACTTCCGGGCAAACCCGGAAACATTAAACCAGATCATGGTCAGAAACGGCAATGAAATGGCACCTATCACGCAATTCGTCACATTACGCAAAGTATACGGACCGGATAATATCAAGCGCTTCAATATGTTCACGGCCATCAGCGTGAACGGATCTCCTGCCGACGGGTACAGTTCCGGGCAAGCCATCAAAGCTATCGAAGAAGTGGCCGCCGAAACGTTACCTACCGGATACGGATACGAATTCTCGGGTATGACCCGTGAGGAACAAAGTGCCAGTGGAAATACAACCGCTTTAATATTCGCTTTATGTCTCGTGTTCGTGTACCTGCTGCTGAGTGCCCAGTACGAGAGTTACATCCTACCCTTGGGGGTTATTCTTTCCGTACCCTTCGGGTTAATGGGTAGTTTTATATTTGCCCAATTCATGGGTGTTGAAAACAACATCTATATGCAGATTGCATTGATCATGTTGATCGGTCTGTTGGCGAAAAACGCCATCCTGATCACCGAGTTCGCTCTCGAAAGACGTCAGTCCGGAATGAGTATTGTTTCAGCTGCCGTGTTAGGAGCATCGGCCCGTCTCCGTCCGATTCTGATGACCTCTTTGGCTATGGTTATCGGTTTGTTACCGATGATGTTTGCCAGCGGTGTCGGTGCTAATGGTAACAGCACTTTGGGAACCGGAGCTATCGGGGGAATGTTCATCGGTATGATTTGCCAGATTTTCACGGTACCTGCCATGTTCGTTGCATTCCAGTATCTGCAAGAGAAGATTAAACCGATTGAATGGCATGACACGGATAACACGGAACTTGAATCTGAAATAGAACAATACACAAAATAAAGAAAGATGAAACAAGTTATTATATACACGATATGTATGGGCACCCTGTTAAGCAGCTGTAACATTTACAAGAAATACAACCGCCCGGACGTGGATATGGAAGGCCTGTACCGAGACCCGGTTTCCGTAAATGACACGCTGGTATCGGATACCACAAATATGGGTAATTTACCGTGGGAAGAGGTATTCACGGACCCCCAATTACAGAAATTAATTCGTCAGGGACTGGAACAAAACAGTGACCTGCAAACTGCGATCTTGAAAGTGAAAGAGGCGGAAGCAGGGTTAATGTCCTCCCGTTTAGCATACCTACCTTCCCTGGGATTATCTCCCCAAGGAACAGTAAGCAGTTTTGACAAGGCAGCCGCCACGCAGATATACTCGCTCCCGGTAGTCGCTAGTTGGGAACTTGACCTATTCGGCAAATTAACGAATGCCAAACGCGGAGCAAAAGCAACCTTATTACAAAGCGAGGCATACAAGCAAGCCGTTCAAACACAAGTCATCTCAACTATTGCCAACACCTACTACACGCTACTCATGCTGGACAAGCAACTGGCCATCACGGAAGAAACAGCCGTATTATGGCAAAAAAGCGTGGAAACCATGAAAGCGATGAAAGAGGCTGGGATGGTAAACGAGGCCGCTATCGCACAAAGCGAGGCTAACAGCTACATGATTGCCGCCTCCATTCCCGACTTGAAAAAAAGCATTCGGGAAGCGGAAAACTCACTTTCCCTGTTATTGAAACAAGCCCCGCAACGTATCGAACGGGGAAAACTGGAAGACCAATCCCTTCCTACCCTACTGAATGTAGGTATACCTGTTCAATTGCTATCGAATCGTCCGGACGTAAAATCCGCCGAAATGGCATTGGCCAGCACGTTCTACAACACGAACCAAGCCCGTTCGGCATTCTACCCGCAAATCTCAATCAGCGGAACACTTGGATGGACGAACAGTTCCGGCTCATACATCACGAACCCAGGTAAGATGATTGCCTCTGCCGTGGGATCACTGACACAACCGATCTTCAACCGGGGAGCCCTCACCGCCCGTTTGAGAGTTGCCAAGGCACAACAAGAAGAGGCCTTGATTAGTTTCGAACAAGCAATATTAAACGCAGGAAGTGAAGTTAGTAATGCATTGGTGCAGTACCAAACGGCACAAGATAAAATCGAACAACGTGAAAAGCAGATATTTTCTTTAGAAAAATCCGTGGAATACACGCAAGAATTACTAACTTTAGGAACATCCACTTACCTGGAAGTACTCACGGCACAACAGTCCTTGCTTAATGCGCAACTCTCCGGAATATCCGACGAGTTCCAACGCATACAAGCCGTTGTCAACCTGTATCATGCCCTAGGTGGTGGACGAACCAAATAACCTTTAAATACAAATTATCATGATAAGTCCACTAGCTTACGTTAATCCCGATGCAAAAATAGGAAAGGATGTAACTATCCATCCTTTCGCCTATATCGACAAGAACGTCGAAATCGGAGATAACTGCACGATCATGCCGTACGCCAGTATCCTGAGCGGTACCCGTATGGGAACGAACAACACGGTCTACCAGGGAGCCATTATCGGGGCGACCCCGCAAGATTTCAAGTTCAAGGGGGAAGATACCCTCTTAAAAATCGGGAATAACAACACGATCCGGGAGAAGGTTATTATCAACCGGGGAACTAACACGACGGATTGCACGATTGTCGGTGATGGAAACTTTTTGCTGGAAAGCGTGCATCTAGCACACGACACCCATCTCGGTAACAACTGTGTACTGGGAAATGCAGCCAAGACAGCCGGAAATTGTATTATCGACGACTACGCAATTTTAGGTGGTGGCGTAATCGTGAAACATGGATGCCGTATCGGGACTTGGGCCTTGGTAAAGGACGGATGCCGGGCCAACAAGGACGTTCCCCCTTATATCGTTGCCGCCCATAACCCGATTGCTTACTACGGGATCAACGCTTACATTCTGCGTAAAGAACAAAAACTCACGGAAGAAATTATTGACGACATTGCCAAAGCCTACCGTCAAGTGTATCAATGTGGAACAAGCGTTGAAAACGCCCTACTGAGAATCAAAGAGACCATTACTGTCGGACCGGAAATTCAATGCATTATTGATTTCCTAGAACAATCCACGAAAGGAGTGATCGGTACAACCATGTGACACTACCACTTTTCTAGCAAATAACGATTCGGGGCTGCCAATTCACATTTAGCAGCCCCGAATTCATTTAACCCTTATGTAATTGGTGTTCCAGCACTCTCTCGTCGGTATCAAGGATAAATTGACGACACGTTCCGAATAGTTATAATACTTTCACGCTCCCAGCATTCTCCACATTCCCCACACCACGAGCATAACTAATAGCAAAATTCCCAGAAAAGCAAACATGAAACGGGTGTAGTACACCTTTTCATCATGTTCTCTCGATTTTATGTCTCTTTCGATTTGTTCCATTTCCCCTTCCGCCAACTTGTTCGGATAACCTGTTAAAGGTTTCTCGTTCATTTTTTCAACGAGATCTTTCATGCGGTCACGACGATCCTGAATCATTTTTCGATTCTGTTTCGCACGTTGAATCATATCAAATACATGTCCTTCACCTCCCATGACGTTCATAAATTTAGTTAGTAATATCGTACCATAAATATATGAAAAATAATTATAAAAATCAAGTATTTTACAACTATTGCTTCATAGTTAAAACCCGATATACATTATGATTATTGACCGTAGACAAGGCGCCTACTAGGGACAGCCCAATTGGGGGAACTCCTGTCTATTTCGTGTAAGTCAATGGAGTTGTGATCCAGTCCAGATACTGCCACGGACGTACTTTCTGCATAATATCAAAACTGGATTGCAAGAATTGATGTACGGCATCAAACGGGTCATCATAAGCCAAAGCATCTTCCAGCGTCAGAAAAAACTCTTTCTTCTCGGGCTTGAATATTGCCATCGCAGGACGAATCAAATGATCATTGCCTTTTATATCACTTATAAAAGGATAAGGCAAGCCGTAGAAAGCAGGACGAGGATAATTCACGTCTCCCGGCCAAAAACCGCACTCGAAATAACGTTCATCGAAAGCATGATCTGAAATCGGTTTATTCATGCCAAACGGAGCCGATTCACCGCTATACACAATTCCCGTGAGGTCCATCGTGCCGAAATAGTAAGCCGGCCCATCCACTTTTCCCCGGAAACCGGAAAGGAACCCCCGTAATGCCTCGTGCGCAAAAAGATGGTTCTGATGCCAAAGTTGCACAGCCTCCTTATCGTAATGATGATGTTTGGTGTCCTTGTCAAAATCAATCGGATCGTAGAACTCCTGCGCACGGACATTAATCGCTGTCGGAGAACCGATCTCTTCCAGTCCCTTCATGAACTGTTTGTAGAATTCCATCACGGGAAGCCCATCCTGTAAAGTAAACGTAACCATTTTCCCGTTTCCATTACGGAAAATGACCAGATGTTTCATGAAGTTTGCCTGAATCTCGAAAGGAGAATCATCACCGGGTATAATCCCCGTGGATACCCCTTCCACCGTCAAATAAAGACGCACATGTGCCCACTCAGGACGTTGATGACAACGCATCAATTTCACTTTTCCCAACATCTGAAGGTACATATGCAGCGTGTCGGCAGTTCCTTGCCAATCCGTATAATTTAAAAATTTCTTGTTCATCTTATTATTTTTTATCTCGTTATCTTTTTTCTTTAACGGCCAAGAAGTTAAAAAGGTTCTACTTTCACACTGTCTAGTTATTTTAAAGTCGATTTTACTAACAAACGATAAATTTAAGGAAACTATTTTTTAACATTCCCGTTATATCTTGAAAGATAAAAATGGATATGAAATATAAAAGACCGTTTCTAGGAATATGCCTAACGTTACTGGTGGTGATAAGTCAGGCACAAGAACGGGTGTTACCGAAGTTCAAACTCGGGGGAGCGCTCCGTTTTAATTACAATTTCTGCGACTGGAAACCCGGCCATCGTGACCGGGGTGGAGATTTTGGTTTTGACGTATTATACTTCAAATTGTCAGGCTCCTACCGAAATATCATTCTAAGTGCGGACTACCGCTTTTACAGTAAAGATTTCGGTGGTTCCATGCTAAAATACGGGTGGATCGGCTACCAGTTCAATGACAAAAGCCAAATGCAACTGGGGCTAACGGGAGTGCCTTTCGGTATTCAACCTATCGCCTCACACAACTTCTTCCTGCAAATCGCTTATTACATCGGACTGGAAGACGATTCTGATATGGGAATCAAGTATTTATATCAAGGTGACACGTGGGATTTTACTCTCGCTTTTTTCAAGAATGCAGATGAACTACTTTTCGGATCAGATAACGAGACTTCTGATGATCGATACGGTTATGACGTAGCCGGACGTAACAAAGAGATCAATCAATTCAACGGACAAGCCTTTTATAAATTTGGGGAATCTACCCGGCAACGATTAGGCGGATCAGCTGAGTTCGGACAACTTTACAACTTGGATACCCGCAAGAACGGTACACATTACGCTTTCGCCCTACATTATGAACTAACCACGAAAAGAGTCAGTCTGAAAGCCCAATTGACAACTTATGCCATGAATCCTAAAAATGGCGAGGGAGACGACGATGAGCTGATCTCGATGACGGCTTACGGGGCTCCCTATCTGGTAGCCGCCAAAGCAAACGTGTACATGTTGGGAGTCGGGTACACGATCCCGGTAAACAGGAAATTTCTAAAGAAAATACAAGTGTACAACGACTTCGGTTGGCTCGACAAACAGAACAACGATTACAAAGATAGTTTCCAGAACGTCACGGGATGTATGTTGGATGGAGGTCCCGTGTGTATTTACGTAGATTACGCTCTAGGTAAAAATCACGGGTGGCTGGGACCAGATTTCAACGGTTTCGGTACCGGTGGTGAAAGGGATTCCTGGCACGCCCGTTTTAACGTGAACGTGGGTTATTATTTTTAACTTTTAAACGCAATGCAAATGATAAAAGAGATTTACACGCTATACGTGGAACGTTGGCACTTTTTCTTGGACCTCATGTGGGAACACCTACAAATATTGCTGACGTCCATCGTGATCGCCACGATTGTTGGATTGGGGCTAGGAATCATGATCAGTATGTACCGCAGGGGTTCATCCACCGTGTTGGGCCTCACGAACTTCATTTACACTATTCCGTCAATTGCCCTGTTCGGTTTTTTGATTCCTTTTTCCGGAATCGGCAACACCACGGCCATCATCGCTTTGAGCATTTATGCCCTGCTCCCGATGGTTCACAACACCTACACAGGAATTATCGGTATCGACAAGGAGATTATCGAGGCGGCACGGGGAATGGGCAGCACCACCTTCCAGATACTCTATAAAATACAAATTCCTTTAGCATTTCCTGTTATCCTGTCGGGAATACGTAACATGGTCGTGATGACCATCGCCCTCACGGGTATTGCCGCATTTATCGGTGCCGGGGGATTAGGAGTAGCCATCTACCGGGGAATCACAACCAACAATTCGGCCATGACGATTGCCGGAAGTTTATTAATAGCCCTACTGGCCTTGCTGGCAGATTGGGGCGTGGGACGCTACGAAAAGTATATTAAAAGAAAACGTAAATTACTATGAAAAAATACATGAAAAACAGGCTACTTGCACTATTCATCGGACTCGTACTCCTATCAGGATGCGAGTCCAGAAAGGACACAATCCATATTGCCACCAAACCAATGAGCGAACAATTCATTCTCGGAGAGATGCTTGCTCTGCTCATTGAAGAAAACTCCGATCTGCACGTGAAAATCACGAAAGGCGTGGGTGGTGGCACAAGCAACATTCATCCGGCCATGGTCAAGGGAGATTTCGACCTTTACCCGGAATACACGGGTACAGGCTGGTTGGTGATCTTGAAAAAAGACTCGCTACTCCCACCCGGCCAGTTATTCTCCGAATTACAAAAAGAATATTCCCGGGAATACGGGCTGAAATGGGTTGCCCCGTACGGCTTTAACAATGCTTATAGCTTGGCTGTAAGTAATGAAATGGCAAAAAAATATAACTTAAAAACATTTTCCGATCTGGCCCTTTATCCCGATTTATTCACTTTCGGGGCGGAATATGACTTTTACGAAATTAATGACGGGTATGCGGATCTCTGCGCCTACTATAACCTCAAATTCAAGAAAAACTTGGATATGGATATTGGATTGAAGTACGAGGCCATGAAATCCGGCAAGATTGATGTGATCAACATTTTCACAACTGATGGGCAGTTAAGCCACGCAAATCTTACGACTCTAAAAGATGACAAACACTTCTTCCCTTCCTACTATTGTGCGACAATCGTACGAGAGGAAACATTGAAGGAACACCCGGAACTGGAAAGGATACTGGAAAAGATGAACGGTATACTGACGGATCAAGAAATGGCCGACATGAATTACAAAGTTGACGTAGAACATCGCACGGAACGGGAAGTTGCCGTGGAGTTTTTAAAGAAAAAAGGTTTACTTAATCCACAATTGAGTTATGGAAAATAATGTTGTTATTCGTTTTGAACACGTCAATAAATCATACGGAAACCGGGAAATACCAAAGTTCCTCCACTTGGAGATCCGGAAGGGCGAGTTCCTAACCATTATCGGAAGTTCCGGTTCTGGGAAGACAACCGTACTAAAGTTAATTAACGGGCTGATCTCTCCCACTTTCGGGATCATTTATGTCGACGGGAAAGATATTTCGAAGGAGAACCAAACACTTTTACGTCGTAACATCGGGTATGTCATTCAAGGTATCGGATTGTTTCCTCACATGACCATTCGTAAAAACATCGCTTACGTCCCCAGCCTACTGAATCACAGGGATAAAGAACGTACCCGCAAAGCGGTAGAACGATTGATTGATGTGGTCGGTCTTGACAGGGATATGCTCGACCGTTACCCGGCAGAACTGTCCGGTGGTCAACGCCAACGAGTTGGTATCGCCCGAGCCCTTGCAGCAAACCCGGATATCCTGCTTATGGACGAACCATTCGGGGCGGTTGATGAGATTACACGTAAAATGTTACAGAGTGAAATTATTCGTATTCACGAGCAGTTAGGAGTGACTATCGTGTTTATCACCCACGATATAAAAGAGGCCCTAAAACTGGGTACCCGAGTTATGGTCATGAACAAAGGGCTTGTTGAGCAACTGGACACTCCGGATCATATCAGAAATACCCCGGCAACACCTTTCGTGAAAGAATTAATAGAAGGCTGACATTTACAAGTCAGTCTTTTTCTTTCCATTTCACATCGCTATTCTTTTTGATGTATATCCGCAATGCGACATAAACATTCCAAAGCAAAATAAGCAAACCGACAAACAGTATTAGTTTTAATACCACATAGAAAATTCCAATCACTCCTCCTAGCATCATATTTTTATTATTATTGATTAAACACTTATTTCTATCGAGTTAGGAAAGCTAATGAATATTTTTAATATCTCCTAATCTATCCAAATTGCAATTCGTTTTTGTCGTAATATGGAACAAAAACTATAATATTTTACACAAAGGAGTTCGTAATGAATAAATCACAACCCATTAAAAACAAAGAGAAGCTTGATAGATTTAAAAATTTCTATATTGAAGAAGAATATAATCCCAGAAACTATATGTTTATATCATTAGGGCTAAACACTGCCCTTCGAGTATCTGATTTGCTCAAATTCACATGGAATGATGTCTACAATTTTGATAATGGCTGTTTTCGCACTCATGTTAAATTGACCGAGCAAAAAACCACTAAGCAATCTGTTATTTTTCTGAATTCAAGGATAATCAATTCTCTGAGCTGGTACAAATCAGAGGCGATAATCAAATTTTTACCTGACACATTTTTGTTCTCAAATGACAATAATCAGCATATATCCAGCTCAACGGCATACCGAATTGTACATAATGCTGCTGTTTCCTGTGAAATTGAGGGTGTAATCAGTCCACACTCCCTGCGCAAAACCTTTGGCTACTATGCTTGGAAGCAAGGAACATCACCGGTTCTTTTAATGGACATATATCAGCACTCGTCATTTGAAATTACAAAACGATACCTGGGAATCGAGCAGGATGAACGCGATTCTGTGTTTAGGGACGTTGTTATCTAATGAATGAAACACATTATCCATTGTGTTTCACCATATGTGGACATGTGAACCTAGGCACATGCTCATAGTAAAAATTTCATAACATGCCGGATAAAATGGATTTTATCCGGAACAAAATAACAATACATGGAGGTACATATTATGGTAGTACAACACAACATGCAGGCAGCAAATGCCAACAGAATGCTTAACGTAACAACAGGTCAGCAGGCTAAATCTACAGAGAAGCTCTCATCTGGATATAGAATCAACCGTGCAGCTGATGATGCAGCAGGACTTTCAATTTCCGAAAAGATGAGAAAGCAAATTCGCGGTCTTGATAAAGCTTCTTCTAATGCAGAAGATGGTGTATCTGCAGTACAGACAGCAGAAGGTGCTCTTACAGAGGTTCACTCAATGCTTCAGAGAATGAATGAGCTTGCAACACAGGCTGCTAATGGTACTAACTCTACTACTGATAGAAGTGCAATTCAGGATGAGATTTCACAGCTTACAACAGAAATTGATCGTGTTGCAGAGACAACAAAGTTTAATGAAACGTATCTTCTTAAAGGAGATAAAGGGACTAAGCCTCTTAATTTAAAAGCTCACGATGCTGGTTTAAAAGGTGAGCTTACAGATAATGGTGATGGAACAGCTACTTTTGTAATGAATGCACTTAAAAAAGGAGATACAGTTAGTATTGGAGGAAAAGATTACACAATTGGTGCCTCTAAAGATGAAGTTACTGCTTTTCTGACTGCAAATCAAATTACAGATACCGCTGCTAAAAAAGTAACTATTAACGGAACAGAGTATACATATTATAATGCAGTTACAGCTGATACCAAGCCAGGTCAAACACATAATGGATGTCAGGCTGGATGGTATGCACAGGCTCCTGATACAACAACCGGAGATGGAAGTACAACAGCACAAGCAACATATGCTAATGTAGATGCAATTGCAAATGTCAAAGGCAAAATTACTGCAGGCGCAAATAGTGTAACAACAATTACTGATGTAGGTAATGATGGTATAGATGATAATGATAAATCTGTGATTACTAAGGAAAAAGCCTATATGCTTGCAGCTGATGAATTGCTTAAGGCAAATAAAATTGGCGATACAGAGAACTCTGCAAGAGTAGGTATTGATGATCAGTTTACAGATATGGATCTTAACAATGCTACAAATACAATTAAGTTGCATACAGGTGCAACAAGTGTAGCAAATAAGTTATCTTTCAGTCTCCACGTAGGATCAGATGCAGATATGACAAACAAAATTACGGTTAATATTGAAACCATGAACTCTTCATATCTTGGTATCAAAGGTCTTAACGTAAATGATGACTCAGGAATTGCTGGAACATATGCTATTGATGCTATCTCAGACGCATTACAAAAAGTTTCAGACCAGAGATCTTCACTCGGTGCTGTTCAGAACCGTCTTGAGCACACAATCGACAACCTCGACAACGTTGTTGAGAATACCACATCAGCCGAGTCTCGTATTCGTGATACAGATATGGCTAAAGAGATGGTTAATTACAGCAAGAACAACATTCTTGCTCAGGCAGGTCAGTCTATGCTTGCACAGGCTAATCAGTCTAACCAGGGTGTACTCTCACTCTTACAGTAATCATCTACAATTACATGTTGTACAATATAAAAGAGCTCGCAAAGAGCTCTTTTATATTGCTTTATAACGCTTCAATTATTGAATCAATCCATATCCCTTTTGCGCTTTCACAAAGCTTCTATCCTTCACCGCCAGTACGATCACAAAAATCACATCCAGAGTAAAAAAGAACTGGAATATGCCTGCAAATACAGACAGCACCTTTCCTTGTACTCCCTCACTGCATGCCCTTACAATATAGGCAATTGAAAAAGGTGCTGCTCCTAACAGCCCAAGCCAGCCAATAACTGATAGCACAATCGCAACGGTCGGACCTACAAATATCATGATAACAACCGGTGTTAGCATTAAGAGAAGTGCTACTATGATGCAAAACCCACCTACTACATAAAACGGTATTAACGCATATTTTATAATCCTTGTGCAAATGAGAAGCTGTACTCTGCTTATTCTTTTCCCAAGGATAAGCACCACAGCCAGATTAATCAGTCCCAAAACAATCGGCATAACCATTATCCAGCCTGCATCAAAGCTGTCTGTTGATTCCTGCATAGTGCATACCATCCAAAATAAAACCGGCATCATGTACATTCCAAGCACATATATCACAGGAACTACGTAAATAGCTCGTGATACTTTATTTGATTCATTCATTAATAAATATCCTCCCTTTTATAAACATTCATATACTAATTATTTAAAGCCTACAGCTTCTCTCCCGCTACCTTACATCTCTTCCTGCAAAAAGCGATGCCGTAAGCTAAAATATCGCACCTGCCCTCATCTCGGAGAGTCTCATCATATCTCTTCTGCTTTATCTGAGCCATCGCAACATCGCAAGCTGCGTCAAGCCCCTTAAACTCCTTAGCATACTTTACCTCGATAACAATGCCCAAATCAGGATTCTCCGGCTTTATAAGTATGTCACTAAAGCCATCTCCCGACTCACGATTGGATTTGATGAGCCAGTCCGGATTGCTTCCTCTAAGCAAACCTAGAAGCAGGCCATGATAAAAGTTTTCCTTCATATCATCAGGTGCCTTTGTATCAAGTATACTTATCATGCGCCCCATCACGATATTTAGCTGCCTCGCAAGAATCGCCTCGTCTTTATCTAAAATCGCCTTTGATAAAAGCTTCATAGTATCATTGTCATTTGCAACAACCGCCTTGAACCATTCCTGAATCTGAAGGACAAATACCTCACGTACTTCTTTGTTGGGTATAACAAGCATGTAGGCGTAGCTTTCGCTATCAGGAAGCTTTACCTCCCCGATTTTGGTAAGGTAGCCTGTGGTAAAAAGCACACTCCATATATTGTCAATGCTGTTCTCAATCTCATCATATGTCAAGTCCTGACGAATCACTTTTTCAATCGCCTCACCTGCAATCAGACGCTCAATCTCATCCTTTGTCGATGAATCAGCCCTATTGATAAGACGCCTCACCAAGCTGTTTCCACTGCTGTTTATCCAATATGTCTGAGGCTTTGCATCACTGTCGTCACGCAGATGATCCGCATGATTAATAACATCCCAAGGGCAGTAGACATCAGCCCTGCCGAAGTGATATCCGTCATACCACTCCTTCACCTCGTCAAAGTGCGAATCCATTCCATAATCAGACAAAAGCTTCTTTACCTCACTATCGGTAAATCCAAACTGCTCATCAAAACGCGAATCTGTAATCGACATTACCTTGAAATTGTTGAGTCCAGTAAATATGCTTTCCTTTGATATGCGAAGGCACCCTGTCAGCACCGCGAACTGTAAAAATTCATTAGTCTTTAGTGCCTGCCCGAAAAGACCTCTGATAAGCGAAACCATTTCATTATAATAACCATTCTGAAAGGCCTTATCGAGCGGTACATCATACTCATCTATGAGAATAACTGTCTTTTTTCCATAGTGCTTATACAATAGCTGCGAAAGAAGCTGTAATGAAGATACGAGCTTTTCCTTGTCAAAAGCAAGCCTGCCATTTTTCATAATTGTAAGCCCCTTATATTGTTCCCGCTCAATCTGTGTAAGCTTATCACTGTCAGCCAGAAACGAAACTCTGTTTACCTCTTTTCCCATAATCCTGACAAATGCTTCAAATGCTTCTTCATACGTTAATCCCTCCACACCCTTGAGTGAAAGAAAAATGACCGGATACTTTCCCATGTACTCATCACACAGCTCTTTATTACCTGAAATATATAAGCCATCAAATAAAGCTTTATCTGTGCCAATGTCAAAAAAGCTCTTAAGCATGCTCATATTAAGAGTTTTTCCAAAGCGGCGCGGACGTGTAAAAAGTGTCACTTCACTCCAGTTTAATAAAAGCTGCTCTATAAGTCTTGTTTTATCCACATAATAAAAATGCGATTCCCGCAATTTTCTAAAATCATCAATTCCAACCGGTAACTTCAAAGTATTTGCCATAAAAGCCTCCACAAAAATAATCCGCTATACTTAGCTATAGTATAGCGGATTAACATTCAAAATACAATCTAAGATTACGGCAGCTTATTCTGCCTTCTCAACAGATATTATCTTTCCCTCAAACGGATCTACCTCTGAAATAGTACCTGTATACTTAACAGTCACCTTATCTCCGCTTGCAACACTCTCGAATCCGTCAGGCTTCTCATCGAAGGTAAAGCTGTATGGTGTATCCTTATCATCAGTCACTACAAACATGAAGTCCTTTATGTCATCAATCGTTCCTGTAAGCTCCTTCTCTTCCTGTGAGTCCTTTTCGCCTTCATCCTTTGTCTCAGCCTGCTTTGCACTTTCGGTGCCTGCTGCCTTATCCTGCTTTGTATCGCTCTGTCCGCAGCCTGCAAACAAGCTGGCGCAAAGCATAGCTCCTATTACAATTGTAATCAGTTTTTTCTTCATTATGATATACCTCTTTCTTTTATTTACAAACACTACTATGAGTACGTTTTCTAAAGAGTACTCTTCTATCCACTTAAAGTAAATAGAATACATAAAATATTAAAAAAATCTTACGAATTACTGCTTTTTTGAGCCTCTCGCAAGCCTTGCAGGATACCATTTTTCAAACCATCCGGTAAATATGCCCATCAATACAGGCATCAGATTGTTTACGACAATAAGTGTAGCTCCAACACCTGCCTTTTTCAGCAGAAATGTCCACACTGCTGTCAACACGTATAATACTCCCCATGCCGCCGCAAGTATATAATTCGTCTTCATAAAGAGAGGATTTTTATGTGCGGCTTCACCGCCATAATTGTATTTCACATATGCTGCGCATAAAGGCTCCTTTGTCAGGCATGAAACCAGCCAGAACAGCCCAAACACCAGATATCCGATATCTGTTGATATGTCACCTGCTCCTGTCAGGCTTGCAATCGCAGAAAGTATAGCAACAGCAACAATTGAGAGCTGATCCCATATTACAAATTTATGTTTTCTCATAATAAAAGGTATAGCGGATGCCACCAAAAGAGCAATCACAGAACCCTTTTCAGTATTGACAGAAACTGCTATCCAAAACGTAATCCATGGTATGAGCATTGTCATCATGGATGGATTTTTCTGTACCTCCACACCTTGTGATGTTTTTTCTGCCTCTTTGACTGCCGATGTACTTCCAAAAAATTTATCCCAGTTTACCATCAAGGAAAAATCACCTGTCACCGTATACATCTGCTTTCCCAATGCCTCTGCGCCACCTATCTCACCTCGGGAAATAGCCGACCATACCGTAAAAGGCGTATCTATGCGTGTAGTCGCGGCAAGGCTTTGGTCAGTAAGCACCTCACTACCTTTATCATCAAGCTTTATTTGGTATGTATGCTTCAAATCGGTATAGCATATCTCAAGCACGCGTTCCTTTCCGTCATAGGTATCCTTATTGTATAATGCAGCCATCTGTCTGGTGAAAACAAGGTCATCCGCTTCCTTTTCTCCTGTTGTCCTGCTGATTCCCCAGCTGGCATCCGCCATCCTTTCAAATACATCCCTTGGATATAAAAGAGTATGGAGCGCCGCTTCTGTTTTTTCAGATATTTTTCCTGTGATGGCATATTCTGCCCCGGCACTTTTTACCGTAGCCAGATATTCGTCAGTCCTCTTTGACAGCTCTTTTACACGAAACAGCTCCCCCTGACCACAAAATATGGTTGTATAATGCCCTTTTCCAAGGAAATGGTCAAACATCCGAAGTACACTGTCATAATTTCCCTCTGCAGAATAAAAGCCACAGGTAGAGATTAGCACATGCCTTTTGCCTTCCATGTCATATCTGCAATCATGGCTGCCGCTTCCGTATCCGTCATCCTTTGTACTCATAAACGGCAGGCTCATGGGAAGCTGCCTGTCAATCACGTTCTTTAGTATTCCCGGCACACTAAAATAGTACAGAGGAAACGACCACACAACAATATCCGCTTTAAGCATTTTCCCAATAACAGTCTGCATATCGTCATTTATGCAGCACACCCCCGGTGTCTTCTGCCAGCATGCAAAGCAGCCCTTACACGCTCCTACATTCATTGAGGCTACATGCATTTCATCAATGGATATAATAGCTTCATTTTTGCTCTTATATCCTTCTTTGAAGCCTTCTATAAAGCTGTTTGCAAGCCTTAACGAATTGCTTCGTTTGCCTTTTGGACTTCCGTTAATCAGAAGTATGTTCATGCTTTATGCCCTCCTGTAAGTATATAGTTAATTTTAGTATAGCGGATTGACAGGCAAAAAACAATTAAAGTTTAGACTTAGAAACAATACCATAATTATACATTCAAAATACATTCAAATTCTTAAATATGCCTTGTAATTAAAGTACTAGCATAGTAGAATATACCTATATTATTACGAATCAGGAAAATTCATATGGGTTACGATGAAAAAATTTTTAAAGCAAAGGCGAATATCAAGGCCCGCAGATTATGGCTTGTTTTTGCTATATTGCTGACCGCAAATTATGGAACCGACACAGCAAATGGCGCTTATTCTGTCAGTAATTATATCATTTTTGTTATTTTATGCTGGCTGCCTTTCGTGTGTGGTGACATACTTCTAAAAAGGAAGGGGAAAGATAATGATCATTACAGGCTTGCATTTGTCATCGGATATGGTATTTTTTACGTATTTCTTTTGTGTACGACAACCTCACCGATTGCATTCACCTACATTCTTCCGATAATCAGCCTTATTGTAATATTTAAGGATGAAAAATTCATGATTTACTGCGCTGTTGCAAATATGCTAAGCCTTATTGCAAGTATTGCATTTCACATATTAGTACTAGGTCAGAACACTGCTGTAGACCACAAAAACTATCAGCTTCAGATAGCATGTCTTTTACTTTGCTACATAGGCTATATCATGTCGGTGCGTCACCTGACTGAGTCCGATGCTGCACTCACCGAGAGCATAAAGTCTGATTTAAATCGCGTTGTCACGACAGTTGAGCAGGTTAAAACCGCTTGCAACACTATAATGGACGGTATAACCGTGGTCCGTGAGCTTGCTTCTGAAAACAAGCATGGCTCAGATGTTGTCGTTGAGGGAATGAATAAGCTTACCGGAAATAACAAGCAGCTTCAGTCCCACACTGCTTCTTCCCAGGAAATGACTACCGATATAAGCTCACAGGTTGAGAATGTTGCAGCCATGATAAATGATATGGTTTCCCTGACAACTGAATCAGGCAAGCATGCAAAGGTCAGCTCTGAGGACCTTGAAGGTCTTGCCCAAACATCAAAAACTATGTCTGAGCTTTCTACAGAGGTTGAAAACATCCTGACTACATTCAGAGATGAATTTGAGATGGTTAAAAATGAAACCGGAACAATTGATAATATTTCAAACCAGACAAATCTCCTCGCTCTTAACGCTTCTATCGAGGCTGCGCGTGCAGGCGAAGCAGGTAAGGGCTTTGCTGTTGTTGCCGAACAAATCCGTACTTTAAGCACTGAGACAAGAAATTCATCCGGTCAGATCAGTGAGGCGCTCTCACGGCTTGACGAGATTTCCGGAAAGATGACCTCATCCATTGAAGAAACGCTCCGTCTCATCCAGCTCACTCTTGAGAAGGTAATGCAGACCGGTGAAAATGTAGAGAAGATTACAAAGGATTCCCATAAGCTTGGAAGCCATATCCGTGAAATCGACACCGCAATGCAAGAGGTTGAAGCATCTAACCAGCAGCTTGTCGACAATATGGAAAAGGTATCTGACATCGTAGAAACCATGACCTCATGTATCGATGCCTCTGACGCGATAAGCCGCAAGATGCTCAGTAAATATGATGAAAGTGCAACAAATATCAATAATATCGAGACTGTTATCCAATCTCTCATGCACGAGCTCGGAGTTGGTGGATTTATGGGACTTGATGATATCCGCCCGGGTATGAAGGCCAAAGTGATCCCGACAGATGTACAGACCGGCAACGAGTTCCATTGCGAAGTAAAGGCTGTTGGCGAAAACAGTCTTAAGCTTGTATCAGGCGGCTTATCTGTAGACTCATCCAGACCTTGCAATCTGTATGTTACAGTTGGCAATGTAATGTACTGCTGGAAGGATCTCACAATCACAGATGACCTTGTGATAACAGTCAATACACAGCCTGAAATCTTGAACCGTAGGAAATACCCTCGCATGGATTTATCAAACAATTGCACTATCAAGCTTAAAGGAACAGACACCACATTCAAAGGAACTCTTGACAATATAAGTGCAAACGGCTTTGCATTTTTGACAAAGGATCCTTATTTCGTGGATCATAAAGGAGCGAAGGTTACTATCTCGATAGAGAACTTTGCGCTTGCTGACCACTCAGTATTGGAGGGATATGTAATCCGCTGCTCAAATAATGACGGAACATATATCGTCGGCTGCCAGATGCCTGAGGATAATTATTATATCCAGACATATGTCAATGAACAGCTTCGTGCTCACTCATAAAAATAAAAGCTATGAAAGCCTTTAACCGGGCTCTCATAGCTTTTTTTATTGATAATCTTCTATATCCTATTATCTTCTATCTATTATCTTTATCTTCTATCTGCATGATGTTTTTCCTTCTCTGCATACATCCGGCTGTCTGCTATCTTTAGCAGGCTCTCAACCGTGTCAGCATCGGACGGATAAAGTACATATCCACAGCTTACTCCGATTTTTATTTTATGACCATGTATGTTATATGGATTGCAGATTACTTTTTGAAGCCTCTCTATTCTCTCTAAGCAATTTTTTTCATCTGCATTTCCATCTATTATACATGCAAACTCATCGCCTCCAATACGGAATGCATAATCGGCTGTTCGTATGCTGTTTATAATACGCTTTCCTACATTACAAAGGACCTCATCTCCGACCGGATGACCATATATATCATTGACCGGCTTGAAAAAATCAAGATCCATAAAAATCATTGCAAATGCTTTTCCTCTCTGGACTCTCATATATACATTGTAGCTGTGAATGCTGAATATTATGATACCTAGCAATGCACAGGTTATCACAATTGTACGGATGTTCTTCTTTTTTATAATCATAAATGTGTTCTCCATACCTTAGTACCTACATCGTATCTGTGCTTTGTTCCCTATTCATATCACATATACTTGTATTTCTAGTACTAATTATACAACATATAATGCCTAAAATCTATACTCTTGGCGCGAAATGTAGTTTTTATGGTGTGAAATGCAGATTGGCAATAAAAAACAAGGGAAAGTATTAAATACTTTCCCTTGTAAAATCTTACATATAGACTTTTAAATTAGAACCTTTGTCTATTTTGCCTGCTCTGCGATAGCAGCCTGTGCTGCAGCAAGACGAGCGATTGGTACACGGAATGGTGAACATGAAACATAGTCAAGTCCAATCTTGTGGCAGAACTCAACTGATGAAGGATCTCCACCGTGCTCTCCACAGATACCAACGTGAAGGTTAGGATTAACTGGCTTTCCAAGCTTAATAGCTGTCTCCATTAATTTACCAACACCTGTCTGGTCAAGCTTAGCAAATGGATCGTTCTCAAAGATCTTGTTGTCATAGTAAGCGTTAAGGAACTTACCTGCATCATCACGAGAGAATCCGAATGTCATCTGTGTAAGGTCGTTTGTACCGAAGCAGAAGAAATCAGCCTCTGTAGCGATCTCATCAGCTGTAAGAGCAGCTCTTGGGATCTCGATCATTGTACCAACATGGTACTTGATGTCAGCATTTGCAGCAGCGATCTCAGCGTCAGCTGTCTCAACTACAATCTTCTTAACGAACTTAAGCTCTTTGATCTCACATACTAATGGGATCATGATCTCAGGCTCGATATCCCAGTCTGGATGAGCTTTCTTTACATTGATAGCTGCACGGATAACAGCCTTTGTCTGCATCTTAGCAATCTCAGGATATGTAACTGCAAGACGGCATCCTCTGTGACCCATCATTGGGTTGAACTCATGGAGTGACTCACAGATAGCTTTGATTTCCTCTACTGACTTGTTCTTAGCCTTTGCAAGCTTCTCAATGTCAGCCTCCTCTGTAGGAACGAACTCATGAAGAGGTGGATCAAGGAAACGAATTGTTACTGGACATCCCTCAAGAGCCTCGTATAATTTCTCGAAATCTCCCTGCTGATATGGAAGAATCTTGTTAAGAGCTGTCTCTCTCTCCTCTACTGTATCAGAGCAGATCATCTCACGGAATGCAGCGATTCTCTCTGGATCGAAGAACATATGCTCTGTACGGCAAAGTCCGATTCCCTCTGCACCAAGCTCACGAGCCTTCTTAGCATCTGCAGGAGTATCTGCATTTGTACGAACCTTAAGTCTTCTGAACTCATCAGCCCATGCCATAACACGTCCGAACTCACCAGCGATTGAAGCATCAACTGTTGGGATGATTCCAGCGTAGATGTTACCTGTTGTACCATCGATAGAAATCTCAGATCCCTCTGTGAATGTCTGTCCTGCAAGTGTGAACTTCTTGTTCTCCTCGTCCATATTGATATCACCACAACCAGATACACAGCATGTTCCCATACCACGTGCAACTACGGCTGCGTGAGATGTCATACCACCACGAACTGTAAGGATACCCTGAGCAGCCTTCATTCCTGTGATGTCCTCTGGAGATGTCTCAAGACGTACAAGTACGACTTTCTCTCCTCTTTCAGCCCATGCCTCAGCATCATCAGCTGTGAATACAACCTTACCACAAGCAGCTCCCGGAGATGCTCCAAGACCCTTTCCAAGTGGAGTTGCAGCCTTAAGTGCAGCAGCATCGAACTGTGGATGTAATAATGTATCAAGGTTACGAGGATCGATCATAGCAACTGCCTCTTCCGGAGTCTTATGTCCCTCGTCTACTAAATCGCAAGCGATCTTAAGTGCAGCCGGAGCTGTTCTCTTACCGTTACGGCACTGAAGCATGTATAACTTCTTGTTCTCAACCGTAAACTCCATATCCTGCATATCATGATAATGATTCTCAAGAGTCTCACAAAC
>OIXA01001932.1_pt1 | contig 24923 bp, 18 predicted proteins | sample 1587721 | NCBI WGS metagenome assembly OIXA01 (sample SAMEA3888900, study PRJEB22519) | human gut metagenome | biome: human gut; feature: human-associated habitat; material: faeces | place: Denmark | collected 2013
GTCGGAAATCTGGCATAGCAAGAAAAACGACTGTCGCTTATCCCGAACTCAGGTTTGTAAAAATCAGCGCGTCCATTCATGCCCATGCCCGCGATGCGGGCGCGGCGGGGGTATAGCAGATGCACACCTATTTATATATATACACCTCCATCCTAAAACCGAAGTACGAATTATGGAAATACAACTCGGATACCTCCGTTTCAGCCTTTGCCATGATGATTTCGCGACGCAAATCGCACTTGACATCCCCCTCCGCAGCGTATTTCTCCACCTTCGCCACAAAAACCTTGCTGAAATCATCCGCGATATCCAAAATATCACTAACTTTGTCGACGGCGACTATGACGATGGTCGTTTGCCGACGGTTGATAGCAAGCCTCTTGATGTCCAACGGCTATGCCCGACAGCCCATTCTTCGGTCGCCCACGCTCCGACAGCCTCGGCGTGGGGTGGGGGAGCGGCGGAAAAGGGTTGGACCTGGCAGAGGGCGCAGCGGCGAGAGACTCCAGCTTTGCAAGTCTTGCAAAATGTTTTTTCTTGGCAAGGTGGCTGAAACTGCCTACATTTGCACTGTCAAACAACAAGAAGTTCAACATTTTCAAAACAAAAGTATGGAAACTCAGAAGATTTACAACCTCGTCATCCTCGATGCCTCAGGCTCGATGGAAGTCATCTACAATCAGGCACTCACAGGCGTAAACGAGACCCTTGCCACCATCCGCAGGGCGCAGGAGACCCACCCCGAGCTGCAGCAGTATGTCACGCTGGCATCGTTCAGTGCCGGCGATGATTTCCTCAACCGCATCTATTCTGCCAAGCCCATCGCCGAAGCCCGCAACATCACAAGCGCCGACTATCCTCTGCTCGGATGCACAGCCCTCTACGACGCCATGGGCACCTGCATCAGCGAGCTCCAGCAGCGGGTCTGCCATGGCGACCGCGTGCTCGTCACCATCATCACCGATGGCTATGAGAATGCGTCGCGCACCTGGAACGGTCGCCAGATTAAGTCGCTCGTCCAGGAACTCCGTCAGATGGGTTGGACCTTCACCTACATCGGTGCCGACCAGGATGTGGAGAAGGTGGCTGGCGAGATAGGCGTGTGCAATGCGCTCCGCTTCTCAGCCAATGCCGAAGAGACCGCCGCCATGTTCGAGAAAGAGGGCCGCAGCCGTACCAGGTTCTACGACAAGGTGTGCTGCGAGATGCGAGCGCCTGATGCTTCGCTGGCAGAATCCGACGACTATTTCGCCGATGATGATACTCTGGAGACCCTCGAGGATATCCTCAAGAGCGAGGCGAAGGGCAATCGATGACATGCCACCCATGGCGCCGGCTGGGATGACTTGCCGGCGCACTGACAATCATAACAATGAACACTAATACGATACTATTCAGCAATCTGCCGTTCCGCCCCGAACCCAATCAGGTGTTCTTCATCGAGAATGGCTACGATGAGGATGTCAATGACCTCATCCGCGACGTCTATCTGCGCCTGAAAGCCAAGTTCGACCGTGCCGGTATGGATTTCTACTACATGCCCTACCTGCTCAGCGAGCACGACATCGAGGCCAAGCTGCGTTACTATGCGCCCTACCTCTCTTCCCAGCCTCTGGTTGGCGAGGTCAGGAGCGATGCGTTCGCCCCCTATATCTCTGACGAAGACCAGCGCAAGCGTCTGAAGCCATCGCTCATCTTCGGGGCTACGCGGGAGGGGTACGCGGGTGATGTCAGATTCCGGCAAGTGGCCTTGTCCGATGTCGACTTCGTTTCTTCCGCTGCCATGGACGCCCTGGTACATCTGATAAGTCAAAGGCTTGCCGCATCCTGTGGCGTAGATGCCGATATGGCGCCAATCAGTCCTTGTCTGGCGAGCGTCCCGATGGAAGATAAGTCGGAGAGCCTTCTTTCTCAGGAGCTTCTGGAGCCTGCTGCAGAGTCCGCCATGCCCGCCTCTGCGGAAGAAACAGCCGAGAAGCTGAGCTTTATTGCTACAGAGGATGTCCTGCGCGAGCTTCGCATGACCGTCCAGAAGCTCAGGCTCGAAGGCGTGTCACTCATGGCCATCCACGAGTTCATCGACAAGCAGGAACCCCTGTCGCGCATGATTGTCACCCCCGACTATCGCATCTTCCTGCCCGACTACAACGACATGGAAATCGAGATGGGTGCCCTGCCCAAAGCCATCTATTTCCTCTACCTGCGCTATCCCGAAGGCATCATCTACAAGCACATGCAAGACTATTACACCGAGCTGCTCAACATCTACCGACAGCTGCGCCCCAGTACCGACGAGGCCCGGCTCAACCTCACCATAACCAAGGTCGTCAACCCGCTGGGCAACGCGCTCAATGAGAACCTCGCCCGAATCAGAAAGGCATTCGTAGAGAAGTTCGACGAGCATCTCGCCATCAACTACATAGTCACCGGCGAGCGTGGCTCCCGCTACGCCATCCCCCTGGACAGAGATTTGGTTGTTTGGGAGGAGTAACACTTAGGGCTGAATTCCAAACGAGGAATCCAGCCCTAATTCTTTATGCTCCAAAAAGTTTTAGCCGACAGCAATAATATGATATATAGCGACGCCCCTACGCCTTCGCCAACTATGGTTCCCTCTCACCCACCTCTACTTCCTAAACCGTTTCGACACGGCGGAGTAGGCGCAGCGCTGGCAGAGGGGCTCGGTGGCGGTGTGGTTGGTGAAGCCCTGATAGATGGCGTGGGCGCGCGGCGACGCGAGGATCTCCTCCAGACTCTGGGTGTAGAGGTTGCCCAAGTCCATGTCGCCGTTATGGTCCAGGCAGCAGGGGACCACGGTGCCGTCGACGAGCACGCCAATCTGGTTGCGGAGAGCATAGCAGAACACCTCTTCGCCGGCGTAGGATTCGTGCTGGAGGTCAGGCCATTCAAACATGTTGTCGCTCTCAATATACAGGTTCTCTGCCAGTCGCCAGCCATCGTTTCGCTCGACCCACGGGCGAGGCTGGTGGTTGGCTATCAGACGGATAATCTCTTCGTTCATGCTGTTGTGGCCGCCTTCGTTCCACAGCCGCAGCACGATGATGCACCCTCGACGGGCTGCCTCTTTGGCGAAGGTCATCACCTCGTCAATATATTGCTCGAGGTCCTCCTTGCCGTTACCCTCGTGCGAGTGCAGGGAAATCTGCAGCTTATGGGGCAGAGCCTCGAGCATATCCTCCCGCTTCGACAGCAGCGTGCCGTTGGTGGTAATCACCGGGATAAATCCTTTCTGTCGAGCCATCTCCACAAATTGGGGCAGATGGGGATGAAGGAAAGGTTCGCCCATGAGGTGGAAATACAGAAACTTGACCCTACCTGCGAGCCTGCTGGTCAGCAGGTCAAACTCCTCAAGCGTCATCGTGCGCTTTGGACGCGTGGTCTTGGGGCAGAAGACGCAATTGAGGTTGCAGACATCTGTCGTTTCAAGATAACAACGTGTAATCATATCATCGGCAAATTCATTGATTTTTATTATATTCTCATCCGTAGCACCAGCCACTCAGCCTGGCGCCATCTTAGCCACAGTCTCCCAACCTCAAGCCCCCAGCATGCACCACATGGTCACGAGGAAGGGCACGGAGAAGTCGGTGACAAAGCCGTGGAAGATGCTCAGCGCCACATAGCGCTGGCCTATCGTCTGGGTGATGATGGGCAGCGTGGTGTCCATCGTCGTGGCGCCACCCGAGGATATCGGCGCCAGCGGACCAAACCACTTCGCCATCAGTGGCGTCATCAGCAGCGTAATCATCTCACGGATGATATTGGTCAGCAGAGCGATGGTACCCAGCTCGGCACCGCGGTATTCGGTGATGAAGATACTCGACAGCGAGTAGTAGGCAAAACCGCTGTCTATGGCCATACAGTCTGTGAGTCCGCGGGGCTGGATGATGCCCCCGTCTCCGCCCAGCATAATGGCGAAAGCCACCATTGCGCCCACCCACGAGCCCAGGATAGTGGCTATGGGCAGGAGCGCCAACCTTGGGTTGAGGCTCTTGAAATCGCTCTTCATATCGGGGTTGAGGCCGATGCTCATACCCATGCAGAGCAGCAGTCCGCACAGCGCCACAAAGCTCAGTCCGCCTTCTGCCATCCATGCGGGCAGCGCGTCCATGCGACCTGCCACGAGGCCGAGGATGAAGAAGCCCACCACAATCAGACTGCCCTTCATGCGCGGCCTCCTTTCACGCTCTTCCACAGTGCCCAAGCCAGGACGCAGCAGCCCAATACGCTGCAAACTGCCAGCAGCAGAGCCTCAACGCCCAGGGTGGGCAGGGCGGCGATTATCTGCTCGTTGCCGCCCACCTCGGCTCCCAGCATAAAGAGCAGGAGCCATAACAACCATGTCGTGGCCCTGGCTGTCCAGGTGCCCACCGCCTTGGCGCGGGCCTGTGCCGCCAGTCTTGTGCGTACGGTGTAGCCCAAGCCGATGCCGAGAAATATAAATGCGATTACTATAAACATATTCTTATTAGTTGTTGCAGCTGCGTCCAGCCACAATCTTCTTCACGCTGCCGTCGCTGTATTTGATGATGGTGATGCCGCTGCCCGGGCGTGCTATGCGCACTCCGTTGGGCGTGTAGTAACCCACCGCCTTGAGCTCTCCCGTGGCGGGGCTGTCGATGCCCACGGTCTGCACCACCTTGTAGGCCACACCCATCACCAGGGCGCGACCTCCGCGGGTGCTGGTGAGACGCACGCCTCTGAGCTTGCGGCTCTTGTCGGTGCTGATGGCGTGGTCAAAGAGACAGAAGGCGAAGCTCTGGCTGTAGGTGTCCGTGCGCTTGTTGATGCGGCTCAGTCCGCTGATGGCCTCTTCGCCCGACAGACTCTTTACCGACCAGTCTGCCACAGTGAGCGCGATGCCCTCGCCCTGGCTGCCGTCGCTGTAGAGTGGGGTAGCCGTCAGGTCGCTGCTGCCGTCGCCGCTTGTGGCGAGGATGTAGAGCTGGCTGGTCGTTATGGGCGCGCCGAAGATGAGGTCGCCCCCTTCGCCCGTCTTGATGACGAGGGCGTTGCTGGCGGCATAGTCGCCTAACTGGAAGTTGGCTCCCGATGGGGCGTTGACGACGCCGTCTGTAGGCAGTCCGCCCGACACCTTGAGCCCGGCAGAGTAGAAGGTGTTGTCGGCACCGTCGCCGGCATTGTCGGCATGGCTGCTTGCGGGCAGCGCCTCGACCACCACGTCGGCGTTATAGCCCGACGCCACCGTCACGGGCCGTATGTCTGTCTTCTCCTGCGGCAGCAGTTTCTTGTCCATGAATGTCAGACGGCTCTTTATCCATCGCTTCAGGTAGCTTATCTCGTCGTTGAAGCTGTAGCCCACATAGGCGTTGGGCCATACATATCTGCCAAACATGCCCCAGGCTGCCTCGTTGCGCTCCATCGCGCCTCCCGAGGTGAGCAGCGTGGCGAGCGAGTCTATCTTGGCTTCAATGCGGTTGTCGGCATACTGGCCTTCGCGATACTCCGCCCAGCGGGCCTTCAGGTCGGTTTGATAGGCAGGGTCGTCTATGAGCCTCTTCCACCAGAATGGCACCAGCTGGTTGTCGGTCTCGCGGCTGTTCATGTCGTACTGCCACAGGTCGGTACGCGAGCCCTTGTAGTAGTCGGCGTTGCCCAGCGCGATGTTGAAGTCCCAGAGCGTACACTTCCAGCGGCTGTCGAGCCCCTCGTTCTTGGCGCGCGTCTCGCTGTACTTGTACATGTGCGAACTCAGACGGTAGCCGTCCACGTTGAACGTGAACTCGGTCGAGAGCATATAGTCGATAAACGAGGTTACGTCGATATACTTCCGATAGCCGTTGACGGGGTCTTTGTAGTTGTCGCCGGCAAAGCAGTCTTCCATGTCGTCTATCGACTTTTGGATGGCCTTCTCCGTACCGGTGGGCAGGTCGGCAAAGTCCTCATACTCAGGGTCGTCGTATTGGTAGGTGATGTATTTGGTATTGTCGACCGTACCGTAGCGGCCATAGGGGTGATACTTGGAGCGGTAGTAGTGGTCTTCGTCGTCGCGGTCTATCTCCACGCGCCAGTCGCCAGTCAGGTCGCCTCCGTCCTCGCCGGGGTCATGCAGGTTCAGGCGGTTCTTGCCCTTGCCAGGACGCTCGGTGAGGATGTAGATGCCGTAGTATTTGCCGTCTACCACCACCTCGACATGGCGCGAGCTGGGCACCCAGTCCAGGTAGGGACGCCCCAGCTCGAAGGTGAGCACGTCGCGTATCATCGACTTGTCAGAGAAAGGTGCCAGCAGCACCCAGTCGTTGTCTTTGCCCAGTCCCAGCAGGCTCACCTTCACCTTCTTGCCGCCTTCTTCCAGTGGCTTGGCGATGGTCTTGAAGCCGTAGGGCTTCTTGTCAGACGAGTTGAACGACGAGTTGCCGCGGTATTTCAGACTGATATATCCCTCATAGTCCACCTTCTGGTCGGGGTGGGCTGCGAGGTCGGCATAGTTGGTCTTGCCCGTGCCGTTGTCTATGATTTTGATTTTTGCGGTGATACGCTCTTCGCGGAGTATCATCTTGCCGTCTACGTCGATGAAGACGATGGGCAGATTGGTTTCGCTCAGCTTGACCTGGGCGTTCTTGGTGGGCGGATAGTTGTCGGCCCTCTGCGCATATAAGGCTGTCAGACAGAGCAGCATGCACAGCAGTGTGGATATACGTTTCATTGTTATATAGGTTTTTATTTCTCCTTGTGGTGGCCTGTCCTTGACGGGCGGGTAGATGGGTTCATAGGTGATTGCTTGTTATTGATACACAAAGTTACACAATAATTCTGACAGTGCTTGCGCAAAAGCCGGTAAAATCATTGGTGCAGGGCAAAATAGCCCTGGCCACGCCTGCCGTCGCGACGCTGCACCCGGCTGCCCCCGCCACTGCCATGCACTAAAAAAGGACTGCATCCCTCGAAAGGGGTACAGTCCTTATTATTATTTCGATTTTAACTATATTGAAAATTAGTCAGCCAGGAGGGTGAAGCGCTTGTAAGCAACGATGTTGAGATCGCCCTGCTTCTTCAGCCAGTCCTTAACTGAAATCTTGCCATCCTCGTCGGCGAACTGGAACTCCTGGTCTACCAGGCAGTTCTCCTTGAAGAACTTGGCCATACGGCCCTTGGCAATGTTCTGGATCATCTGCTCGTTCAGGTTGGCAGCCTTCTCAGCGCCTACGGTCTGCTTGATTTCGCGGGCCTTGTCAGCCTCCTCCTGTGTGAGCCATCCCTTCTTCATGTTAGACTCGATGTGGTCATCGCTGTCTACGAGGTTAGGATTGATGCCAGCCTTCTTGATAGCGGCAACTACAGCCTTCTCTACCTGCTCTTCCTTGGTCTTCTGGATAGCCACCTTGAGTTCCTCGTCCTTAACGGCCTGGGGAACAGAAGCCTCGTCGAGAGCTACAGGCTTCATTGCTGCAACCTGCATAGCTACCTTGTGAGCAGCCTCTTCGTTGTCCTTGTCCAGCTGTACCATGGTAGCCAGAGTGTGGCGGCCCATGTGGTCGTATACAGAGATGTTGTCACCTATGAGATAGTTGTAGCCATCGAGCTCCATCTTCTCACCGGTAACACCTGAGCGATGCTGTACGGCGGTGGCAGCGTCGTCGCCATTGGCGAGCTTCAGCGCCTTAACCTCGTCGAGGTTGGTGCAGCGTGCGGCGATAGCAGCGTCGAGGATTTCGCCTACGAGGGCGATGAAGTCCTTACCGGCAGCTACGAAGTCGGTCTCACACTTCACGGCAACCATTGCGGCGAAGCCATCAACCTTCTTAACCAGTACGCAACCATTTGATGTCTCACGGTCTGAACGCTTGGCAGCGATGGCGAGGCCACGCTCACGCAGGAGCTCCTTAGCCTTGTCGAAATCGCCTTCAGCCTCGTTCAGGGCGTTCTTTACATCAGCCAGACCGGCGCCAGTCATAGCGCGCAGCTTTTTGATATCTTCTATTGTAACAGCCATAATTGTTATTTCTTAAACTTGGGTTTGTGATTCTATTGATTACTCAGCGGCGGGAGCCTCTTCCTTGCGGGCCTTGCGTGTGCGGCGGGGCTTAGCCTCTGCCACTTCCTCTGCCTGCTCGGCAGCAGCCTTCTCGTCAGCCTTCTCAGCCTTGCGCTCCTCGAGACCTTCTGCGATAGCACCGCAGCAGGCGTTAAGTATAACCTCGATAGAGTCCTTGGCGTCGTCGTTGGCAGGAATCAGGTAGTCTACAGCCTTGGGGTCCGAGTTGGTATCCACGATAGCGAATACTGGGATGCCCAGACGCTGAGCCTCTTTCACTGCGATGTGCTCCTTCATTACGTCGATAACGAAGAGGGCAGAGGGCAGACGAGTCAGGTCAGAGATTGAACCGAGGTTCTTCTCCAGCTTGGCACGCTGACGGGTTACCTGCAGCAACTCGCGCTTAGAGAGGTTAGAGAATGTACCGTCGTTCATCAGCTTGTCGATGTTTGCCATTTTCTTAACAGCCTTGCGGATGGTTGGGAAGTTGGTAAGCATACCACCGGGCCAACGCTCGATTACGTAAGGCATGTTAACTGATGCAGCCTTCTCGGCTACGATGTCCTTTGCCTGTTTTTTAGTAGCGACAAACATGATTTTCTTGCCTGACTTGGCGATACCCTTCAGCGCCTCTGCTGCCTCGTCGATCTTGGCAACAGTCTTGTTGAGGTCTATGATATGGATGCCATTGCGCTCCATGAAGATGTAAGGAGCCATAGCGGGATTCCACTTGCGACGGAGGTGGCCAAAGTGGCAACCTGCCTGGAGTAACTGGTCAAAATTAGTTCTTGACATAGCTTTTTCTTTTTGAGTTGTTTACTTTCTTTTTTAATTCTATTTTGCTTAGAACCAACCCACAGGTAATCGCCAGCAGAGGCAAGTCTTATGGGTTTAGATGCTAAACGGTTCAGTATATTAACGCTTACTGAACTGGAAGCGACGACGAGCCTTGGGCTGACCTGGCTTCTTACGCTCAACAGCACGAGAGTCGCGTGTGAGGAAGCCCTGGTCCTTGAGAGCCTTCTTGTCTTCGGCGTTAACCTTAACGAGGGCACGGGCGATAGCGAGGCGGAGAGCCTGGCTCTGGCCGGTAAAACCACCACCGTCGAGGTTGGCCTTTATATCATACTTCTCAGCAACTTCCAGAAGGTTCAGTGGCTGCTTAACCACATACTGAAGGATAGCTGATGGGAAGAAATCTTTCAAATCTTTCTTGTTGATTGTGATCTTACCGGTACCTTCGGTGAGGTAAACACGAGCTACAGAGCTCTTGCGGCGACCGATTGCATTAATCATTTCCATCTTTAGTTCCTATTATTTATACTGGTTAATATCGATTGACTTTGGCTTCTGAGCCTCGTGCTTGTGCTCTGTGCCCTCATATACATAGAGGTTGTCGAGCAGTGCGCGACCGAGAGGACCCTTGGGGAGCATACCCTTGACAGCGTGGCGAACAATCTTGTCGACACCGTTCTTGCGAGTACGGAGCTCGGCAGGAGTGTTGAAGCGCTGACCACCGGGATAGCCGGTATAGCGGGTGTAAACCTTGTCAGTTTCCTTCTTACCAGTGAAGCGAACCTTAGCGGCATTGATAATGATTACGTTGTCTCCACAGTCCACGTGGGGAGTGAAGTTTGGCTTGTACTTACCACGGAGCAACTTTGCAACCTTTGAGCAAAGACGACCTACAATCTGGTCGGTGGCGTCGATAACGACCCACTCCTTGGTAGCTGTTTCCTTGTTAACGGAAATAGTCTTGTAACTTAAAGTGTTCATTTTTAATTTTAATTTTTACTACTAAAAAACGTTTTTATTTCTCTTGATGTGCAGGCGATTCACTAACCATGACGCTCGGCCAAAAGCGCCACTATTAACACGCTCACACGGGGGACTCTAAGTGTGTCCCCGAAATAATCGGCGTGCAAAATTACACATTATTTTTATATCAGCCATTATCGAGACGCTCCCAATGATGAAGATTTATGAATATTTAACAGTATTCGTGGCTTTTCTCATCATCTTGGCGCCAGCAGCGATGGTCGCGGTGGCGATGGGGATGACCTTCGGATTCATCGAGGTGACCTTTGGAATCCTCGAGATGACCTTTGGAATCCTCGAGATGACCTTCGGATTTACGTCGTTTGCCTCCGGCAGCGTGGAGATGATTTTTGATGCCGTGGGGGTGTCCTTCGGATGGGAGGTGATGGCTTGGGGCTGGTTAGAAGTACCCGTGGGTCTCCACGTCGCCATAGTTGAGGGTGAGTTCCACGCGTTTCAGCGTGATGGGAGTGCTCCCGGCGGGGGCTGTGATGGTGATGGTGTTGTCGCCGTGGCGCAGGGCGTCGGCAGGCATGGTCACGGCATACTGGTGCTCGCCCTCTGCTAGTCTGCGGCAGCGGTCGTAGAGCGCAGGGTAGTCTGCGCGGGTGGCAGTCATGGGCTTGCCGTTGAGGCTCAGGCTGAGCAGCGCCTCGCCGCGGGTGCGGAAGAAGACGATGACTTCGCGCGGACGGATAGAGTCCATGTGGTCGCCCACGTAGATGGTCACATCGCGACGCTCTCCGGCCTTGAGCGCGAGCGGAAGTGGTGTGTTGGGGCGCAGCCCGTACTGCCGTTTGCCGTCCGAGAGCCAGTAGGTCTTGTTGCGACCCTCGAGCATCTGCCGGCTACCCAGTTCGTGGAGCATACGTGGATGCGCCGTGCGGCAGACCTGCCCTCCGCGCTCCAGCTGATAGTGGCCGCTCACATAGTGGTTGAAGAAGTAGTTGAAGAGATAGATGCCGTCGGCGCCCTGGTCCAGGGCAGCCGAGCAGAAGCCGCGCATCATACCCTCCGAGACGGGCTCGTTCTCGGTGTAGGTCATCATGTCGGTGCTGGCGTAGAGGGGTGTGTTGAGCGCATTGCCCAACTCGCTGCGCATCCGGGCTATGGGCTGAGCCGGGTCTATCAGCGTGTGGGTGCCCACGCTCACCAGGTCTATCAGGCCTTCCTCGAGCCACTCGCGTAGGTCTATTCCCTTCTCCAGATTCTCTGCCAGCGACGGCGCCACCCTCACGGCGAGCTTTATGCGTCCTGGCTGCTTGCGGCGTGACGACTCGCGGTCTGCCCGACGCCTTATCTGCCTCATCATATCGGTCATCTCAGCCGTGTGGCGCTTGCCTTCGCCCCGCTTGAAGTAGCAGAAGAAGCGCATGAAGTCCAGCATATACCAGTCGATGTCGTCGCGGTAACGGCTGAGTTGTTCGGCGATGATGCTCACCTTGCGGTTGCGCACGGCGCGATGGGCAAAGTCGTAGGCGCCGGCACTGTGCCATCCCAGCGAGGGGTCGCCGATGCGGTATTCGGGATGCTTGAGCCACCATTCTGCCCACATCACGGGACAGTCTGTTTCGGCGTCGGCGAAGTGGAGGTCGTTCATGCGGTAGGCTATCATCGCCGCCATGCCGTGGCGCCGTGCCAGCTGCAGCGACGACCGCATAAACTCGCCTCCCTCGGCCTCGATGCGGAGCAGATTGTCATAGCAGGTGCGCATATTGTTGTAGAGCGCCGTGTTGCCGCCATGGTCTATGTGGCCACGGTCGTCGCCGTAGTAGCGGCAGTAGCGCGAGGGATAGCATACGAAGTCGCTGCCCGAGCAGATGGAGTAGGTGGCCACCTGCGAGCCCGCGGCAAGACTCGTGAGCGAGTCGAGGTGGGCGAGCGTGAGCGGTGCGCCGTTCCAGTAGGTGTTCAGCAGCAGCTCGGTGCCGTCGTTGTCGTAGATGATGTTGGGTTGGGCTGCGACGGCAATCCATGTTGCGGTCGCGACGATGGTGGTGACGATGCGTTTCGTACTGTTTAGGATGCGTATCATTCTATATTATATAATAAGGTGTAGATTTGTTAACGCTGCAAAGATACCCATAAATGCCGGCATGGGCAAGAGAGCCATGGTGTTTTGTCACAAAAAAGTAGGAAAAAATAACAAAAACTATATATTCAACCCCAAGATTTTTACGTAACTTTGCAGCGCGTAATTACACTGTTAGTATATTATTATCATTTATGGGAGGCATTTTCGGAACTATTTCCAAGAAAAGCTGCGTTGCCGATTTGTTCTACGGAACCGACTACAATTCACACCTCGGTACCCGTCGTGGCGGTATGGCAACCTATAGTGAGGATAAGGGCTTCGTCCGCTCTATCCATAACCTCGAAAGTTCTTATTTTCGTTCTAAATTTGAGGCTTCGCTCAACAAGTTTGAAGGCTGCTGTTCAGGTATAGGTGTCATCAGTGATACCGATGCACAGCCATTGGTCATGAACTCTCATCTGGGGCAGTTTGCCATCTGCACGGTGTCCAAGATTGCCAACATGGAGCAACTCGAGGCCGAGATGCTCAGCCACAATATGCACTTCGCCGAGATGTCGTCGGGCAAGACCAATACCACCGAGCTTGTGGCGCTCCACATCATCCAGGGCAAGACATTCCGCGAGGGCATCGAGAAAGTATATCATCATGTCAAGGGCTCGTGCACGATGCTCATCCTTACCACCGACGGCATCATCTGTGCCCGCGACAGTTGGGGGCGCACCCCGCTCATCATCGGCAAGAAGGATGGCGCCTACGCCGTGACGAGCGAGACCACCTCGTTCCCCAACCTCGGCTTCGAGCCTTGCTACGAGTTGGGCCCGGGCGAGATTGTGCGCATCACCGCCGATGGCACCGAGCAGATACGCCCTGCCAACAAGAAGATGCAGATTTGCTCCTTCCTCTGGGTTTACTATGGCTTCCCCACCTCTACCTATGAGGGCAGGAATGTCGAGAAGGTGCGCTTCGACAATGGCTACCAGATGGCGCTCACCGACGATACCCAGGTAGACTGCTGCAGCGGCATCCCCGACTCCGGCACGGGTATGGCCATGGGCTACGCTGCCGGCAAGCGGGTGCCCTATCAGCGCTGTATCGCCAAGTACACCCCCACCTGGCCCCGCTCCTTCACCCCTGCCAACCAGGCCATGCGCTCACTGGTCGCCAAGATGAAGCTCATCCCCAATGTGGCTATGCTCAAGGGCAAGCGCGTGCTGTTCTGCGACGACTCCATCGTGCGCGGAACCCAGTTGAGAGACAATGTCAAGGTGTTGTTTGACCAGGCACAGGTCAAGGAGTGCCACATGCGTATAGCCTGTCCGCCCCTGGTCTACGGCTGTCCGTTTATCAACTTCACCTCGTCCAAGAGCGATATGGAACTCATCACCCGACGCATCATCGAGCGCTTCGAGGGCGATGCCAACAAGAATCTGGATAAATATGCCACCACCGGGTCGCCCGAGTACGAGCGTATGGTGGCGGCTATAGCTGAGGAGCTTGGACTTACCTCGCTCCGTTTCAATAGTGTGGAAGAGCTGATCCGTGCCATCGGTCTTCCCAAGTGTAAGGTCTGCACCCACTGCTTCGACGGCAGCAGCGCCTACACCCTCAACGAGTGCGCCGACGACTGATGACGCCGCGCAGGGCAAACCAGAGATGCATCACCACCGTGCTGGCCACGCCGTAGTGGCGGCACATCACGCTGAAACGCTCGCGGAGCGAACGGCGATGATATGTGGTGGTCATGCCACCATCGAGAAAACAAGCCAACACCGCATGTGTGTTGACCAGAGGAAGTCGGTAGCTTGCTGCCGACTTCATTATTTTTATGCACCAGTCTACGTCGGCAGAGTAGCGGTACTTCAGGTCGTAGGGGAAGGCCTTGGCCAGGTCGGTGCGGGCGTAAAACGCCTGGTGGCATACCAGCATGCCGTGGCGGAACGACTTCCAGCTGAGCGCCTCGGGCGGAGCCAGACGGCGGCGGCCCACATAGTGGCCTCGGTCGTCGATGATGTCGGTGTCGCCATAGATTACCGCCGGTTTCTCGTCGGGCATGAGCGCCGCATGAGCCACCCGCTGCAGCGTGTGCTCGTCCTTGAAGGTGTCGCCGGCGTTGAGGAATACGAGGTAGTCGCCCTCAGCCATCTGGATACCTTTGTTCATCGCGTCGTAGAGTCCGCCGTCGGGTTCCGAGACGGCCCTTATCAGGTGGGGAGACGCTCCCCGCGATTTTTCTTCATACTCCCTTACCAGTTTCATGGTGTCATCCTTCGACTTGCCGTCGATGATGAGATGCTCCACTTGGTCATAGTCCTGGCTCTCCACGCTCGCCAGCGTCCGCGGCAGTTCGTGCGCGGCGTTGTAGGTACATGTGATAACGGTTATGGTCATGCTTCCAGATAGTCTTTGCCTGCAAGGCGGTTGTAGATATTGATATAGCGTGCGGCGACGGCGCGCTGGCTGTAGTGCTGTGCCACCTTCTTCACGGCTTCCTCGCCCAGAGTCTTGCGGTCGGCCTCGTCGAGCGTCCAGTGCAGACCGCGAGCCAGGTCGTCGGCATCCTTGTATTCAGCCACATATCCGTTGACCTTGTGGTCTATCTCTTCGGGTATGCCGCCCACGCGGAAGCCGATGCAGGGCACACCGCAGGCCATCGCCTCCATGATGGTGTTGGGCAGGTTTTCAGAGAGCGACGGCAGCACGAAGGCGTCGGCGGCGTTGTAGACATCCACCATGCGGCGCGGGTCGTTGACATACCCTAAGGGGTAAGCCTGTAGCGGCAGGCGGTCGGCTATCTCTTCGGCGTGACCGCCCACGATGATGAGGCCAGTGTTCTCGCGTATCTCTGGATGCTCCTGCTCCCATTTTCGGCAAGCCTCGATGAGATAGTCCATGCCCTTGTTCACGTTGGTCACGCGCTGCGAGGCAAAGAGTATCAGTCTTCGGTCGGCGGGGAGCCCCAGTCTTCTTCGGGCTTCGGCCTTGTCGGCAGGGGCGAAGAGGCGGGTGTCGATGGGGTTGGGTATGGCGCAGGTCTCCTGTCCCTCCAGGAGCCGGCTCTGGCGCGCTTCGCTCTCCATCCAGTGGCTGCACGCTACAAAGGTGATGTGTCTGCCGGTGAGCATGCGCTCCTTGCGTCGCCAGGTGGCGTCGGCGAGGTCGTGGCTGCTGTCTCCGGGCAGATAGGGGCAGTGGGCGCAGTGGCTCTTGAACCGCTCACACCCCAGGGTGAGGTGGCATATCGCCGTGGCGGGCCAGATGTCGTGCATCGTCCATACCACTGGCTTTCCCGAGTCGAGTATCTTGCGGATATTCTTCAGCGAGAGCATGCCCTGGTTGACCCAGTGCAGATGGATGATGTCTGCCTCCTTGAATTCGGGCAGCCTTGTGATGTCGGTGCCCGCGTTGGCGGAATCTATCTCCCACAGATGGCGGCGGCTGAGCCGCAGATGGAGATATATCGTCAGTCTTTCCCACAGGAAATTGAAGTGGTGGCGCCACGACTTGGGCAGACTGCACACCGCGATGTGCTCTGTCTCCTTGTCGCGCACCAGCATCTTGGCTTTTACGCCGCTGTTGTTGAGCGCTTCCATCAGCCGTCGTGCAGCCACAGCCGCTCCGCCAGCCCTCTCGCTCGTGTTGACGATTAGTACTCGCATACCTTATTATATTATATATATCTTTTGTCCTTTGTTCTTGCTCCCGGCGACCTGGCGCATAGCCCCGGCCGCCATGGTGCATAGTTCCGGTGACCTGATGCATAGTCCCGGTGACCTGGTGTGTAGTCCCGGTGACCTGGTGCGTAGTCCCAGCCGCCATGGTGCATAGCCCCAGCGACCATGGTGCATAGTCTCGGCCGCCTGCAGAGTTGTCTGATCGCCGCCGTCGGTACCTCCACGCTCTTGGAGATGGCGTTGGCAGGAGCTGGAGCCTCCTCTGCATCGGGCAAAGGTAAACATAAAATCTGAAAAACCCACACAGCCTCCCTGTTTTTTGCAGTATTCGCCCCCGACTGCCCCTCTGCCCTCCGCGTCCTGGCTGCCGCCGGTCTGCCCGCAGCCCTGGCGTACCGGGCTCTCATTGTGGCGTCGGTGCAAGTGCCAGCGCCCCTTCTTGCGCTTATATATATCACTCTTGCGCCTATATATGTCACTCTTGTGCTTATATATATAATAAAGTATATTATTACAATAAGGTATAGGAACCGCCTCTGGCAGTCATACATCTTGACAAAATGGGGTGGGGGCTTTATTGGCTGGTTTTCAGGGGGTGGATGGGGGCGCTAAAAGGGTGTTTGCGGGCGAAAAGGTTATGTTTCAAATTGTAATGATAACCCTCGCGAATAAATGAAACCGTAACTGCGGTTGTTGGAATTGTTACATATTTCAGTTGTGTGCGTACACAGTTTTATTGATTTGTATCAAGAAAGGCAACAAAATCATCAATAAAAGTGTACTAACTATTGTGGGAAGTGGGAAAGGTTTATACCTTTGCATCGTCAAAAGGTTAATAGATTGTTTAGGTTAGTAGTAATAGATTTAGGTTTTTAGTTATTAGGTTTTTAAGGTAGATTGACAGATTGTTTAGCTTAGGATGACAATGGAGGCCGTGAGGTTTTCATTCTTTCGACAAAAGTTAGTTAAACATAAGTTATTACGCTGAAGCTCGCTGATGAGTCTCAGCGTATTTTTTTTGTCTTCGCGTTTCCCGTGGTTTCTCTCTCGCGCGCCCCGACTGTTGTCCCATTCTGCCAATTTATGTCTGTGTCACGGCAAATTCCTGCGATATGCAATAGGGATTGAGTATTTTTTAGGTAACTTTGCATCGTTTTTCACATTACGCACCAGAAAATAATAGAATATGATTTCAGTAGATGGACTGACCGTTGAGTTCGGCGGCACCACCTTGTTCAAGGACATTACCTTCCGGATTAACGAGAAGGACCGTATCGCCCTGATGGGCAAGAACGGCGCAGGCAAAAGTACCCTGCTCAAGATATTGGCGGGAGTGCGCAAGCCCACACGCGGGTCTGTGTCGGCGCCCAAAGACTGCGTCGTCGCCTATCTCCCCCAGCACCTGATGACCGAAGACGGCCGCACCGTGTTTGAGGAGACCTGTCAGGCTTTTGCCCATCTCCACGAGATACAGGCAGAGATAGACCGTATCAATGACCTCCTTTCCACCCGCACCGACTACGAGAGCGATGAGTATATGCAGCTCATCGAGACGGTGTCTACGCTTTCCGAGAAGTTTTATGCCATTGACATGACTCACTTCGAGGAGGATGTCGAGAAGACCCTGGTGGGTCTCGGCTTCGAGCGCAGTGACTTCGACCGGCCCACCAGCGAGTTTTCGGGAGGATGGCGTATGCGTATCGAACTCGCCAAGTTGCTGCTCAAGTCGCCCGACGTGCTGCTGCTCGACGAGCCCACCAACCACCTCGACATCGAGTCTATCGGCTGGCTCGAGCAGTTTATCATCAACAGCTCCAAGGCAGTGGTGGTCATCAGCCACGACCGCAAGTTTGTCGACAACATCACCACGCGCACCATCGAGGTCACCATGGGTCGCATCTACGACTACCGCGCCACCTATAGCCACTATCTCGAGTTGCGCAAAGAGCGCCGTGAGCAGCAGATGAAGCAGTATGAGGAGCAGCAGAAGATGATAGCCGAGACCAAGGACTTCATCGAGCGCTTCAAGGGCACCTACTCCAAGACCCTGCAGGTGCAGAGCCGCGTCAAGATGCTTGAGAAACTCGAGCTTATTGAGGTCGACGAGGAAGACACCAGCCGTCTGCGCCTGAAGTTCCCGCCCAGTCCGCACAGCGGCGCTTATCCCGTGCAGATGAGCGATGTGTCTATGTCGTTTGGCAACAAGACCGTCTTCAGCGGCGTCAATCTCACCGTGGAGCGGGGAGACAAGATAGCCTTTGTGGGCCGCAACGGCGAGGGTAAGTCGACCCTCGTGAAGTGCATCATGGGCGAACTGCAGAACCAGGGAGACCTCAATCTGGGCTACAATGTCCAAATAGGCTATTTTGCCCAGAACCAGGCGTCGCTGCTCGACGACAACCTCACCGTCTTCCAGACCATCGACGATGTGGCCAAGGGCGACATACGCAGCAAGATACGCGACCTGCTCGGTGCCTTCATGTTTGGCGGCGAGGAGTCTACCAAGAAGGTCAAGGTGCTGTCGGGTGGAGAGCGTACGCGCCTCGCCATCCTCAAGCTGCTGCTCGAGCCGGTCAACCTGCTTATCCTCGACGAGCCCACCAATCATTTGGACCTCAAGACCAAGGACATCCTCAAGCAGGCGCTTCAAGATTTCGACGGCACCCTTATCGTGGTGAGCCACGACCGTGATTTCCTCGACGGACTGGTCAGCAAGGTCTACGAGTTTGGCCATGGCCGCGTGCGTGAGCACCTCTGCGGCATCTACGAGTTCCTCGAGTCCAAGGCTATGGAGAACCTGCAGGAACTCGAGAAGAAGCACTGATGCCCGCTCGGTATCTATAGCAGAAATGCAGTGATGGTGCATATTATGATATATGTCAAGAAAGAGGCCCCGAGCAGCAGAAAGTGGCCCCAGACTATTGTCAGAACCGCAGAAGTGTAGTACCTTTGCATCATCAAAAGGTTAATAGATTGTTTAGGTTAGTAGTAATAGATTTAGGTTTTTAGTTATTAGGTTTTTAAGGTAGATTGACAGATTGTTTAACCAGGATGACAATGGAAACCGTGAGGTTTTCATTCGTTTAGAAAATAAGTAGTTAAACATATCGGATACGCTGAAGCTCGTTGATGAGTCTCAGCGTATTTTTTTTGCCCATGGCGAGGGTAGGGGCTACCGTCACGATGAGGCTCATGGTGCGCAGCAGCGCGGTGATGATGCAAACCGATGATACTCACTGCATCCATTGCTTTCCTGATTGCGTTTGGCGGCTCGTGCCTTCCGTTACGCGCTTCCGTGCCTTCCGATGCGTGCTTCCGTGCCTTCCGATACGCACCCTCGTGCCTTCCGATACGCGCCAGCCGGCGTCATTTCCACGCCGCCATCTGTTATTTCCTCATTCGCGACTGTCATCTCCACGTTTCCAAGTGTCATCTCCACGTTTCTAACTCTAATCTCCACGTTTCCAAGTGTCATTTCCATGTTATTGACGGTCATCTCCGTGTTATGCACCCCTATGATAACCAATGTGGGCGGTTTTTGCTTGGTTTGGATGGAAACGGCGAAAGGCGCTGATGTGTCGGCGGTTATGCCGTTTTTGGCCTCGGGTGGGCTGGTGATAAATTAGAAAATCCCAAAAAGAAATTAAAATTTTCTAATAATAATTGCAAATTTTTCCGAAAAACTGATTACTTTTGTGGACATATAGGAACCACATTATTATTAATTACAATTTTCAAGTGTTACAGTCTATGAAAAGAATCATTACTTGTCTCAGCATGCTATGTATGCTGGTAGGACTTGCCATGGCAAGTCCGGGACCGAAAGCCCTTGCGGCTTCCGCAGAGACTACGCTCTACGGAGGAATCTCAACGGGCATGAAGCCGGTCGGTATCTATTCGACCACCACGGCGACCCCGCCGACCCTAACCCCTCTTGCAAGCATTTCCAGCGTGACGCCCTCGGCTGGTGTGTACATCGATGGTTACTACTACGTGTTGTCTGCTTATATTAGGGGATCCAAAGTACTCCTTACCACGTTGGAAAAGTATGATACCAACACATGGCAAATCGTCGAGAATCTCAGCTCCGGCACAGACGTTCCTACCTCTCTGGTTTACAACCCCAAGGATGGTAAGACCTACGGATGCTATCCCGCCAATTCCAGTCTCTTTAGGTTGTGTACGCTTGATTTGACCAGCGGTGTCAAGACCAATGGAGGTGTGCTTGACCAGCGCTATGTAGCCCTCTTTACTGACAATAGTGGCAAGGTGTATGGTATCGGTCTGGATGGTAATCTGTGCCAGCTCAATCTGGAGACCGCCGAAGCCACCGTTATCGGCGCTACCGGCGTGACTCCCTCTATAGATGTGCAGGACGCCTGTTTTGACGAGTCGACCAATACTGTATACTGGTTTGCCCACACTGCCGACGAGAGTTCGCTGTACACTGTAGATGTAACTACTGGTAAGGCTACCAAGGTGACCGACTTTGCAAGCCCCGCCATCAGATGGGCTGGTGTGTTTGCCAAGCCCGCCAAGAAAGTGGAAAGGCCCGCTTTCATCGCCAAGATGAGAACCGAGTTTGACAAGAGCAGCCTCACTGGTAAGTTTATCTTCACCATGCCCGACAAGACCGAGAGCGGTGAAGCCCTGACCTCAAACCTCTCTTACACGTTCTTCCTCAACGACGCTGAGTACAAGACCGGCGAAGGCGCCCCCGGTGCCGAGGTCGAAGTGCCCGTTACCGTGCCTGCCGACGGCAAGTACAAGTTTGCCGTTTGTGCCAAACTCGACGGCGCCAGCGGTCTGACCACCTATATCGAAAAGTATATCGGTCAGGACTCTCCCAAGACTCCTGCCAACCTCAAGGCAGTCAAGGCCGAGGGTTCCAATGAGATTACCATCAGCTGGGATGCCGTCACAGAAGGCGTCAACGGCGGATATATCAACACTGCAGCCATCAAGTACTCGCTGGTACGCCAGCCCGACAACGTGACTGTAGCTTCAGACCTCACCACTACCTCGTTTACCGACAAGACCATCACCGCGATGAACAACTACAACTACGTGCTCATGGCCACCGACGGCGTGAAGAGCAGTGGTGCGGTGACCTCTAACGACGTGCTCGCCGGCGAAGACCTCGGTGTGGCTCTGCCTTACGAAAACAGCTTCCTCGGTGAAAATGGCATGGGCTTCTTTACCACCATCGACGCCAATGAGGACGGCAACACATGGAGAAGCAACGGCAAGAACGTGTTCTACAAAGCCAGCAAGGACAAAGACGCCAATGACTGGCTGGTTTCTCCTATCGTGAAACTGGAGAAGGGCAAGGCCTACCACCTCACCATGGCCCTCATGGTAAGCGACCTGAACAAGCAGGAACGCTTTGAGATAATGTATGGCAAGGAGAAGACAGCTGCCTCGATGACCAAGAAGGTCTGCAACGAGAAGGTAACCTCTACCGGCTGCTATGTAGACGAATGGATTACCGCCGACGAGACCGGCCTCTTCTATATCGGCCTCCATGTCACCTCTGAGAAGAATCAGGGTGCCCTGGCTGTCTCTGACTTCAAACTCTCTGACGGCATCAATACCAAGAGTCCTGGTGCCGCTACCGACATCACCGTGATTCCCGGCGAAAAGGGCGCACTCACCAGCGAGGTAGAGTTCACCTGTCCTACCAAGAACTTCAGCAATGGCCCATTGTTTGGTCTTTCCAAGGCTGTTGTAACCAATCTTACCACTGGCAGAGAGATTGCCACTATAGACGGTGCAGAACTGGCTGTAGGTCTGAAGGTGAAGGTAAGCGACCCCAATCCTACCACTGGCGAGAACGAGTACAGCGTAGTATGCCATAACACCTATGGCGCCGGTGTCCTGGCTACCGCCAAGGGCTGGGTAGGTCCTGATGCTCCCGGTGCTCCTACCAAGGTTCAGTGGGTACAGAAGGGCTCGCAGACCATCATCACCTGGGAGGCTCCTACCACAGGTAAGCACGGTGGCTACGTAGACCCCACCCAGATCTACTACTCTGTATACAATGCAGAGACACAGACCAAGATCAAGTCAGACCTGACCACCTGCACCCATGTAGACGCTCCTAATCTCTCTGACCTGCAGACCTCTCTCGCCTATGTGCTCTATGCCTACAACGACTATGGCACCAGCGCCCCCGCTTACAGTAACACCTCTGCCTTCGGTTATGGCTATAAGTGTCCTCTCAAGGAATCGTTTGCCAACAGAAGGCTGTCTACCAAGCCCTGGCTTATCAGCACCACATCGGGCAACAACGTATGGCAGCTGACAGCTGACCTCGCTCCCAACGTATCGTCTCAGGATGGCGACAACGGTATGGTAGGTTATAGCGCCGGCAACCCCGGTGGCGCCCGTCTCACAACGCCCATCATCGATCTGAGCACCGAGAAAAGACCCACCATCAAGCTGTGGTACTATCTCTTTGATACAGCTTCAGACCTGAAGATTACTGTGTCTAACGACTGCGGTCTGACATGGACCGACGTGGCCACTCTGCCCAAGGAAGTAGTTAAGAAGTGGACTGCCGCTACCGTAGACCTCTCTGCCTACAAGGCCTATGACCACCTGCAGATAGGTATCGAGGCTACCAACAAGACTATGGCCTCTCCTCTCTTCATAGATAACGTCACCGTGGGCAATACCTTCGACTATGACCTCGCGGTCCAGAGCCTCGTGCTGCCCAAGTCTGCCAAGGCTGGTTCGGACATCAAGGCTTCTGTCTCTGTATTCAACAACGGTCTCAAGGCTGCAGGCGCATACAAGCTGCAGTGCTATGTCAATGGTGAACTGGTCAACACACTTAACGGCAGCGCTCTGGCTGCTGATGCCCTGGAGACCTTCAACATCGATATCACCGTTCCACTGCTCGACGCCGAAGAGCTCGAGGTGAAGTGCAAGGTTGTCTATGCCGACGACGAGAACAAGGCTAACAACGAGAAGACCGCGATAGCTGCGGTTACTCCTTCCAAGTATCCCCAGCCCACTGCCCTCAAGGCCACTGCCAAGGCAGATGGCAATGTGACTCTCAACTGGGCTGCTCCTACTACCGAGTACTATGCTGAGCGCACCGACGATATGGAGAGCTACGAGTCATGGAGTGTAGGCGGTATCGTGGTTGAGGAAAACAGAGCCACTCACGAGATGATTGTCACCACAGACCGTGGCTCACTCGGCGACTATACCCTCATCGACTGCGACCATCTGGCCACAAACTTTACCTGGGGCGCTGTTGACGGTGGTCAGAGCATTCCTCACCTCGGCCAGGGTATGGTATGTCAGGTTATCGACTGCGACAAATACAACAGCAAGACTAGCATCATGGCTGCCCATAGTGGCAAGAAGACGCTCTGCTTCTGGTCATCTGTTCAGAATGATGACTACCTCATTCTTCCCGAACTTGCTCCTAACAACAAGTACATCTCTTTCTGGGCCAAGTCACTCTCCAATAGGTACGGCCTCGAGTCGTTCGACATCGTGGTATCCAAGAGCGGCAAGGAGCCTTCTGACTTCACCCTCTTCAAGTCTGTCGAGAACGTGCCTGTAGGCTACAAGACCGACCCCGAAGCCGGCTACGCTTTCTATGAGTTCCAACTTCCCGAGGACACCAAGTATGTGGCTATCCACTACAATGCCAAGGATGTGCTGGCGCTGCTCATCGACGATATCACCTGTACTCCTGCCTCTAACAAGGCCAACCTCACTCTGGAGGGTTACAATGTATATCGCAACGGTGTCAAGCTCAACGAGAGCCCCGTCACTGCCGCTACTTACAGCGACAAGATTTCGGGCGAAGATGTTTACCGCTACAACGTGACCTCTGTATTCAGCGTAGGTGAGTCGAGCTTCTCCAACACTGCTCAGGTATCTCTCAACACCGGTATCGGCGACAACGCCATCGGTGAGGGCCGCATCTACGGTGCCGAGGGTGCCATCGTAATCGAGGGTATGGCTGGCGCAGATGTTACTATCTACACTGTCGATGGTCGTCTGGTTCAGCAGGTTAAGGCCGAGCCTTCTACCCGCGTTGCCGTAAGCAAGGGTGTGTATGTAGTCAAGACCCGTGAGCTGTCTCGCGCGATTGCCGTAAGATAAAAAGACCGTCATCTCCATCAGGAGAGATGCCAAGTCTTTCCTGGAGAATGACCCGACACAATAAGAAAAGGACGTATCCTCAATCTGGGTACGTCCTTTTTTCGTGCGGAAATGTGGCAATGGGGAAGGGGAGGACCACGGGCCCCATCCCAGCCTTCCCCAAGGAGGAAAGAAAACCACATAACAACCTCAAACACAGCAAGAAGGAACTCCCGCCCCTTGAAAATGGGTGCTATTGTGAGGGACTTCAACTCCCGTACAGGACAAAAGGGAATGGAAGAATAACACAAAAAGATTTGCAGCCTTTCAGGGCTTCGCCCTATGCGCCAGGGTGAAGCGGAAATATCCACGAGAGCAAGCTCTCGGATATTCACCGCCCCACCCAGTCGCGCCTGCCCATAGGCAGGCTGAAAAGCTACAAATACAAAAAGTCCGCCTACGGCGGTAAAAAAAGCCCGGCTCGCGCCGGGAAAAAAGGATTAGCCCACAGGCGTTATGCCCTGCATAATAATCAGGAATACACGGGCAGCTGTTTTTGTACCGGCGAAAGCCGGACCTTTTTGAACGGCCGAAGGCCGCTTTTTTTACCGTCGTGGCGGATGGCGTCATGCACCGCATGACGGTGGGGATGGTGGAGACGGCACGGAGGAAAACTCGTTTTCCGACGGTCGGCACCGCCATCCACGCCAAGGTGAAGCCGCCATCCGCCACACGGCTTTTTGTATTTATTTCATCACCCCTCATGGATGCAAAAAATAGTGGGGAGGACACATAATTGCCACCACGCAAGCGGCAGCAATGTGGGAGTTATTGTTGACAGGAAGCCCGCAAGCAGCAGCAACTCTGACGGAGTTGCGTTTCCACAGCCCAGGGTTGCGGGCGAAGCACGCTACCCTGGGTATGCACCCCCACTAACCTTGCTACTCTGTAAGAGTTGCGATTAGCCGTAGGCGTTACCCGCAGCAGGATAATGGGTAGGAATGGGGAGGTGGTTATTATCAGATTGAGAATAACGCCTTCGGTTAACCGCAACACTTACAGCGTTGCTACACCTTATTATACATATACCCAGGGTAGAGGCGCTATACGCCTCAACCCTGGGCTATGAAATCGCAACTCCTACAGAGTTGCCGGGGGTGCGTACCATCCAACAGCAAGCCCCGTCCCAACATAGAGGCCCCATCCCAACCTTCCCCAAGGGAGGGCACTGAAAAAGTCCCCCATCCCCTGCAAATAGCTGGATAATAGATGGGTA